>JGI20166J26741_11824474_pt1 | contig 10039 bp, 6 predicted proteins | sample TergutCu122P5_FD_26741 | JGI IMG/M metagenome (IMG submission 26741) | reverse complement strand
TTATTATCAGTTGTATCTGCCTTCTTATCGCTAACAGTATTATTATCAGTTGTATCTGTCTTTTTATCACTAACAGTTTTATTATCAGTTGTATCTGCCTTCTTATCGCTAACAGTATTATTATCAGTTGTATCTGTCTTTTTATCACTAACAGTTTTATTATCAGTTGTATCTATCTTCTTATCGCTAACAGTTTTATTATCAGTTGTATCTGTCTTTTTATCGCTAACAGTTTTATTATCAGTTGTATCTATCTTTTTATCACTAACGGTTTTATTATTTGTTAAATCTGGCTGTGAAATATTTATCGTACACGGTATAAGCATGCTATAATTGTTATCTATATTTTTAATATTTTGAAACATTGGGAAAAGAGCAGCATTAAAACTAATCTTTGAGCCAGCATAATCATCAGGAACCTTAAAATTAAATTCCACTACTTTTAGTCTATCATCTGTTATGCTTCTATCAGTGTTCATATATGTTTTAAAAGCAGGAACTATTTTTAACGGTATAGTTTCATTAATTATTCCATCATAGCTCTTCAATTCAATTCTCGAATTTGTTAAATCAAATGGAGTGTTATTTGCAATTAAATATGTAAAGGTAACATTTTGTCCTGGTATTACATCCTTGGTGTCTTCGTCTGCTGTAAAGTCCATCACTTTTTCTAAATTCATTTTTTCCCATATAGGCTCTATATATATTTTATTCAAAGTTTCATATTCTGTGAATACATCATCATTTGGTGAATTTATAGGATCATTTGGATATTCCTCCTTGTATGTCTTTATTTTCCCATTATTTCTCGAAGGATCTATATTAAATTGATCCCATCTAACATATAAATTATCATCTGTCTTTTGCTGCCAAAACATCACAGATCCATATGGATTAAACTTGTTTTTATCGTTCCAGGTCACATTTTTATATCCTATAAATTCTTGATTTGTACCATCAGGTAATGACATGTAATTTTCTTCTGTGGAAACAGTTATGTATTGTCCTGGCTCTGAATACCAAACAAACCCTTGTCTTTTATTGTTATCAAAAGCTTGTCTCATATCAGAAAAAAATAAATCAACATCAACAGGTCCATTTATTACTTGTGATCCAAAAGCAGAAGTTTGCAATGATATTCCCATTATAACAATAATTGATGTTAAAATAGAAATTTTTCTTTTGTTTAACATTTTTACCCTCCAAAGTAATTTTTTTCAGATATATATATTATTATATAATATTTAATTTAAAATATCAATAAAATTACAGAAGATGATTCTGCTAAATAGTGAATCATCTTCTGTAAACAGGCTTTAAAGATATCCCAAATAAAATCTTCTATGCTTTATTTTGAAAATATAAAATCAAATATGGTTTTTTCACCAGTAGTTGGAAGTCCATAGCTTAATAAATTCAAACAAAAATCCTGCTTTACATCTTCTGAAGTGATAGAAACACTCTTAGTAACATTTTCATATCCATTTTTATATGCTGAAACTATGTAATTACCTTTTGCTAAATTGTCAATAGCATAATATCCAAGATTATCAGTTAAAACTGTTGTACCATTAACGCTCACTTGAGCATTCTCTATGGCTTTATTATCTGGACCTGTAACTTGTCCATAAATCTTATAAATATTGGAAACATTTGGAACATTAGTAACATCTGGAACTTTCTTTGAAACTTCATCTGATTTTTTACCATATGGAGTTTCTTCAACTGCTTTTACCTCATCGCCTGGTTTTAATGGTGTTTCAAAGCAAGTATTCCATTTTCCACTTTCATCTACTAATATATCTGTTACCTTGCTTTCATCTGGTAAAGTTAATTCTATTTTGTTTCCTGGTGTTCCTGTTCCGGAAACACATTTATCTCCAGCTTTTGGCTGATCAATTGTAGGCACTAAAGTACATTCATCTGGAACTTTCTTTGAGACTTCATCTGATTTTGTTCCATATGGTGTTTTTTCAACTGCCTTCACTTCTTCTCCTGGTTTTAATGGTGTTTCAAAACAGGTATTCCATTTTCCATTTTCATCTACTAATATGTCTTTTACCACACTTCCATCTGGTAAGGTCAAGTCGATTGTGTCGCCAGGTGTTCCTGTTCCTGAAACGCATTTATCTCCTGCTTTTGGCTGATCGATAGTAGGCATTGGTGTACCTTCATCTGGAACTTTCTTTGAAACTTCATCTGATTTTGTTCCATATGGTGTTTTTTCAACTGCCTTCACTTCTTCACCTGGTTTTAATGGAGTTTCAAAACAGGTATTCCATTTTCCATTTTCATCTACTAATATATCTTTTATCACACTTCCATCAGGTAAGGTTAAGTCGATTGTGTCGCCAGGAGTTCCTGTTCCTGAAACGCATTTATCTCCTGCTTTCGGCTGATCGATAGTAGGTGTTGGTTTAGTATCGTCTGGAACTACTGCAACTACTTCATCTGATTTTACTCCATCAGGTGTTGTTTCAATAGCCTTTACTTCTTCTTTTGGTTTTAATGGCGTTTCAAAGCATGTGTTCCATTTCCCATTATCATCTATTAATATACCTTTTATCACACTTTTATCTGGTAAGGTTAAGTCTATTGTATCACCAGGTGTTCCTGTCCCTGAAACGCATGTATCTCCAGGTTTTAATGGATCGATGGTAGGAGTTGGTTTCTTTGCAGGAGTTAAACTATTTTTTACAGTTACTTCTGTAGCCACTGTTCCTTCTTGAACAACAAAGCTTACTGGCACTGTTGATATAGTATATCCAATTGGGGCAGCTTTTTCAACTAATACATAATTTCCACCTGGTAAATTGTTGACTGTAACAAATCCTTCATCGTTTGTTTGAACAGTTTGCACTATTTGTCCACTTGAATTTACAACATCAAAGGTCGCTCCAGCTAATTTTTTGCTATTATCATCAGAATCAACTTTATTAATCTTTAAATTGTAACAAGCAGCTGGTTGAACATACGAATCATCATTCAATTTTGAGAGAGTACTTGTCCCAGCCGCAGTTATTATCTTGCCACCATCATCTATTATTGTTATTGAGCCTGAACTCATTCTCACATTTGATTCAACTGTAAATTGTACTTTATATGTGCCAGATACAAGAGCATCAAGAGCCCAGTTAAATGAGTTATCATTTCCTACATTAGGAGCTTCATTTGGATACGGAACCTGTACTATATTTCCGGCTTGATCAAGTACTTTTGCAGACCCTTCAACATAATGGAAATTAGAGTTTATCATCTCTTTTACAGACGCATCCTCTTGGATAGTCGTTGCTATAACGCTTTTTATTACATTAGTATATTCGTCGATAGTCCTTGTTTGACTATCAAAATCTGCATAGAACCCATTTGCACTGACTAATGGTGAAACAGTATTTTTAAAATATGAATTATAGATATTGTAATTACTTGCTCCATAAATTTCAGTTAAGAAACTTGTATCTTTCCATAAAGCACAGGAGAATTTATAGCCTTGATTCTTTATATTGCTAATTGCAGTGCCTACTTGGTCCATATAAGAAGTTTCAATGGTCATTCCGTCACCATTGCCATTTGCATCATATGTAGGAAATCCATCTGTTACAAGCATGAATAAAACATCTTTATTATTTTCTAATTTTCCTCCCGAGGCCTTGTACATATTCAAAGCACTGTTTAGAGCAAGTGCTGTTGCTGTACCACCTTGAGCTGTTATATTTCCAATAGCATTCTTTACCATATTTATATCATTTGTAAGAGGTGTTGCTTTATCTGCTCGCACTGTGGTATCAAAAGGTACTAGCATTGCTTTATCAAGATCAGGGTTTAGCATATCTAAAGATTGCTCAAGGGATAGCTTTACAGTTTCTAAAATTCCTTCCATGGAAGCAGAATCATCGAATACTAGCACCAGATCAAATTTCTTTGTTCTCTCAGGTTTAACAATAGTATCTACTATATTATATTGTATAGAGCATCTATCTGTTACTTCTGATCCCTTAATTAGTTGGTGCAAATTATCAGCTTGTACATATGTAAATTGACTTAGTGTTAAAGCCGAGATCAATACAAATGATAGAAAACTAAATTTTTTTATCCTTGAAATCATTTTATTTCCTCCTAATACAAATTATGCATATATATATTATTTCAATATTTTTTAAAATTTGTAAATATATGTATATATTATACGAAAAAAATAAAAAAAACAGTATTTTGTCTTGAAATACTGTTTTTTTGTCTTGAAATGAAGAATAAATTGTAAATATTTTTAATTAAATTAAAATATTCATTAAAAGTTCACATTTAGAATGTTTTTTTCTCGTTCAATGATATCCTTTTCCATGTATTCAATTTTTTCTTTTAGATCATTTACGAAATCTTTATCCTTTATAGATTTAAGATTTATCTTCACATTTAAAAAGGCTGAGAGAACAGCGCATCTTATAAGCATTGCAGAGATCATACCATCTGTTATGACTTGTTTATTGCCTTTCTCTATGACTTTTTCGATAAATCCCATGGTATCGTATGCTTTTTTACCAAGTTCAAAAGGCACCTTAGCTGCATTTTTAAGCGCACTTTGCATTTTCTCTGATCTCAGAGCTTTTTCTTCCTCGTTTGACTTAGGAAGGGATAAGCAATCTAGAAAATCCTTAAAAGCCATATCATCCTTCGTTATATCATTTAAATATTGAGAGCTGAGATCACATAGAGATTCATTAATTGAATTTAATTCGGCTTTTACATCTTCGTATTCTTTTTTTGAGACAGTGAGATTTATTACCATTCGACTTAGAGACGCACCAAGTGCAGCTACAAAAGCAGCAACTCCGCCTCCGCCTGGTTCAGCTTTTTCTGAAGAAACAGCTTCTAAAAATTCTGTAAGAGTCATATCTTTATACATAACTAAGCCTCCTATGATGATGTTTCTTTAAAACAAGCCTGTGATAGTCCCTTTTTCATCTATATCTATTTTTTCAAATGCTGGTAGTTTTGGAAGACCCGGCATTGTCATGATATCTCCAGTCTCGCATACTACGAAGCCTGCACCTGCTGAAACTCTAACTGTTTTAACCGTAACCTTAAATCCTGTCGGTGCTCCTATGAAACTTGCATTATCAGAAAATGAGTATTGAGTTTTTGCCATGCAGATTGGCAAATTAGAGAATCCAAGGCTTTCAATAGTCTCCAGTTGCTTTTTAGCTTTGCCTTCAAATATTATTCCATCACCGCCATATATCTCTCTAACAATAGTTTCGATCTTTTCTTTAAGCGGCATTTCATTTGGATACAAGAATTTAAAATCCGACTTGGAATTATCTATTAAATTAACTAAAGCTTCTGCCATTTCTACTCCGCCTTCGCCGCCATCTGTAAAGCAATTATTCACTACAGCTTTAACTCCAATTTCATTGCACAATTCTAACAGTGTATTTATTTCATCATCAGTATCAGAATAAAACTTATTAATAGCGACCATTGCAGGAACACCATATTTATTTATATTCGATACATGCCTTTTTAGATTTACAAATCCTTGCTTTAATGCGTCCACATTTTCTTTATTCAAATCTGGTTTTGCAACACCACCATTATGTTTAAGTGCTCTCACTGTAGCTACAATCACAACAGCAGATGGTGTTAATGATCCATATCTGCATTTTATATCTAAGAATTTTTCTCCGCCTAAGTCTGCTCCAAATCCTGCTTCTGTGATGCAGTAATCTCCGATTTTAAGTGCAAGCTTTGTTGCTAAGATGGAATTGCAGCCATGAGCGATATTTGCAAATGGTCCACCATGAATTAAAGCTGGTGTGTTTTCCAGTGTTTGAACTAAGTTTGGCTTTATAGCATCTTTCATCAAGAGAGCCATTGCACCTTCTACTTTTAAATCGTGGCATCTGATTGGATTTCCTGAAAAATCATATGCTACTATTATTTCCCCACATCTTCTCTTTAAATCTTGAAGGCTTGTTGAAAGGCATAGTATCGCCATAACTTCAGAAGCAACAGTTATCATAAATCCTTCTTCTCTTGGAAAACCGTTAGCTTTACCTCCTAATGATACCACTGTATCTCTAAGAGCTCTATCGTTCATATCCAGAACTCTTTTCCAAACAATATTCCTTATATCTATATTTAATGCATTTCCTTGGTGAATGTGATTATCTATAGCTGCAGATAATAAATTATTTGCTGCAGTTATAGCATGCATATCACCTGTAAAGTGAAGATTTATATCTTCCATTGGAACTACTTGTGAATACCCTCCACCAGCGGCTCCTCCTTTTATACCGAATACAGGTCCTAATGAAGGTTCCCTAAGTGCAACAACGGCTTTTTTCCCTATTTTATTCAGTGCCTGACCAAGCCCGATTGTAGTAGTTGATTTCCCTTCTCCTGCAGGTGTAGGATTGATTGCAGTTACTAAAACAAGTTTTCCATCTTTTTTATCTTTTAATCTTTCAAAAACATCTAATGATATTTTAGCTTTATATTTTCCATAAAGCTCCATCTCATCTTCATGAATACCGCAATTACTTGCAATTTTCACGATAGGTTTCATTTTACAAGCCTGAGCAATTTCTATGTCGCTAGGAACAACCTTATTCATAATTATCACCTCATAAAGTATTTGTTTAACTACCACACATTTTATATCACTAAAATTGTAAAGTCAACATTATTAACAAATGGTATCAAGGAAAATTATTTACTTATTTAGTATTAAAATATAAACTTTAGTTTAATTTTTTTTAATCAAATTCTTTATTTTCCCATATAATAGAATATACTTTTATTTATTTTAAATGTTAAAGAATATTATTTCAATTTTTTATAAAACTATACTTATGGAAAATACAGGGATAATTTTATCACTATACAATTTAATTATTTTAATGTAAAATATTTATACAATTATTGATATATAAGTAATCCTTATATTATGGAGGAATTAATGCATAGTAGGAGAGGTAGAACACGAAACAAAAAAGGTAAATCCCTTGTCATTGTCCTTGTTGTAATTCTTTTGTTAATTTTATTTTCATTAGTAGGAATTTTGCTATTTTATTTAAAATCTATAGAATCCAGAGTCTTTGAATCTCCAAAAATTGAACCACCAATAATATCAAGCGAAATTTATAATCATTACAAGCGATTAATAACCTACTCAAATATTAAAAATGATACCAATATCGATTTTAAAGAGGTTTTAGCTCTTGATCTAGTGGAAAAAAATGGTGAACTAGATAATAGCTTAGATTCAATATTGCAAAGTTACAACAAATTTGTAGTAGATGAAAATACTACCATAAGTTTTAAAGATATAATAAATGAAGTTAAAAATTTTAATGATGAAAATAGCACCAGTATAGACTGGAAGGATATTCTTTCTGCTCTATCTATATCTTGTAACTATGTTATCGATATTGAAAACGCTGATAAGAATACAATAGACGCATTATGCAAGGATTTTATTTTGGAAGATGGGACTAATATAGATTTAAATCAATATTTAGAAAACAATAATAAGACTATAAACTATGTGGACATAAATTTTAGAAATAAAGATGAAATAAATGAAAGCATAACCATTAAAACAAAAAAGGTAAAGTCATTGGATGATATAGCAAATGAAGAATCTCTAAGCGAAGATAGCAAAGCAAAAATAAGTGATGATATGGAAAAGATCAATAAATTAAATTATGCATCTGACCAGAATTTAGATTTCATTAGTCAGATTTATTTTGGTGCAAAATCTAATGAAGAAGATTTTAAAATATTTACTTCTATCACTTTAGCTCAAGCAATATTAGAGAGTAATTGGGGGTCGTCTAAGTTATACACTGAGGGGAAGAACATATTTGGAATAAAATCTTATGGGGATTGGAATGGTGAAGTAATAACCATGACCACTTCTGAATGGGATGAAAATGAGAGCAGAAATGTAACAATAAAAGATGAATTTAGAAAATATGACAACTATGAAGGCAGCATAATCGACCACAGCTTATTTTTGCTTTCTAATCCAAGATACACCGATAGCGGAGTATTTACAGCAGAAAATTATAAACAGCAGGCAAAAGCGATTAAAGATGGTGGTTATGCTACAGATCCCGATTATGATACAAGTTTAATCAACTTAATCGAAGAAAATGAATTATTTTTATTAGATGATTAGGGACTGTTGCATAATGAATAAACATGCTATCGCATGTTTATTCATTATCCTCTTATATTTCTGGCATGAAATTTTGAAAATTCTTCTGAGATTTATATATGGTATTTTGTCCAGTAAAATATGAATATCCTTTTAAGCTTGAGCCAGATTTATACATCGATTCTATTATTCCAAAGAAACCTGATAAAACCACAACTAAACCGCTATAATAATTTAAGTTTAAGAAAAAACAAATTAATATTATACCTAAAACCACTAAAGATATGCCAGATATCAGCTTAAACTTACTATAATTGTAGATGAAAAAAAAAGCACAGCAAAGGACAAATATATTTAATAATACTGAAAATAAATTATAATACTGAAAACTAGTATAATCAAAAATACTATATATAATGGCCATGCACTGTATAAAAGAAAAAGCAATTCCTATGTAACCAACTATCATAGCAATTTTAAAATTATAAGGTTTTCTTCTTTCAATATCAGTTTTCATAAACCAAGCTCCTTTTAAGCTTCTTTAATGGCAGAATATTTTCTAAGAGCACATTCAATCTTATTTTTTAAATCTTTGTCTTGAATTTGATTATACCAATAAGATAATCTATTATAAATATCATCATCATTTGGAACAATCTTCGTATAAAACAAAGCAGCTCTAATATTATTTACTTCATCTAAACTCTCGTAAAAACAAAAATTAATTTCATCATTATCGTCACCAATCATGTTCCTGACAAAAATACCATTTAAGGTCGGTCTTTTTCTAAAATTCTTATTCAGGGCATATTCTTTTAAAGTAGGTAGAAAAGGTGTTATAGCATTTTTATCATATAAATACATATTTTCTAAAACATATAATGCATCAGCGTATTCCCCATAATCTTCATCATAAAAAGTAAAAAACCTGTTATAAATATCTAAAACCTCTTTGCTATCTTTAATAAAAGATATGAAATATAAAGTTGGAATGATAACTTCATACCTTAAATCATCGATGTTTTCATTTATAAATGATACAATACTCTCTTTTTCTTTAGAATCTTTAGCAATTCTGGTGAGAATGTTCATAGCTTTAACTTTAATCTTAAGATTAGAATTTAAAACCATATCTTTTAGATAGGGTACGGACATTTCTTTAAAATTATACAGTATTTCAAAAATAGAATCTTCTATAACAGAAATATACTCCTCATCTCCTGTAAATCTTGATTTAAAATCAGAAACTTTTTCCATAGGGTTAAATAGATAACTTATCAAATTAGGTATATTCTCTTTATCGATGATATTTGTAGAAATAGAAGCCCTTTCTTTAAATTTATCTTTATTGTTTACTAAAAAACCAGTTCTAAATATCTCGTTTTGAATTCTTTCTTCTAACGATAAGCTCTTAATTCTGTGCATAATTGAATTTCTATTTTCAAGTCCCATTTTATTGCCCTTCCTACACACGAGTTAATTATATTGTATCATAGTAGGATAAAGTTATAAATGAATACTTGCAAAATTTTATCCATAAATTATACCCAATTTGGCGTGCTTCATATTTATTATAATTATATGCTGAAATCATATAATGTTGTCAATAAAGTATGCTGACTAAAGAGACTTTCACTCTCAAGATATAAAATTATTTTTTAAAGGATGTAACATTTAGCTTTTACTTTAATAAGATAATATATAATAATTTATGAGAGGTAGAATAATGTATAAAAGTAAATTTGACCCATACGAAAAAGGTTATTATGGAGAAGACTTGCGCCCTAAGATTTTGCTTAAAAATGTCACCTGTGAAAGCATTGATGTTTCTCTTTCTCATTCTAATATGACCCCTGAAATAGCTCAGAAAATCGCTGA
>JGI20166J26741_11824362_pt1 | contig 10039 bp, 6 predicted proteins | sample TergutCu122P5_FD_26741 | JGI IMG/M metagenome (IMG submission 26741) | reverse complement strand
TCTTGGCGGCATCTTCCTCGGTTTTTCCGCCATTTTTATGGCCGGAATGCCGGGCATCGTTTTCGGTTATGCCGCGTTATTTCTTTTTGTGATGCAGGTGATATGGTTCATCGGCATGATATGTTCCTCCTGGCGTCCCATTCCCCGATTTGGTTTTCCGCGTTGGATTCTTTTGATCCTTTTTATCGCCGGATTCAATCTCCTTGTCGTCCAGCCTTTGGTCGGTGTTTTCAAGATTTATTGCGTCAGTGCGTACAAAGTCAGAGGCATGTCCATGGCACCGACACTGGTCGCTGCACCTCCAGACCCCGGACATCTGCTGTATGATTTGACCGAGAATCGACCAGCGGTTAAGGAGGTCACAGATCGTTTTTTCGCCAATCACTGGATTTACCGTTTCCGAGCCCCGAAGCGGGGCGAACTTGTTCTTTTCAAAACCGATCATGTTCTTCCGGATACTGCTCCGACAATCTACGTGAAACGGGTGGTCGGGCTGCCGGGCGAAACGGTCGATATCCAGGTTCCCTATGTTTTGATCAATGGCGAAAAACTGACCGACCCGCCGATTTTTCAGGTGATGGCCTCACACCAAGCAGGATATTCCGGCTATCTGAGTCTCGCGGACTTGAAGCAGGATCATCTTGGCAAGACCTTTTCACTGCCGCTGACACTCGGACCGGGGGAATATTTTCTTCTTGGCGATAACTCCCCCCGCAGTTTGGACAGCCGGTTTTACGGCCCGGTTTCGCAACAGGACATCATTGGTCGCGCTATTCGGATTATTTATCCGTTTTCGCGCATGGGCGAACTGGAATAGGTTCGTCGAACAAGCTCGACCGCTGACATCGCAACAAAATTTACTCTCCCTAATTGCAATGCTTCCGATTTTCGTATTGATAATTTGAATCGTTGCATTATACTGAATCATGATCGTCACAGAAAAGCCTCTCATCGCGTCTGAAAATGAATCAAATATCAATTGCCGAATTTTTGGATTATTTACGTCGCAGTCGTTTGCTCGACGAGCAGCGGCTTGAGGTTGCGCTCACCACGATTGAAAATGAACTCGGCCCGGAAAAATTCACCGACCCGGAATCGGTCAGCGAGGCACTGATCGCAAAAAAGCTGCTGACTCCTTGGCAGGTGCGTCAGCTTTTCAAACGGCGTTACAAAGGTTTTTATCTCCGGCAATATAAAATTCTCTCTCACCTCGGTGCCGGCGGCATGAGCACGGTTTATCTTGCGGAACACAGTCTCATGCAGCGGCTGGTGGCAATCAAGGTGCTCCCCAAAAAACGGCTCGAAAAGTCGCAATACCTCGACCGTTTCATTCGTGAGGCCCAGACGATCGCGTCACTTGACCATCCGAACATCGTTCGTGCGTATGATATCGACCACGAAGACGACGTGCATTACATTGTGATGGAACATTTCAACGGCACCAATCTCCAGGACGTGATTGACAGGGACGGAGTGCTTTCCCATGAAGTCGCGGCGGATTACATTCGCCAGGCGGCACTGGCACTCGAATACGCGCATCAGGCCGGCGTCGTGCATCGCGATATCAAACCGGGAAATCTGCTCGTCAACAAAGAGGGATTGGTCAAAGTGCTCGATCTCGGCCTGGCATTGCTCGACGAGCACGTTTTCGAGGGACGGTTGACTTCGGTTCAGGAAGACAAAATTCTCGGAACCGCGGATTATCTCGCCCCGGAACAAGGGCTCGACAGTCATCACGTTGACGCGCGTGCCGACATTTACGGACTCGGCGGTGTGTTGTATTTTTGTCTCACCGGACACGCCCCGTTTCCGACGGGAACGGTTGCCCAACGGTTGTTGGCGCATCAGACTTCGGAGCCGCAATCGATTTTCACCGACCGCCCCGACGCACCGGACGATTTGGTTCAATTGTGTCAAAAAATGATGGCGAAAAATCCGGGAAACCGTCATCAAACCGCGCTCGACGTGGTCGCCGACATGCAAGACTGGTTGATTTCACACGGTTTTGCCGATGAAGCCGACTTTCCGCCGCTCGAAACGTTGCGGGCAACACCGAAAACACTGGGTGCCGTCCCCATTCCGTCCCAGGAAAAACGATTGCGGCATCTTTCCGAAGAACAGTGGCTCGTCGAACAGGGGGGTACTGCGGAGGAACTTGCCGGGAAATCGTGGGGAAAGTCGGGGGTCGTTGGACTTGCAAACGACCCGTATCCCGGAGGGGGACACATCAATCTGTACGGTTCGGATGCCGGAGGTTCCGACAGTTCCACCGTTTCCGGGATGATGCGGCCATTCCAACAATCGCAATATCGGGAGCAATCCGCAACAAGTTCGGGACAGATGCAAAAACCGGGACGTTCCGGCACTTCGCAAAAAGGGATCATCGTCGATGATGATGATATACAGGCAACCCCCATTAAAAAAATCACTCCGGAAGAGAACGACCCGTTTCTTTTCGCGCTCCATGAATTGAATATTACGGGACGGCCGCCACAATCAGTGTCCGCGTCGTTTTCGACATCGGACCCGGCATCGGATGAAAAAGAGAGCAAAACGGATACGGTAGACAATCCCGTCAAGGACCACATCAGGGACATGATTCACGGCTCACCCTGGTACAAACAGGTTCCGACATGGTTCTGGTTCCTGTTTGCCGTTTCGGTGACGAGCACCATCGGCCTTGCCGCCGCCCTTGCCGTGATTCTCCTCGGACGTTTGTAGTATTTTCGATTGCCCCAAAAAAACCGGATCACGAAGTGTAAGTAAGTGCCCAGAAATTGTGTTTATTGTGCCGCCAATAAAATTTGAGATTGTCCGATGAATCGCCTGCATCGCCGACAACAAAAAGTCACACTATTGCCTGTCTCATAAAAGATATACTCAAGCCGGTTGAAAATTCCGGTAGTTGGATGCGGCAAGCCCTGCATCGCAGGGCGTCTGCGCGAGGCCGAAGGCTGCCGCCCATACCGGCTACGGTATAAGACGCAAGAAATAACAGCCGGGAACGTAAGTGACCGGTTTAACCCGTCGCTTGCGCTCCGGGCTGCTATTTTATAGATGCGATAATAAAATTTGAGCCGCTTCCACGGCTGCCTGCTGCGCCGACATTGTTAAAACACATAAAATAGCAGGGTTTTTCGTTGTCGACGATGCAAGCGATTCAACGGATAAGCTCAATTTTTATTAGCGGCACAGTAAAACCTCATTTTCCATGAGACGGGCAATATTGGCATGGACACAAAAGTTGAACCGCTACCTGATTTTTTGGCCACGAAGACCGCAGCTTCCGTTGGTCGCTGCTATCCAACTCTTATGTCCAGGTCAATAGTTTGTGCGTATTAATAATTGTCGGCGCAGCAGGCAGCCATGGAAGTGGTTCAAATTTTATTATCGCATCTATAACCGTTGTTTTGGCACTCGCTTACACTTCGTGCTCCGGTTGAAACGACCATGTTATTTTTTCGCGGGTCCTTTTGTGCATTGCTGAAGGACAAAAAATGATCAAAATGCTCATATTCCGGGACGCCCCGGAACAACGTGGAAACGTATCGTGGAAACTATCAATGAGTGATCGGCAATCAAATGGAACCGGGGGGTTCGATAATCTCTTCAAATGCGTTATAATTGAAGTCGCCAGATCATACCAAATAAAATCACAATTATTATATTTTGAGTCACTCCTGAGGATAAGAAAGAGCTGAACCATGGTGAAAAAGATATTTTTGTTCGCGTCGGCTTGTCTATTGATGATTGGATTTGCAAAGTCCGTTTCGGCGGAAGAAGGGATGTGGCTTTACACGAATCCGCCGCAGAAGGCGATTCAGGAGAAATACGGTTTTGACCTGACGCCGGAATGGCTTGACCTTATGCAAAAATCGTCGATTCGTTTCGGCAACGGCGGCTCCGCGTCGTTTGTTTCGTCCGACGGCCTCGTGATGACCAACCACCACGTCGGGATCGGTGCCGTACAAAAGCTCAGCACGAAAGAAAACAATTACGTGCAGGACGGTTATTATGCAAAAACGCAGGCTGAGGAATTGAAATGTTCCGGGGTTGAATTGAACGTGTTGCAGGAAATTCGCGACGTGACCCGGCGTGTGCAGGAGGCGGTTCGACCTGGCATGGCTCCGGATGCGGCGGAAAAAGCACGACGTGCCGTCATCAGCGCGATTGAGGACGAAGCGGAAAAGGAGACCGGTCTCAAATGTCAAGTGGAAGCCTTTTTCAACGGCGGACTGTATCATCTGTACTGCTATAAAAAATATACCGACGTCCGTCTGGTGTTCATTCCGGAAAGCGACATCGGGTTTTTCGGTGGTGATCCGGACAATTTCGAGTATCCGCGATACTGTCTCGACGTGTCGTTTTTCCGGGCGTATGAAAATGACGAGCCGGCCAAAACGCCGAATCACCTCAAATTCAGCGAAAGCGGAGCCGCCGACGGCGAACTGGTGTTCGTTTCGGGACATCCCGGACGCACCAACCGTTTCAAGACCGTTGCGGAACTGAAATTCCAGCGCGACAGTCTTAACCCGTTCGGGATGCAGAAAGTGTACCGCAAGGAAGTGGCCCTCAAAGCGTTCGCCGAACAGAGTGAAGAAAATGCAAGACGGGTGCATACGGAGATTTTTCGCTGGACGAACTACCGCAAAGTACGCCTCGGCGTGCTCAACGGTTTGCAGGACGCATCGCTCATGAGTCAAAAGGAAGCTGAAGAAAAAGCGTTGCGCGAGGCGGCGTTGCGTTCCGGATTGATTGCGCCGGGCAGTGTTTCGCCATGGGCGCAAATCGAAAAAGCACTGAGGCAATGGGAAGCGATCATGGTCCCTTATGATCTGCTCGAAGCCGGTGAAGGATTCAACACACAGGCGTTTGCTTATGCACGGTCACTGGTGCGACTTGCACAGGAATCCGAAAAACCGAACGCCGAACGGCTGCATGAATTCAGTGACACGGCGATTCCGGGAATCAGGGAGTCGCTCGAATCGGAGTCGCCGTTTTATGAAGACGTGGAAATCGTCAAACTGGCCGACTCACTCGGATTGCTTGTCGAAAAACTCGGAGCCGACACGCCGGTCGTGCAACAGATCATGGCGGGAAAATCGCCGCAGGAACGTGCCGCCGAACTGGTACGGGGAACAAAACTCTTCGACAAACAAAAACGGCTCGCACTGCTTGACGGAGGTTTGAAAGCGGTCAAAGCGTCGGACGATCCGATGATTCAACTGATCCTGCTGATCGATAAATATGCGCGGGAATTGCGGAAAACGATGGAAAACGACGTTCAGGAACCGATGCGCCAGGCATACTCGAAGATTGCCGACATCCGTTTCAAGTTGTACGGCACGACGGTTTACCCCGACGCGACATTTACCTTGCGGCTCGCGTATGGCAACGTCAAAGGGTTAAAAAATGCGGACGGGACAACCGTTCCCGCGATGACAAACATGGGGGGAACGTTTCAACATGCCGAAGAACACAAATCCATCGAACCGTATCAGCTTCCCAAGTCGTGGCTCGACGCCCGCGACCGGCTCAACCTGGACACGCCGATGAATTTGATTTCGACGAACGACATCATCGGCGGCAATTCGGGCAGCCCGATGGTCAACAAAGCGGGCGAAATCGTCGGACTGGTTTTCGACGGCAACCGCGAATCGCTCGTGCTGAATTTCATTTACGAAGAGGAAAAAGCCCGTGCCGTTTCGGTTTGTTCCAACGCGATCCTCGAAGCGTTACGCAACATTTATCATGCCGACCGCGTATTGGAGGAATTGGGGCGCAAGTGAATATTGACCGTTTTAAAAGAAATGAGTGATTTCGAATAGCAGCCCCAAGCGTCAGCGCGGGGGTCGAATTGTCGTTTACCCCGTCGCTTACGCTCCGGGCTGCTATTTCTTGAACTTCATCTTTTCTGAGACGGGCAATATTTTAACGTATCGGTCTTCGCCCCGTCAGGGGCAACGCATATTAGCCCAGGGCAAGACCGAAGGTCGCCGCCCTGGGTTAGCGTCCCCCCAGATATTCAGCCGCCCTGAAAGGGCAAGGGAGAAATTTTTCTTTACACGATAGTCAGGTGGTAAAAATGGAAAAAGAAACAAATGTAGCATTAATTGCATTAATAGGTACTGTGATAAGTATTATAGGTACTGTAATAGGTATTGTAATAAGTGTGATAGCAAATTCCAGAGTGACACGCTTGAATCACTCTCTTGAAAAGAAAAACTATATTAGCAAAGTCAGATTTAATAAAGAATTTGTTATATATGAAGAAATATCTGAGGCACTTTCTCTCGCTATAGGAGGCTGTTGCTGGTTATTTCAAGAAAAATACCCTATGTCAGAAAACAAGGAGCAAAGAGCCAAATTCTTTCAGGATCACTATGCTGGCGCAGTTCAAGATGCGGCAAAATTTGAAGCCCTATTAGAAAGTAAACAACCATTCATACCTGAGAATATATATAACGGTTTTTATGACATTCGAAATTTGTGTTACGAGCAGATAAATATGTTTCACATTTGTGGACCGTTATGGCATGATACAGGTAATGATGAACAGAAGACAGAATTAAGGCGCGAATCTATATCTCGTTCAACTGAAATTGCCGAAAAGCACAAAGAGGTTCTCAAAAATATACAAAAACGTCTTGTGCCCTTTCAGGGCGGCAATGATTTTTAGCGCGCAACCGTAACCCAGGGCGGCGGCGAGTACGCCTTGCCCTGGGCTGTTATGCGTAGCCCTTTCAGGGCAAAGACCATCAGCCAAACCGCTAAATCAAATTGAGGCAACATATACCTTCAGCAGTACACGTACCAACTTATCATTATTCACTTATCACTTTTCACTTTTAAAAATGTCAAATCTCTTTATCAAAGGCGGACGTGTTGTCGATCCGAGTCAGAATCTCGACAAAATCACCAATATTCGCATTGCGGACGGCAAAATCGAGAAAATCGACGTTTTGCCGCAGCCAGGGGACCCGGTGATCAATGCCCAGGGAAAAATCGTCGTCCCCGGCCTCATCGACATGCACGTGCATCTTCGCGAACCGGGCCGGGAAGAAGACGAGACGGTCGAAACAGGCACGCTTGCCGCGATTCACGGTGGTTTCACTTCGATCGTCTGTTGCCCGAACACCGATCCGCCGATAGACACCCCCGGCACGCTCGAACTGATCAGGGAGCTTGCCCGTCGCGCCGGCAACTGCAACGTCTATGCGATGTGTTGCGTCAGCAACAACCGTGAAGGAAAGGAACTCGCGGAACTCGGCATGTTATTCGAAGCCGGTGCGGTCGCGTGCAGCGACGACGGTGCTCCGGTGGCCGACCCGGAATTGATGCGTCGCGTGTTCGAGTATTGCCTCATGTTCGACAAACCGGTTCTCAATCATGCGGAATCGTTGCCGCTTACCAAAGGCGGGGTCATGCACGAGGGAAAAATGTCGATGATGCTCGGCCTTCGCGGCATGCCGGCGGCGGCGGAAGACATCATGGTCGCCCGCGATTTGACGCTTGCCGAATTGACCGGCGGTCGTCTGCATGTCATGCATCTTTCGACCGACGGGGCGGTACAAGCCGTCCGGCGTGCCAAAGAACGGGGCGTCCGGGTTACGGCGGAAGTCACGCCGCATCACTTGACGCTGACCGACGAGAAACTCGCTTCATTCGATTCCAACTTCAAAATGAACCCGCCGCTCCGGAGTCAGCGTCATGTCGACGAGTGCGTCAAAGGGTTGCTTGACGGAACCATTGACGTGATCGCCACCGATCATGCGCCGCACGCCAGTGAGAAAAAGATGCAGGAAATCGACCGCGCCCCGTTCGGGATTACCGGTCTTGAAACCGCGGTGGCCGTGTTGAACACCAGACTGGTGCGGCCGGGGCTTTTGAGCTGGCCGCAACTGGTGGAAAAAATGACAATCAATCCGGCGAGAATTCTCGGCATTCCGAAAGGGACGCTTCACATCGGTGCCGACGCGGATGTCACGATCATTGATCCGGAACGCCGTTGGACTGTTGCGGAATCCGAATTGCATTCAAAAAGCAAGAACACGCCGTTCCTCGGCGAAACACTGACAGGCCGGGTTTGTGCCGTCGTGGTCGGCGGAAAACTCAAATTCGAAAAATAGAGGTGATACACAACAGATTTGTCACAATTTGTTTTTGGGATGTTATACTATCGCCAATTGAAATTTCCGGTGATCGCGTCCGTTTACCCTTTGGGAAAACGGACTCCCGTGTCACATCGTCGGGTATTCTCAACCGGCTTCGGTATAGCAGTCGGGCTCGTCGGCGAACATCCTGTTCAAAATGATTATTGGCATGGACTCAAAAGTTGAACCGCCGCCTGATTTTTTTGGCCACGAAGACCATCGCTCCTGCCGGTTGCGGGATATCCTGAACTCCTGAACATTTCCGGCTTGAAAACGGTTGATTTCTTTATCAGGTTTGTTATAATGCCTCTGTGGGGAGGTTGTTCTGGAAACAAGAAAGAAGTTTTTGAAAAAGACATCATCGCCTGAAACTGCGTGATATACTCAAGCCGGTTGAAAATTCCGGAAGCTGGATACGGCAAGCCCTGCAACGCAGGGCGTCTGCGCGAGGCCGAAGGCTGCCGCCCATACCGGCTGCGGTATAGATGCGAGAATAAAATTTGAACCACTTCCATGGCTGCCTGCTGCGCCGATGTTGTTAATATACATAAAATAGTAATATTTTGAGGCATCGGCGATGCAGGCGATTCACCGGACAATCTCAAATTTTAGTGGCGGCACAACAATGGAATCAATGAGGTCGAATCAATGAACGGTGTCGGGGAATGGATCAGCGGTCGGGTTTTCAATTACGTGCATGGAAACAATCTCGTGTACAACACCTGTTGGGAAGACCCGCGATTGGATAAAGTCGCCCTCGAATTGACGGCGGAGGACAACCTGCTCGTCATCACGTCGGCGGGGTGCAATGCCCTTTCTTATGCGTTGACGGATGTCAACCATGTGTACACGGTCGATATGAACCCGCGCCAGAACGCGTTGCTTGAACTGAAAGTCGCGGGGATCAAAAATCTCGATTTCTGGACGTTCTTCCGGATGTTCGGCGTCGGGCGATACGACGGGATCGTGCCGGTTTACCAGGCGAAACTCCGGGCATCGCTTTCTCCCTGGGCGCAGCAGTATTGGGACAAGCGGATCAAAAAGTATTTTTCCGGAAAACGACGCAGCTTTTATTTTTGCGGCACGTCGGGGACGTTTGCACGCGCGTTCAACGTCTATATCGACCGGGTTGCCAAATTCCGCCCCGAAGTCAACGAGATTCTCGAAGCCAAAAGCGTCGAGGAACAACGGGAAATCTGGTACGGTCGCATTCGCGAAAAACTCTGGTCGCGGCTGATCAAATACATGATGGATCGCGATACGACCCTGTCGATGCTCGGCGTTCCGCGGGCGCAGCGCATGCAGATCGAAAAACAGTATGAAGGGGGCATCATCAAGTTCATGCAGGACTGTCTCGATGCCGTTTTTGCGGAACTCCCGATTTCGGACAATTATTTCTGGCGGGTTTATTCGACCGGAAGTTACACGCCGAACTGTTGCCCCGAATACCTCGAAGAAAAGAATTTCAACGCTTTGAAAGCCGGTCTCGTCGACAAAGTGTCGACCTGCACCGACACGGTGGAAGGCTTTCTCGCCAAAAACGAAGGGGTCAAAATTTCGCGTTACGTGCTGCTCGACCACATGGACTGGCTTTCCGACCGTTATTACGACGCCCTTGTTTCCGAATGGAACATGATTCTCAAACGTTCCGCCGAAAAGACCCGTATTTTGTGGCGCAGCGGCGGGCTTCGCACGGAGTACATCGACAGTGTCCCGGTCGAAATGAACGGCGAAAAATACCGGCTGAACGACCTGCTCGAATATCATCGCGAACAGGCCGCCGAACTCCATAAAAAATGCCGCGTGCATACCTACGGCAGTTTTTATATCGCCGATTTGAAAAAATAACGACCGCATTTTGTGAATGGCAGCCGGGAGCGCAACGA
>JGI20166J26741_11824251_pt1 | contig 10040 bp, 13 predicted proteins | sample TergutCu122P5_FD_26741 | JGI IMG/M metagenome (IMG submission 26741) | reverse complement strand
TCCCACAAATGTGCTAACGGTCAGCGGGCCATCCCCGCCGACAACTCACGATCTTTGTCGGCGAGGCCCCGCCCCGCACCTACAACCCCATACTGTCTAGAGCAGCTTCGGCCGGGTCCAGGCAGGCAAGACCGTCTCGGGTTCGAGTTCGCCGATCTCGCGGACGTGCGTCGGATCGAGGACGCGCTGCAGGAACACCTGCGTCCGCTCCTCGCGCGGGGCACCGATGACCTGATCGGCGGGCCCCTCCTCGACGATCAGGCCCTCGTCCATGAAGATCACCCGGTCGGCGACGTCGCGGGCGAACGCCATCTCATGCGTGACGACGATCATCGTCATGCCGTCGTCGGCCAACTGCCGCATCACCGAGAGCACGTCGCCCACCAGTTCGGGGTCGAGCGCCGAGGTGGGCTCGTCGAACAGCATCAGCAGCGGGTCCATGGACAGCGCCCGGGCGATCGCGACGCGTTGTTGCTGCCCACCGGACAGCTGCGCCGGGAAGTAGTCCATCCGGTCGTGCAGTCCCACCTTGACGAGGTTCGCCTCCGCGATCTGCTTGGCCTCGGCCTTCGAGCGCTTCAGGACGGCCGTCTGGCCCAGCATGCAGTTCTGCGTCGCGTTCAGGTGCGGGAACAGGTTGAAGCTTTGGAACACCATGCCCATGTGCGCCCGGATCCGGTCGATGTCCACGTCCGGATCGGTCAGCCGTATCCCGTGCACCCACACGTCGCCGCCGGTGGGTTCCTCGAGCATGTTGAGGCAGCGCAGCAGCGTGCTCTTGCCGGACCCGGACGGCCCGATGATGCACACGACCTCCCCCGGGGCGACCTCCAGCGTGATGCCCTTGAGGACCTCCAGGTCGTCGAAACTCTTGTGCAGGTCGACCGTCTTGGCCATCGGCACCGGTGTGGCGACGTTCGTCTGGCTCACTTCGAGCCTCCCTTCGCGGCGGCGGAGGCCTCCATGCGGCGCACCAGGAAGCCGAGCGGGACGGTGATGACCAGGTAGCACAGGCCCGCCATCATCAGCGGCGTCAGGTTCGCGTTGGCGTTCGCCAGGTTGCGTCCGAATTTCGTCAACTCGAACCCCTGGGCCGTCAGACCGAGGATGTAGACGAGCGAGGAGTCCTTCACCAGCGAGATCAGGTCGTTGGTCAGGGGCGGGGTGATGATGCGGAACGCCTGCGGAAGGACGATGCGCCGCGTCGCCATCCCGGCGGGCATGCCGAGGGTCCGGGCCGCCTCGACCTGTCCCTTCGGCACGGCCTGGATGCCGGCACGGATCGTCTCGGACATGTACGCGGCATACACCAGGCCGAGCGCGGCCCACACGGTGCCGTACGGGTCGAGCGGCAGCACGAGCCCGGAGAACGCGAGCGCCAGCATGCTGAAGATCAGCAGCACGACGAGCGCGGGCAGGCCACGGAAGATCTCGATGTACACCGTGGCAACCCACCGGTACGGCCCCACCTGCGACAGCTTCATCAGCGCCAGGACCGTCCCGAGCAGCAACCCGATGACGAACGCCCCCACGCTGTACGCGAGCGTGTTCAAGAAGGCGAGCAGCAGCGCCCGGAACACCACCCCGGCGCCCGTGCCGACGGTCACCGTGTTCGTCAGCGTGGTGACGATCATGTCGCCGCGGAAGAACACAGCCTTGATCTGCGGCCAGTTCGCGCTGAACGCCAAGGCGACCACCGCGGCGGCGAACACGACGTACTGGACCGTCCGCACGATCGCCGTGCGCTTGCGTGGCGACAGGCGCGGCTTGTCCGCGCCCAGAGCGGCCGCGAGGGCCACCGTGGTGGCCGTCGCGCCGGCGGGTTCAAGGCTGCTCATGGTGGTCCGATCGGTCGGATGGGGCCGGGTGGCCCCGGTGATGGTTGCGGTGCCGGGCCTCAGGCGGGCGGCAGGGGGGCGGTGGTCGCCAGCGGGTCGATCCACGTCTTGTAGATGCGAAGGTAGGTCCCGTCGGTGTCCGCCTTGGCGAGGGCATCGTTCACGAGGCCGATGAGGGCCGTGGCATTCGCGTCGTTGCCCTTCGCGGCGAAGCCGTACAGCTCACCCGTCTGGAACTCGGTGGCCACCTGCGTCGTCGGATTGCTCGCGACGAACGAATAGACCACCGCCTTGTCGACGATCGCGGCCTGGGCGCGTCCGGACAGCAGCGAGTTCAGGGCGGTGCCCGCGTCGTCGAACACCATCACGGTGTAGCCGTACTTGTCCTTGTTGGCGTCGGCATAGTCGGCGCCCGTCGTGTCCGTCTGCACGGCCACCGTCTTGCCCGACAGGCCGTCGAGGCCGGTGATGCCCGAGTCGGACTTGACCGCGAGCGCCTGCGTGGCGCTGAAGTACGGGCGCGAGAACGTCACGGCCTGCTTGCGGGCGTCATTGATCGTGATGCCCGAGGCGCCGATGTCGCATTTCTTCGCGGCGAACACGGCGCCTGACGTGATCTGGGAGAACTCGGCCTGGATGACGTTCACCTTCGCGCCGAGGGCGTCGGCGACCACGCCCATCAGGTCCAGATCGAAGCCGACCACCTTGCCCGAGGCGTCCACGTCCTCCAGCGGCGGGAACGGCGGGTTCGTGCACACGGTCAGGGTCCCGGGCGCGACGAGGGTCACCGCCGGGGTGGATCCGGACGTGTTCGTACCCGGGGATGCCGGGTTGCCGGGCTTGGTGCAGCCGGTGAGGGTGAGGGCGGCAGCGGCGATCACCGCGGCGACGGCCAGGTGGCGGTTCATGAGCGAACTCCTCTTGTCGAATGGCGAGAGCTTCCCCTCGCCGGCTCGGGAGCGTGCCGGGCCGTCGGGGCTGTAGCGCTCGCCAGTCTATCGCATACTTATGCGCTTGGCAACATAAGTATGCAAGAGTTCATGCCTTCGGCAGCCCCGCCGAGGTGGCCGCCGGATCGATCCACTTCTGGTAGATCTTCAGGTACGTGCCATCCTGGTTCGCCGTTGTCAGCACCTCGTTCACCAGGTCCATCAGCTTGGCGGCGTTCGCGTCGTCGATCTTGGCGGCGACACCGTAGGTCTCGCCGGTCTGGAACTCGGTCGCCACCTTGACGGACGTCTTGTTGTCGTACACGAATGCGCGCGTGATCGCGTTGTCGACCAGCGAGGCGTCCGCCCGGCCGGACAACAGCGCGTTCAGCGCCGTGCCGCCGTCGTCGAACATCACGACGTTGTAGCCGTACTTGTCCTTGTTCGCGTCGGCGTAGTCGGCGCCGGTCGTGTCGGACTGGACGGACAGGTTCTTTCCCTTGAGGTCGGCGAGGCCGTTGATGCCCGAGTTGAGGCCGACCCCCAGCGCCTGCGTCGCCTCGAAGTAGGGGATCGAGAACAGCACGGCCTGCTTGCGGGCGTCGGTGATCGAGATGGACGACCAGCCGAGGTCGCACTTCTTGGCCGCGAAGTTGGCCCCGCTCCAGATCTGGGCGAAGACCGACTGGATGACCGAGAGCTTCACACCCAGCCGGTCGGCGACCAGCCGGGCGAAGTCGATGTCGAAGCCGACGACATCGCCGTTCGTGTCGGCGTACTCCATCGGCTTGTAGGGGACGTCGACGCAGATGGTCAACGAGCCGGGACTGACCAACGTGATGCCGCTGGTGGTGGTCGAGGACGGGGCGGGGGACGACGACGGCGAGCAGCCGGCCAGCACGAGGCCGGCGACGGCCAGGGCGACGGTCAGGCGAAGCGGGTGGCGATTCATGAAGGGCCTCCTCGGACGGATACGGCACGAAGACTTGTTGTCTGTTGGGAGACAAGTCTGCCTCAGACAACAAGATGTTGCGCACTTGCCCACGATGAGAGCATGCCGGGCGCGCTGCGCTGACGGCGCAACCGTTCCGCGGCGGCCCGTGCCCTACGATGGAGCCATGTCAGGCATGCCGCTGGAGTCCCGGTTCACGCACAGTCCCGCCGCGCCCGTGACGGACGACGTCCGTGACGAGATCGGAAGCCTTCTGAACCAGGCGTATGCACAGGGCGCGGTCGATGACGTGGACTACCAGCACCTGCTTGATTCCGTGTACGCCGCGAAGACCAACGCCGACCTCGTCCCCGTGACGCGCGCGCTGCCGCCCGCCCTCGCCGCGACCCAGCCGGCACTCGGCGGGGACAACTACGGACCGCCCGGCGAACTCGCGCCCCTGAACACCGCGGTGGAGGCACGTGCGGCGGCCGGACGGATGATGGCGCAGCAGGGACGGGTCCTCCTGGTGGGGGCCATCGGCGTGGTCGTCGTGCTCGTCATCCTCGCGTTCATCCTGCTGTAGGGGCCTGCGACACCCGGATTTGAGCGCGCCCACCAGGTGCGACTACCATAGATGAGCGGCTTTGTGCCGCCGCTTCGGCGCGTCCGCGTCGGGGTGAGATAGGCGTCGGGGGCGTCCACCTCTGGCGGCGACACCGGGAGTGCGGTCGCACCACCTGGTGAGGGTCAGGAGCTGGATGGCGAAGAAAGAGGGCGTCCTCGAACTCGAGGGTGCGGTGATCGAAGCCCTGCCGAACGCGATGTTCCGCGTGGAGCTGGACAACGGCCACCGTGTCTTGGCGACGATCAGCGGGAAGATGCGGCAGCACTACATCCGCATCCTTCCGCAGGACCGCGTCGTCGTGGAACTGTCCTCGTACGACCTGACCCGCGGCCGCATCGTCTACCGACATAAGTGAGCCGTCCGCGGTCCACACGCGTGGTCGATCCGACCGGGGTGTTCGCACCTCGCCGGCCGGCCACCACAACACAAGGAGACACTCAGCATGAAGGTTCAGCCGAGCGTCAAGAAGATCTGCGACCACTGCAAGGTGATTCGTCGCCGGGGCGTCGTGCGGGTGATCTGCACGAACCCGCGGCACAAGCAGCGCCAGGGGTAGTCCCGGATCCGCCTTCTTGACAAATGCATACCCTCCAGCCGTCAGGCTGGGAGTGACAACTCGCCACAGGTTGCGTCCTGCGGCGACACATAGCGGGGGACGAGCGCATGGCGTCGTCCCCGTCACGAACAACGTGAGTGCAAGGCCGGGCCCGCGACAGCGCGGGCATCCCGGCCAACCACCCCCGGACGAAGGCCGGGGCCCGCCCCCACTGCGGGGGACCAACGGGAACGCCTCACGCCCACACCTTCGCGCGCCGCATCCCGTCGGAACGACGAACGGCGTGACACCACGGAAAGGTAGACCGCCACATGGCACGCCTGGAAGGCGTCGATCTCCCGCGCGACAAGCGCCTGGAGGTCGCATTGACATACATCTTCGGCATCGGGAAGACCCGTGCCGCGAAGACCCTGGAAGCCACTGGCGTCAGTGGCGACATCCGCGTCAAGGACCTGACCGACGAGCAGTTGGTCAAGCTGCGTGACTTCATCGACGCGAACTATGAGGTCGAGGGCGATCTGCGCCGCGAGGTGCAGGCGGACATCCGCCGGAAGATCGAGATCGGCACCTATCAGGGCCGCCGCCACCGCGCCGGGCTGCCCGTGCGGGGTCAAAGGACCCGCACGAACGCCCGTACCCGCAAGGGCAAGAAGAAGGCCGTGGCCGGCAAGAAGAAGGCCCGCTGACGCGTCCGCGCAGCATCCACCACTGACGAGATTCCAGGAGAGAACAGAAACTTATGGCTACTGCAGGCCGCAAAGCCGCCGCCGCCAAGACCAAGGTGCGGCGCAAGGAGAAGAAGAATGTGGTCGCCGGTCAGGCCCACATCAAGAGCACCTTCAACAACACGATCATCGCCATCACGGACCCTACGGGTGCCGTGATCTCGTGGGCTTCGGCCGGCACGGTCGGGTTCAAGGGTTCGCGCAAGTCCACCCCGTTCGCCGCGCAGATGGCCGCCGAGGCCGCCGGGCGCCGGGCGATGGACCATGGCATGAAGCGTGTGGACGTGTTCGTCAAGGGCCCGGGCTCCGGGCGTGAGACGGCGATCCGCTCGCTGGGCGCGGTCGGCCTGGAGGTCGGCGCGATCAGCGACATCACGCCCATGCCGCACAACGGCTGCCGTCCTCCGAAGCGGCGCCGCGTCTAGCCCATCGAACCCTGGGCCGCCCGGCCGGCGGCGCGCGTGCGTCCTCACGACGAGGGCACGAGGCGCTGCGGGGCGCGCGGCCACCGAGAAAGGAAAGTGCGAACACCATGGCCCGCTACACCGGACCCATCACGAAGAAGTCCCGCCGCCTCGGCACCGATCTGGTGGGCAACGACAAGGCTTTCGAGCGCCGCTCCTACCCGCCGGGCATGCATGGCCGCGGCCGGACGAAGGACTCGGAGTACCTGAACCAGCTGCGGGAGAAGCAGAAGGCCCGCTACGCCTACGGCGTGCTGGAGAAGCAGTTCCACAACTACTACGAGGAGGCCACGCGGCTGTCCGGCAAGACGGGCGACCGTCTGCTGCAGCTGCTCGAGACGCGTCTCGACAACGTGGTCTACCGTGCCGGATTCGCCGCGACGCGCCGCCAGGCGCGCCAGTTGGTGAACCACGGCCATTTCCTGGTCAACGGCAAGAAGGTCAACATCCCGAGCTACCGCGTCGCGCCGCTCGACATCATCGACGTGAAGCCGAAGTCCGTCGATCTGACGCCGTTCGTGATCGCCCGTGAGGTGCACGGGCAGCGCGACGTGCCCGGCTGGCTGACGGTGCGCACCGGCAAGATGCGTATCCTGGTCCACCAGTGGCCCGTCCGGGAGCAGATCGTCATCGACGTCAACGAGCAGGCGATCGTCGAGTTGTATTCGAAGTGAGCCGGGGCGGGATGGGCCCGCCTCCGGTATTGAGCGCAGCCGTCAAATAGCGGGCGGCCTGCGGAAAGGACACCACCATGCTCATCGCACAACGTCCGACCCTGGTCGAGGAAGTGGTCGCCGACTACCGATCCCGGTTCGTCATCGAGCCGTTGGAGCCCGGTTTCGGCTACACCATGGGCAATTCGCTGCGCCGCACGCTCCTGTCGAGCATCCCCGGCGCTGCCGTCACGTCCATCAAGATCCAGGGCGTGCAGCACGAGTTCAGCACGATCGCCGGTGTCGTCGAGGACGTCACCGAGATGATCCTCAACCTGAAGGGCCTCGTGCTCGGCAGCGACGAGGACCAGCCGGTCGAGATGTACCTGCGCAAGGCCGGCGCCGGCCCCGTGACCGCCGCCGACATCCAGGCGCCGACCGGGGTGACGATCTACAACCCCGACCTGTACATCGCGACGCTGACCGACGCGGGCCAGATCGAGATGGAGTTGACGGTCGAACGTGGCCGTGGCTACGTCTCCGCGTCCCAGAACGACAATCCGGACGCCGAGATCGGCCGCATCCCGGTCGATTCGATCTACTCGCCGGTGCTGAAGGTGAGCTACAAGGTCGAGGCGACGCGCGTGGAGACGCGTACCGACTTCGACCGCCTCGTGATCGACGTGGAGACGAAGCCCGCGGTGTCGCCTCGTGACGCGATGGCCTCGGCCGGGCGCACGCTGGTCGAGTTGTTCGGGCTCGCCCGCGAGCTGAACGTCAACGCCGAGGGCATCGAGATCGGTCTGTCGCCCATCGACGAGCAGTTGGCCGCCGACATGGCGTTGCCGATCGAGAAGCTGAACCTGACGGTACGCAGCTACAACTGCCTGAAGCGTGAGGGCATCCACACGATCGGCGAACTGGTGTCCCGCTCCGAGCAGGACCTGCTGGAGATCCGCAACTTCGGCAGCAAGTCCATCGACGAGGTCAAGGCCAAGCTGGTCGAACTCGGCATGGGTCTGAAGGACGACGACGCACTGGGCTTCGACCCGATCGCCGCGGCCGACGAGTTCGGCGACCTGGGCGGCTACAACGATTTCGCCGAGGACGAGCAGTACTGATCCGCAAGAGTCCGGGGCGCCTCGCCCCGGCGACACACACGATAGTTTTGGAGTATCGACATGCCGAAGCCAACCAAGGGGCCCCGCATCGGGGGCAGCCCGGCCCACCAGCGGATCATCCTGGCCAACCTGGCCAGCCAGCTGTTCGAGCACGGCCGGATCATCACGACGGAGACCCGCGCGAAGCGGGTCCAGCCGCTGGCCGAACACCTGATCACGAAGGCCAAGCGGGGTGACATCGCCGCCCGCCGCATCGTGGCGAAGACCATCACGAGCCGGGACGTCCTGCACACGCTGTTCACGGACATCGCCCCGAAGCTGGCCGGCCGCGACGGCGGCTACACCCGGGTCACGAAGCTCGGCATCCGCAAGGGTGACGGCGCGCCGATCGCCCAGATCGAGATCATTGAGGAGGCCGTGGTGAAGAAGGCCAAGGCGTCCAAGAAGGCCGCTCCGGTGGCCGAGCCCGTCACGACGGCCGTCGATGTCGATGACGCCCTCGCGCAGGCCGAAGCGGCCGCGGGTGAGATCGAGGCCGATGACGTGGCGGACGTCGAGGACGTCACCGAGGCCGTCGAGGAAGCCGCGGACGTCGACGACGCCGCAGCCGAGGATGCCGTGGCGGAGGCCGCCCCGGCCGACAAGGCCTGATCGGGTCGCCTGACGCATCGGCAGGATGCCGGGGCCTTGGCGCCGGTACGATGAGTTCCCATGAGCCGCGCGCCCCGCACCGTCGTCCTGCTGGCCGGGCCGTCGGGTAGCGGCAAGTCGCGGCTGGCCCGGCTGTCCGGCCTGCCGTCCCTACGGTTGGACGACTTCTACCGCGACGAGGACGCTCCCGGCCTGCCCCGGCTGGCGTCCGGCGTGGTCGATTGGGACGATCCGGCGACGTGGGACGACCACGCGGCGGCGACCGCCCTCGTCCAGGTGGCCCGTCGGGGCGTCGTCACGACACCGGCGTACGACATTTCGGCGAGCCGGAGCACCGGGACACGGACGACGGATCTCGGGGACGCACCCGCCGTGATCGCCGAGGGCATCTTCGCCACGCAACTGGCCGGGCTGGGCGCGGGCGAGGAGGACGCCGACGTGCCCGTCTGGTCGATCTGGCTCGACCGGCCGCGGCTGGCCAACTGGTGGCGGCGCCTGCGCCGTGATCTGCATGACCACCGTAAGCCGGTGCCGGTTCTGCTGTCCCGTGGCGTCCTGCTGTGCCGGCGCGAGCCGGGGTTGCGGGCCGCGGCTCTGGCCCGCGGGTTCACCCCGATGACCATGGCCGAGGCGCTGGCCCGGCTGGAATCGCTGGGCGGCCAGGCATCGCCCCCGGCCAGCGTGGCCGGGGGCTAGCGAGGACCATCACCCCCGGGTGGCCGTGATCGTGTACCCGCAGTTGAGCTGGCTCGTGTAGGCACTCACGCGCAGGTAGTACGTCTGGCCCGCGGTCAACGTCGCACTCAGCTGGAACTGGAGATTCGACGGATTGTCCACATCGTTGTTGTAGGCGATCCGCGTGGTTCCATCCGCCGCATACAAGAACCCCACCGGATCTCGCACCCCGTCGGGTGCCCCCCCCGACGATGTGAACGTCCAGGTTCCCGACACGGACGGGGTGATCCTGAACCAATCCACATCCTCCAGCATTTCGAGCCGCCCGCTCATCGGCTTCGTCAGATCGGGCCACGCACACGCGGTCGTCGGGGTGTTCCCGCAATCGTCGACCAATCCGCCCGGCGGGGTGGCCGTTATCGTGTACCCACCCGTCTGACCGCCGTACCCGGACACCATGATCTTGTACGGCTGCGTGGCCATCAGGTTCGCGCTCACCCGGAACTGCAGATCCGACGGGTAATTGGCGTCGTCGTTGTACCCGAGCTGAGTCGTCCCATCCCCCGTCAACACCCAGGCCCGCGGATCCGGCAACGCGCCGCTCGCCGGAGCCGACGATGTGAACACCCAGGTGCCCGACGCCGGCGCCGTGAAGATGAACCACTGCACATCGCCGGGCGCGTCGATACTCCCCATGATCGGGGTGTTCAGCGTCAACCACGAGCACAGCGTCAGCGACGTCCTCCCGCAGTCATGGAGCGTCCCCGGTTGGCCGGCCTGGCTTCCTTTGATGGTGCTGGTCAGGCCTCCACCGGTGAACGTGACCGACACGTCCCGTGCCGTCGTACCCGGATTCGGTGCGGCGGTCA
>JGI20166J26741_11824140_pt1 | contig 10040 bp, 6 predicted proteins | sample TergutCu122P5_FD_26741 | JGI IMG/M metagenome (IMG submission 26741) | reverse complement strand
CTGCACATTTTAGCTCAAAATTTAAATACCCTGTAGAAAAACCTTCCCACATCACAGTATGAACTGGGGATTAAATGCCCCCACGCTGAAGGGTTAATAGTTACAGAAAACAACAGCAAGCTACATGTCAAAGACCTTGCTGCCTCCATCATCAGTGGGATGATCAGACAGCAAGTTCCTCTCATGTCTGTAATACTCCAGGCAGGTCTCATTATGTATGCGATTCTGCTGGCACGTGACTCGAAAATTTATACCACTTTTCGAATATGCCATAATTTCTGGTTTAATGCGATTTGGCATACATGATCCATGTTGGAGGCTAGCAGAAGTGACATTACTGTCACATTATCAGTCACATGTATGGACTGAATACATTGGTAACATAATCATGCAGCTGATGCAGTTCTACCTTCATCAGTATTGGATTGTGTTATCAAAATGAGTGAGAAACATTAATCTACATCTCCCATTGCAATCCAACTGAAAAATTGGTGCAAGACAATTAGTACTGAAGAGTAATTACATGTGGTGAGCTAACTGGAAAAAGGTGAATGGTTGATATATTCACTCATAGCAGCGAATGTACAATTCGTGATAATGCCGATAAGATTACAGAAAGTACCGTCAGGAACTAAAGTGATTTTGTTGCAAGACTACCACAGTCCTACTGGAATGAAATGTACCAAAACTATGGAGTGAGTCTCTTATATTTTTATTGCATTACAAATAAATAAACATACTGCATACAAATGTACATACACCGCACAGAAATGTATATATACTGTATATGCAGTACATACCATATTTACCCAAATGCAAAATGACTCTAATCTAAGATGACCCCCCCACCAAATAAAACACGTCTGCCAAGGGCAAATGTATTTATCCAAATCTAAGATGACTCCCCCCTAAAAAAAAGTCTGCTACGAAAAATATTTTACTATTAATTGCATACACTTACACACAAAGTATGCCAGATTCTGTCTACCTTTACCAATCAGTGTCATCGTCTCCATCTTCACAGTCAGTGTCTTTATCACCTGCACACTAATGCCTAACATTCCCATCCTCTTTACTGCCATTCCACAACTATCATCATTAGTCCCAACCACTGTGATGGATATAAGGCACTTCTTAACACCCTTCACGATCACTTTTGGTGAGATGCACTGCCATGCTGTCTGATCCACACTGACTAGAAAATACATTTGTATTTCTTTATATATAAACTTACTTGAACCCCCCAAAATTAAAAATTTTCTTCACAGACGGTGTTCAGAATTTTAAATAGATGTGTTCTGGTTTTTTGTATTGTGTCTGCTGTCTGGTTAGTCTGATTTCTAGGCTCTTTTTATGGTTTTTAATCTGTGGATTGGTCCAAGTTTTATTTTCAGCCTTGTAGTTAATTTTAAATATTCCAATAGCTATTTTCCTGTTACTATCCATGGACTAGATTTATTCTCAAGGTTCGTATCTTAACACGTTACTGTGCCTGTGGTACTCAGTGGCTGGGAACAGCTCAGTCTATAAGTACACTGGATTAGGTGCTTCTATGTCTGAAAATGGAAATAGAGCCGGCTTCCGCAAGTCCTGTTTTGAAAAATTAGATGATGGACAAAGTCCCCCCCATAAAAGACTGTCGGTTAAATTCAGTCGTACTCTGTTGGATTTCTTGACCTTTGAAGATGGGGCTGGTAGGCTGTGCCATAACATTTGTAACGATTTACCACTGCTGTGTAATATCCCACAAGAGATCTCACATGATGATTTGGTGATGCAAGCCTTGGTTAGGCCCAGCATGGCCCGGTTCAGAGCAACCCAGTTTGGTGCGGTCCAGTTTGGCACTTCATACACGAATTTAAGATCACCCCACACATTTAAGTGCCAAATTCAAGAAACACCCTTGTCTCGCATTCAAGTAAATATGGTACACATGTATACTCTACAGGTCCGTACGTCCACTAGTGTTATATACATACACTACATAGGATGAGGCTGTCAATACCCTAAAATGTAAAATGTTTTAAATGGGAATTTTGTGTTTGATTTGCACCATATTTTTCCAGCACGTAACCCTGGTGTAAAACGAGACCTGCCTGTACATGGTAGCACAACCCACAAAACAGTCATCACAGTCAGAACCTCAAGTCTCTCACATGACTTACCACAACTGACAGTGATGGACTCATGTCCAAGCAATAGACAATGCAATAATTGTGAGTCAGAAAGATTACTGTTGAATGAGCAGTGACCAGATATTTGTACATGTGACTAGATTCAGGTTTCCACTCAGGAGGCTGTTCATGGGGAATCACAGACAGCACTTTCAGCTCAGGCTCAGGTACTGATCCACTGTCCAATTCAACTTGTGTTCTGCTTGCTCCACTCTGTTGAAAATAAATATATATGCACATTATTGCCATAAATAAAGGCAATTCTAATTACACATACTCAGAAAATTCCATCTGTACAGCACACAACATTTATAAAAGTTCATGGTGCTCATGGCAATGTTGTTGCCACATGTGACAGGTAGACCCCAGCTGAAGTGCTCTGACTTATACATACAGCACATTTTGTAACGAAGTGTCTGTTCAGTGTATGGAGTACACTCTTTACAATGAACAATGCATTATACACAACAGCAGCAACCTAATACCACAATCTTCTATGGTTTTAGATCCAGAAGAGAAGAAAAGAAATTCTGAATATGTGCAATATGATGCCATGTCAATTCCTATACTAAATGTTAAAATGAAAATCTTACCAAATCCTCTGAGTGTGGGACAGTAATTGTTTTATTCAGCTGTTCAAGAAACCACTGCATGCGAATGCTGCGGGATATACGATATTCCTTCCTCATAAGTAAGTATATAAACCTTGCCTCAAGAATGTCCATGATCTACACAACATACACAAAAATAACAACTTTACCACAAGGAAATTATATTATACTACATATAAATTGGACATACTAATTTCTGCTTAAAATCACCAATTTCATCATTTCATACAACATGTAACAGCACAGTCAAATAGGTACCACTCCTGCCTCACGTTTTGGAGGTAATGGGTTCAAACCTTGGCCTAAAGACTAGCTACACTGATTTAATTTTTTAGGCACATTCTCAAAACTGCAAAAAGCAACTATGAATTTCTTCATATATGTCCATCTGTCTGTCTGCATGGAACAACTTGGCTCCCACTCAATGGATTTTAATTAAAATTGATATGAGTATTTTTTAAAAAATCTGTTAAGAAAATTCAAGCGTTATTAAAATCTGAAAAGAATAATGGATACTTTACATGAATACCAATATACATATTTGATCACATCTCACTCAGTTCTTTTTAGAATGAGAAAGTTTTCAGACAAACGTTGTGGAGAAAATCAAAACACACATTTTGTTCAATGACTTTTTTTCCAAAAAACTTGCCATTTATGAGACAATGTGGAAAAATATGGTACAGCCTGACCGGTCACAGATAACAGCATGGTGCATGTGCATTGCATGCTGGATACCTAAGGCTACAAAGACATTTTCCTCCATTTTACTACATTCATCCTAATTTCATTTATCCTATGTTTAATAATCATTCCATACCTTAAAATGATATAGCCATAGTACTACATATGGAAGTTTCTTTTACAGTTATTATTATGCACTGACATTCTTTTTATACAAGGTTGAAAGCTGCAGTTTCAAAGATTTTGCAGTAGTGTGACTAGGGATTCTGTTTTTCTGCGTTATGATACTGCGTCACTGCATAACCACATCCCAATGTTTCAAAGAACAAAGCTTTCTCATATTAAACAGTCAAAATGGCCCATGAAGAATATTCTTGAACATCTCTTGTGTCTAAGATAAGAACACTATGTTGCCTCTAAACACTTGGATCTGATTACCCAATGAGGCAGCATCATATCTCAAGAGTTTTTAGAAATTTCTGTCCTTGAAGACAAGGGCACTATGCTGCATGTAAATATCGGTATCTGCTTACTCAGTGACACAGCATCATATCCCAAATGAACAGAATCCTAAAGTTTACATCTTTGTTCACTTTTAGACAGTGCAAAAAGAAAGTGTATGCCTATCAATGTTAACTGCATTCATCCACCAAGTTTCAGGGATGCAAGAGACCTAGTTTTATAACCAGGGACAGTAAGTAGTGAAATAATAGTTGGAAATGGCAAAACAATTCTCCCATCTTTATCTGCATCAGTTTCACTTAAGATGTGTTCCCATACTGCTTTTATCAGTTTCAGAAAATACCAAACTTCTTGTAAATTGTTCTGTGTTGAATTTTCGCACTCATACACTTTTACGTATGACTTAACAGATGGCAGTGCGTTGGATCATTGTAGTGGCAAGGATTTTTCTACATCCCGATTATAAGAAATTATGAGATATATGTATCTATTTACCTACACAAGTGAAACCATCAATACAACACTGGTTATAATATTTCGTTCATTTCTAAATCTGCGTTAGTCTGTTTCAATCTGTTGAGTCTTTAAGCAGAGTGAACATTAAACCCATTCATTCTGGAACAATCTTATGGTGTAAATAAACGCGTAACTTTTTACTGATGTTGATTATCTTACTAAATAGTTTATTATGTCACTTTTAAAGTAGACAGTAAAGGGCGTCACTTAAATCTATCCCTAAACTCATGTGCTAAGGGGTAGACATCACTTCACGTGATCGCAGGAAACACACCTTCTCCACTTCCACCCTCTCGTTTCCCGCCATTATGTTTCAGTATTTGACACTTTATAACAATTCATTTAAATGTATTTACATGTTCCTGCAGTCAGTTCTACAAGTCGCAGCAACTGACAGCCCTACTACATTCATGTCTTGTCTTAATGCATTTTTCACAGCGTACACGTACGACCTAAGTTACTTCCATGTTGCAGATGCGAACACACTACCACACATGGATCAGAGGTCACCGCAGATCGTACCACAGATTATAGATCACCAGCAAAACTGCAGCTCTGAATCCCACTCCCACGGAACACCGCGGTACTTCTACGGGCATCTTCCGAACAAACCGCACCCTTTCCTCAAAATTTGGAGTCTCCAGCTTCCATATTCTGGCGGGAGAGGGCAGAGCATGATCCCATACAGTTTTGAGCAGGATTTTAGGAGAGTGATATATGTATTAATAAAGCTTTATATGGGAGATTATTTTCAGGTAGACCAGATTTGTTAAATGGGACACATTTTTCACCGTTTTACTAAATACATTATTATGAAATGCAATTATGAAAAAATATGAAATACTGTTTGCAAGTTTCATTTATATCTCAAATCAAAAAGTTAAGCAATTTGAAACTTCTTCTGTTCACGGTAACAAATACGTCACTAGTCTTTGTAACTAACAGCTTAATTAGTGTCAATGTACTGCTGACAACATGACAGTGTCTTAAAAGCAATACAAAAAATACTTACTCCTTGGAGCAGAGTCCTTCTTGAGAGGCTAACCAGTTTTCAGCCAGTCAAGAATTTCCCCATCTATGCCTGGGTCTCCTAAGTAGTCTCTTTCCCTCAGGTTTCCCCACCAAAATCCTGTATACACCTCTCCTCTCACCTATACGCTACATGCCCCACCCATCATATTTGACTTTTTCACCTGAACAAAACTGGGTGAGGAGTACAGATCATTAAGCTCCTCATTATGTAGTTTTCTCCACTCCCCTGTTACCTCGTCCTTCCTAGGCTCAAATATTCTCCTCAGCACCCTATTCTCAAATACCCTCAGCCCTATGTTCCTCCCTCAATGTCAGTGACCAAGTTTCACACCCATACAAAACAACAGGCAAAATTATAGTTCTGTATATCTTAATCTTTAAATTTTTGGGTAGCAAGCAAAAGAAATAAATATACAAAATGGGCAATTCGATTTGCAATACCACCCACTTCATGATTATAATGCTAGGTCAACTTTTTGTTAGAATATTGGTCAGAATAACCATAAATTATCATACAAGTAATATTTTTATACTGTCATAAAATACATGCCAAATATTTGTTCTAAATTAAGAGGGAATACTTGCAAATCCTCAATTTTGACTGCAGTATGGTAATGAAGCTGAAATACTTTCATTCACTCAGACATTCTACCAATGAATACTTTCCTTCCAAAACGTGAATTAATATTTTTGGATTTAAAATGAATACTCTAGTAATGAAACAGCAGTAAAATGCTAGACATAACAGAAAAGAAGATGCAAAGTCATGTATGTTGTGTCCACTCATGCTGCAACAATTAAACCAGTCTCGCATCTAAATATGGTGCAAAGAATATGATGCAGGGACAAAATATTGTCACAGAGTTGTTTTTGCCTTAATTTACCGGTTATTCTAGGCATCAGGATGTTCTGGTGTTTAACCTGGGCCTGCTGTTAGCATTAACTGACATCACTAAATTAAAATAATTATACAGAGAATAAGTCAAGATTTTTTTCTGATTGTGGTGTGGGATGACTGGTAAACCTATGATATAAGTAATTCATGCAGATATCCATGCTCTTCATGTCAGTGTTTTTTTTTGTATACTTATAAGCAAAACTGAAATGATTCAGTTTCTCATAAATTCCTCCAGGATCACAATTCGAAAATGTTCATTCAGTGGTCCAAATGCTGAAGGGAAGAATGATCCAATAACCATTTTGCAAGGATGCACACACACACCTAAAAATGAATAATGTTCCTAGGCTTGTTTCCCCCAAGATAAAAATGTATGTGCATCACTTTTACATTACATGGATTTTGAGCAATGACTCTAGTCTAAGTTATCTCTGAGTGTTGTAGCCTCAGAAACAATTTGCCCCCCCCCCCAAGACATTTAGGGATCCTGTGTCCCCAGTGTATGTTTCAGGTGTTGTCCCTCCAATATAAACAATATTCTGTTTTTAACGTTTTAATATATCATATGGAATACGGTGCAATGTAGGATGGATATATGCTCAGCCAGATGGACACTGGAAATTTTCTCCATGCAATGGGTTTTCCTAAAATCCTATCAACAGTGTCAGCTTGCATTTTCTCTGTATCTTAGCACTGGAACATGTATGGGGTTTTCCCAGGCCAGGAGTTCTTGCTGCACAGGGAACACCAAGTTTTCCTAATGTTCTACTAATGACACTACTTTCTGAATTTCCTCCATGTGATGCCCACTGTGCCTTATTTTCAGAATAGGAAAAAACCAATATGGATGCTACCTGCCATAGCTAACATGATCAAAACAGTGCACTTCTTAAATAATGCAGAACAGGTATATTAAACATTTCAGAGATGGCATATCCAAAGTGGATAGTGAAGTGATGCAATGAGGAATGAGGTGTACAGAACAGGGAAGATGGGTCAGTTTAATGACATATTTTATTTTATGGCATGACACTAAAATTGACAAGAAATTAGGGGAATATTCCAGTTTTTACAGCAGCTGGGGTGTGAAGTTCACCTCCTCCATCCAGTGCCGAGGTTACCAATCAGTGGAGCACTTTACATCCCAGCCACTTTTATGGCAGGGAAAGAACTGTGGCATCCACAGCATGGTCTCAAAATAATTCAGCACTTTCAACTTTCTTATTTCATTCATCTTCATGTGTCGCTAGAGGTGCAAATCCTGAAGAATGAATATTAACCCCTCATACCCTAACATGGACACCAACTCTTGTGCACAGTGAAAAGCCACAGAGCTACCCCATAGGGATAATTCAAACTTTTTTTAGGTAGTTTACTGTGTTTCATGTAATTAACAATACTGACAACACATACCATCAATTGCACACATTCAGTTTTGTTAATTATCTGGTACACAGAAAATTATGAATGCACTTGAAATACAGGGACTTGTCTACAGCCTGCAATATAAAATCTACGAAAACCCCCTATGCTTAAATTAAAGAACAAGTGATGGCAGCTACCCAAATGCTATAAAAATCATGTAACATACCTTATAAACTAACCAGCTGCTTGGGTAGTACTTATTCTATACTATTCCGTTTTTAATTTTGGCTTGTTTCATAGGACCAGTCATTGTAGTAACATTGAAAAAATGGATCAGGTGTCTAGTTTAAGAATGACAGTGTGATACAAACCAAACTGCAGTACAGTCAGTTGTATAAATATGCAGGATCAACGGCACCTCTTAGAGTATTCACAAACCCAGTGATGTTTACTGTTAAGTCTCATACACAATCACGACTCTGTAACCAACACAATGTCCATCTTATTTCTAAGCAAGCTGGAACAAGCTATGAGTGAGCGCAATATCTGATGTACAAGTACTACCATACAGTGTCAACACACAAAGATTACATATGGAAATCCCATTGTGTATAAACAACTACAGCTATGCTGTGACAGAACTGGTCCAACAGTCAGCCATCAACCTATCAGTATTTCTCAAAACATTTTAACATTCAACACAACCTACTCCAAGTACGATATACTATTCAAGTAATACGTATATATCTAAAGATGGACTAAAACAAGACAATTCTGAACTTAATTCATTTTCTTTTAATATAATGCACCGATTAGTCATAATTTCCATGTAACATGTAGTTACTAGTTACCACAAATGGCATCAATGAATGAACTTATGATAACGATTCGCATTTTAATGAAACAGTCATTGCCCTATGTCTTTACTTTGAAAGAATTAAATTATGATCTTTTTCAACAGTATACTTTCCATATCTCAACTTCTAAGCCATTAAATAATAGTTTGCGCACATGACTGTGTGTGTGTGTAGGTTATGCACGCACACGCATGGATGTGTATGTGTGTGTGCATGTGCATGTATCCATGCACATATATGAGGTGGCTTGGATACATTCATGGTCTGTGATGTCAAGCTCAGTCTACCTTACAAAAACACACTGGAATGCACAAATGTAACCTTCTCAAGACCAGCGTGGAATGCCCTGTTCTGCATAACTTTCTCATGCCTATCACAATCTCACAAGATGGGTTAAAACAACTGCACATAAAAATCTGCATTCATCTTTCAACGGCAGGTAGTGCATAGGCATTAAGTTGTTGTTACTCACATACACACAAAGTTTCATAAAGCTTGTTCCTACATATTAAAACCTCTTCAAATGCCATGCATGTGATCTATGTTGAATGCAAAGCATAGGGTGCTAGGACATCTAGTTCTTTATTAAGCAGTGGTTTTGGAAGGAGTTCAACAATCACATCATTTTTGTTACTCCAAGGAATACTGTACAGAAGCAAGAAAACTCACTTCAAAGTGACAATGTACTTCTGTTCACGTACCCCAATCCATACACCGACTTGCACATATACAAAAATGCATGTACAAATACATGCACACATAGTTTATCGAAGGATCGCTATAATATTCATAACTACATAGTCAATGGTTCAGAAACGTTCCACATGAATACCATACACCATTACCCAGCTGGGTTCACATATACAAGTGATTGCACTCATGGGTAACCCATGTAATTTAATCCCACATGGTGAGAAGACTTATTAAAACAGTCCAATGAAAATGTCCAGAACAGAGGGTGTGAATGGAAATGTACCATATATATATATATACAAAAATTCATATTTCCATTAACAGTCACACTGATGTATAAAACAAGACAATGATACATGTAGGCTATGTGAAGCAGCACCAGCATTAAAGAAAACGTGTTTCAGTTAAAAGAGCTGTTGAACTAACAACCTCACTGACAGCACTTGAAGTACATAAATGTCAATCTTATTGTCTGTCTAACAAAACTGCATTCTAATGGGTATCAAAAACATTTTCCTTTTTCAAGATCAGAGGCTTGCACACCTTCTCACATACACAACCAAAATCTGAAAAAGTGTCACATTTATGCCCAGAATTTGGAGCAGCTGTTCTAACATAATGATGGTGATGTTATAAAAATAGTTCTTACACACGATGAAGAGTGCCAAGCAGCACACATAATACTTATGCACACATACAACACACCACCTCATAGTCAACATGTAGATAAAGGATTATTATGTTGGGG
>JGI20166J26741_11823918_pt1 | contig 10041 bp, 5 predicted proteins | sample TergutCu122P5_FD_26741 | JGI IMG/M metagenome (IMG submission 26741) | reverse complement strand
GGGGGGGGGGGGGATCACAGTTGTCGTTAACCCTAACAGGAGTCAGACAACTTTTAGTATATTATGAAGCTTAACTAGCTTGCTTTAAACACTATGATTATTATTTCATGAAGTTATCTCCACAGCCAATTAGGTAAGAAGATAACAAAATTTTACTAAACAACATAAATCGACACCTAATAGATACATACGCACACATGTATTTAATTTCATCAAACCTAAGAGCCTCAGTGACGTTGGATATGAAACACGCCATTAAACATTTTTTTATGAAAATGTTATCAGTGGCTGTAAACACTCAATACACACGTATAAAAATGTGATTCAACTTAAAAATAGTGAAGGATTAATACAATTGCTGTCTCCCTAAAATTATTTAAAATGTACTTAAAATAATTTTTAGTAAAAACATATATCATATCAATCCTCACGTCATGAGTCTATATTAGGTGTTCAAGTATTCTTCTAAAGAATCAAACCCTGTATCAATGAAATATTTTTTTAGTGGTATTAAAAATATTTCTTGTGTGACACTAATTCTACAATAACAGCCGGAAATTTGTTGTGTATTCGTATATTGCTACATTAAACAACTTTTTGATACCGTGTTAGTTTGGTAGATGGCTTATGTAGTTCTAATATATGTCTCGTGTTTATATTATGAACTGAAGAATTGGCTTTGTAAATTTCCAAATTTGTTGACAGGAACTTCATTAGGGAAAGTATATACTGACAGGGTAAGGTTAGTATTTCCGATTTTTGAAAAAACGGTTTGCGTGTTGTCCTACAATTTGATCCGCTCAGAATACTAATATGGAATTCGATTTGCCGGGTACCAGAAAAAGGAATCTATCCACAGAACTGTAATATCTTAATTATACGAGTATTATGTGGTACTGCAGGTTTTCTACATTTAAGGCAATAAAACAATTCTGGAAGGCCCAAAACGAAAAAGTTCCACTTAATAAAATTACAACAACAACAACAAAATCCTTGCTACCACGTTTATTGGCCATAACAAAGAAGTGTCTCACATTTGTTTCACCTGCCACATACAAAGGTCCTTGTCAGACAGTTTGAACAAATAAGTTGTGTCCACTTTAGACATCAAGTCCATTCTTCATTGTCACGGTGTTCAGAGAAAACTCTTGCATAGCATAAACATTTGAATAAGCTTAACCCTCATATTTTATCTTCCCAACAACCACCTTCTGCCTCAGAAGAAATAGCTAACTGGCTTGATGGTATGATGATGAAATAGAATGTTTCATTACCCTTCTTCCTCTCTTCATCATGTGTATCGTAGGCCTACGTTTTCCAGAGAATGTGTTTCTCTTTCGCTGTTTTCTTTGTTCCTTTGTTACAAGGTAATTATAAGAATTAAAATTCTTTCTCGCTCTACACCTACCAGTAGAAGATTTTCGACTTAGGGAATTGTAGTGAAGTAAAGTGAAGTTTCTTTACTGTGTCAGTAAGCTTGTTCTCTCTTCTCTCATCCAATTCCGCCTTATATGGACAAGTGGTCATGTTCTTCGCCGAGCCAGCCTTGAATTATCTAATATAATTTAACGCTTGTTTTGAAATTGAAGGCAGTGGACTAACCCTTGCAGCAAAAACTGGCCTACTTGACGAAACTGTCGGTGCGTCTTAAGTGGATGCTGTTGGTTTAACAAGCAAAATGGTGGGAGAGTTCGAAGGTGACATTGTAGGTTAAATAGGAACAAAGCTTCACTTAATTGAAAATCGTTCAACCTCACTCTCAGCGGAATTCCTCTGTTTTTTCGTCATATAATTGGTTCATGAGCACTTGGTTCAAAATTTGCATCATCATCATCTTCTTCAATAGATATTATAAAATAGACATTCTTTACGATTTTGCTGTTCTGTGGATAGATTCCATTTTTCTGGTACGCCGCAAACCCACACCAAATAAAGATAAAATTTCCAAACCACATTTTAACACAATGCAAATGAGTTCAGCCATCGCTAAACAACTGAAAGTAGCAGCTCCAATACAGACCCAATATTTAGGGACAGAACAGAACACTCCGCATTAGAAACTCGCCCTTTTCGATCGTCAACGTAACCTGTAGTAGTTACACGTTGTGAATTCATATACATGAAGCACCAAATAGATAGTTGTAACCAGTTCTTATAAAGTAAATAATGATTAGGTAAAATCTCTAAACTTGAGTTATAGGAAAGCGTACGAACAAAGATTCTGCAAAACTTTGTCGACCACAAAAATACGAGTATATCGTACATCGTAACTAGAAGGAAAATTCCAAGACAGTCCAGTCATTCTTACAAATGACATTACTACGTGTCTGCTAAGCAATCAGATATTCACCACTACGAGGCAGAAGCGCAGACGGAAAATACAGCCGTATCTCTCATTAGGAACTAGGCCTACAGTCCTTTAAGCGACTTCGCCTTACTACTCTTTCCCTGTTAAACCACTGTTGCCCGGATATTATGTTTAATCAGACTAAAGTGGGATGTTAATAAAACGGGGTAATCTGGATGCTTTCTTTACATATCGTCTGCTAGTTGATTTGTGGTGGTAACACTTCTGAGAGCTTTCAACCTGTGCTCTTCTGCCACCCTGGTAAGCATAACCACCTTCATGGTACAAACGTTGTTGTTCACTTATGTTACTGCATTTGTGTTAAAACTGATCGTATAATTTGGCACTTGAACCAGAATTTGTAAATTGCTTTGTTAAAGAAGTAAGAAAAATTATCACTCTAATTGAAGAACTAAGAATGTGTCCGTTGAAAGTGCTTATGTACGAATATCTCCTGCTCATCATTTAGTACTGTTTGGTAGTTTGGTGCTTACAATTATATCAGTCACACGTTTTTCCTGGGGTGACTCTAAAAATCTTGCAGTTTGAAATGTATAATTAAAATTCTCCGTTAAGTTACAACTACAAAACAATGAAAACTGTCTGAGTATGAAGTAAAAACTGTTCCGCATTCTACAGCTATGCCTCGCTATTATGTAAAGTAGGATTCTGAGCTTAGGTATACTCTAATAGAGCCCGTGAAGACTTTTGTTGATGTTCAAAACAACAACGAAACTTAAAAAGGACCTGTAACTTGTTATGATATTTCGAAATCCATGATTTTCCCTAGATTGAAAGGAAAAGATGTGTTTCTAGAAGTTCTGGGTAAGAAAACGGAATAGGTAAACCGTGTGAAATATAGAGCTCGAATACACCACCCGTATATCAGAGGGATAAAGAACACTGTGGAAGAATTTGTGATATTGAAAAATATATTTAGAAACTCCGGTCAGAATATCGACCAGGAGATGCGCATTCATGAACAAAATTCTTTACTCGTTGAAAATAATGAAACCCTTGCAAACAACACAGGAAAAGGCCACACGATCTGTAATAATTTACGATTTATTCTCTGATCTACAAAAGCTTTTTGAGAAGTGCGGGCTCAATTGGTCTCAGACAGCCCGATTTTTTAATCGCTGATGAGTTCGGATTTTGTACTGATCTAAGGAGCCTGAAAGCTATTGGACAAAAGAGTAAAACAACAGCTAAAACTGGCCTGTTCAACTTGTTATGTAGTGTGAGCAATTTCGGCAAAATTTGGTCTGCATGCTGACAATATGCAATTTAATACACATAACGAAGATTGAACAACTATGTGCATAATTTACCTGTATATTTTTCTCTATATCATGTGCAATAAAAACACAACTATTGAAAAAAAATAGGTAAAAATCACACCAACATACACAATTCATTGCACAGGCTAGAGTGACATTATTTTTGCATATTTTTACAAAATAAATTAGTATTTAATGCATGTCCCACAAATAAACAGCTCACAGATTCTCAAATTGCTTCGGAATTTTATCTTTTTGCCAGGGAGGCACTACAGGGACTTTTTTTTTTTAAAATTTCTTTCATCTGTTCGGGAAAGATAGCACAGTGTTGCGGGAATATTTTGCTTTCTTAATTTATGCAAGGGGGCTACAGTTTAGGTATGACGTACTTATGGAGAAGTCTATCTCGGCTAACTGTATAGCATTCCGTATACCACATCAGTTAATAGAGGGAGCGAGGAACCGCATTTTTATAAATGTTTTGCAAGTTCTTTGATTGTATGTTAATAAAATGAGAATGAAGGATGGAAAAGACATCTGATTGTATTCAGTCATAAACCACTGCAATGCAAGGACGCCGGTAGACTATCTAAAATTTAAGTGAAGTGGTTTGGTAGTAATCTATGAAATTTTCAGACATCATGCAACGGTTTATTTCAACTGAACCTAACAACATCGATGCCCCCTACCACCTCAAAAACAGGTTCTTCAGCTAAACTATAATTGAAATATATTCTAAGACAATGCTTGTAATTTCTGCATCAATATAAAAATGTCGACGTTCTAGGTACCCAGAAATAAAACAGTGTCTAATAGAGAAACCCAGTGCTCATATCAGTAATGGAGATGAGAAACAAGACACAGAAAAGGCAACTATTAAGAAAATGTCCCAGACATGCAGTAAAAAAATTCTTTAAGTTGTGGAAATTAAGAGAGGGTTCTCCTCGTCCGTCTTTCAGGCAATCAGAGAGAGAAAGCGCACTTCATATATGTTAATTGTGTTGAGAAGAATAGAGGAAAATGATGAAATATTGGTCTCACGTTATATAAGTGACAAATATTCAATGGATTAATCGGGAAAAACAATTCTAACAGGATCATAAAACTTCAAATTACTACTTGCAATACTGCCAAGTCCAAATTTCCCTTTACGGAACAAAGGGAAATTCAAGTTTTTCCCTTTTTCTTTTGTAGTTCGTGAAACGTGACATGCTTTAAAAATAACAATTTTTTAATGGAAAAAATTGCCAATTACGGGAAATCACTTTTATAACATTTGTATCTGTATATGATGTACACTAGTGCTGGTCAGTTAATAAAAATGATTTGTTTCTCGCTTCCAAGAAAATTTTTAATCTGGGGTTTTGTATGGCGGTAATCACAAGAGCAATTTTTCCATGCAACACATGCAGCAGATAATGATGTTACGAAATCTATGTACTCCCTCCAAACTTATATTCACATTTCCCACATTTTCAGTGTCACGAATAGTAAGGCCTAATGTACGTAGCTTACATTTGCTCGAGCAGCTGGAGAAATTTTGAATGCAAGGGGTAAATATAAACCTCAGTTCAGGAAATGGGACTCTACTGAATCTTCAAAGAGCGACTTCTTAACAATTGATTAATATAATGGCCCAACAAGCGTTTCAAAAAACTTACCTAAGAATAAAGCAACGATTAATTCAGATGCAACAAAGTAAAAGTTGTTAACAAATGCCGAATATGGTTATACGTACTTTATAAAATGCATTTTCTCAAAATACCTTCTTAAAATTTTAATGTTTTCTTATTTTTTGTATCTCTCTCCTCTAACTCACATCTCGAGTTCTGACAATCTATTAAATACTTCTTTGAATGACAATACGTATTATATAAACTGCATGCATGTGCATAAGTGATAGAAAAGAATAAGATTATATGGGATTTACGTTTCTTACGGCGGTAGTGTAAATTTTTCTGAGTTGTGACACCAATTAGTTCAGTAGAAATCTTCGAAATTGCTACCTTCCTCTTCAACGTTAAGGTGAAAGCATCAGTTTTAATAAAAAGAATAGTAAAATTTGTACCCGAATCAACAGCATCACGTCTCACAAAACTAATAAGTAATGACTGTATCATAATATATATTTCTATATATATATGTACACACACACACACACACACACACACACACATACATAAATACATACAGATCCAGCTTTAAAATACTCGTGAGATGCTGAAGAATACGGTATGTTGCCATGTGCTATGGTCTGTCCTAAGCTATACAGTGTGTTGCTACGTGCTATTGCGTGCCCAGAGGTACACAATGTGTTGCTATGTGTCGTGGTGTGACCTGAGATGTTGAGTTATATCGTGATATGCTGAATTATGCAGTGGGTTGCCACGTGATAGGATGTGCTGTGAGACGCTGAAGTATACCGCCTGTTGCAATGTGGTACGCTGCGCACTAAGGTACACAGTATGCTAAATATACAGAATGTGTATCAGTCAAAACACAAATATATTTAGACAATAGAAGTTATGTGTTGTGTCTTCGTAATATCTTTCTCCTTGTGTTTTTGAATCGATTGACGGTAAATGCCGGAATGGCATAACCGATCTTTATGTGTGACATCCCGCTTTGTTTTGATTATAGTATAATATACAGAATATGTATCAGTCAAAACACAAATATATTTGGACGATATACATTATGTGTTATTTTAATATTTTCTCATTATGTCTAAATCGAATGATAGTATATATGCCTGACAGCTTTAAAGTCAGTTATGTAAATATAGTTGTGTTTTGACTGATACATATTCTGTATATTGTACTACCATAACACACCGGGATATCACATGTAAAGATATATTGTGTATTGCTCGTGATATGGTGTGCGGTGAGATGCCTAACTTTACAGTGTGTTGCCACGTGATGAGTTGTGCCATGAGATGCTGAAGTATGATGTATACTAGCTGTTACCATGTGTTATGGTGTGCCCTTGAAGTGTATGTTGCTATGTGATATGTTGTGATGTAAGATGGTGAATTAAACAGTGTGTCGCTACGTGATATGGTGTGCCGGAAGATGGTGAATTTTACTGTGGATTGTTATGTGTTATATTTTACCGTGGGTTGCTGAAGTGTACTGTGTTGGTGTGTGAGACAGTGTGCTTTGTTATAGTGTACTGAACTTTAAGCATATAGCGACGTACAGAAGATTAAGAAATGTTATGCACAAACTCATTTTAACTCACCTCCTAAAATGTCATCAATGATTCTTTCGAAATAATCATCATCGTCGTCGTCGTCATCGTCCTCGTCCTCGTCGTCTTCGGCTTCATCGTCATCATCGTCATCATCGTCCTCAGTAATGTCTAAGTCCACATCATCGTCGTCATCATCATCGTCGTCGTCATCGTCAGTTTCGGCCGGAGCAGCTACCGGAGTTGGACCAGCTTCTGCGGAAGTTTGTCGTCCCGATTGCACTCCGCTCTTGGACAGTTCATCCGTCGGCTGTATCTGAGAGTCTATCGTCACTATTGGAGAGGCGCAGGCGCCAAATATGAAGCAACACAGTGCCAGTAATATGGTCAACTTCATCTCAGAATGTGGCTGAAAATGACAGAAGAACGATTAAATGTTACATACAAAGAAGTCAGCAATTTATTCATTATATGAATGCTTGTTGTTTTTATGTTTTGAAGTCTATGCTCAACATAATTTAAGTAGGCCTATATAGACAGGCCAAAAACAGCTGGTTACATGAGCCTGGAAGACCGTTTGGTGACCATTGTGAATGTGATGGCGATGGAGATTTGAAAACAATGTTTCGGCTAATAACAGTAGCACTGACTTCACTGACGTTTTAACAGTACCAGGTCAAGCGTGAATGGGGTTCGGCGCGTGTAGCTAGCTAAGCACGGCCTCGCTATTCTCGATGGCGCCACGCCGTTATTGGAAGAATTGTTTCAGTGCCTCGATGGTGAAGATCAACCCCGGGAAATAAGGGAAGAACGGTTGGCGAAGTCAAGTTTATAGACAGAATATTTTACGTGACAACCCAAAAGTTTTGTTCCTTTTTGCAGCCAAAATTTAAATTTACTTTTTCGGTCTCCCCCAAATTCGTCGGTTCCAGCAGTCAATTTTTTTAACTTTATAAGAAATCTGTAGCACATTTGTAGTGTCGGTTTCGTTTGGGAATTAAAAATCATTTGAAAGCTGTTTATAAAACCCCTATCGAAAACAAGGTGGGTATGTCTTATCAAAAGCGTAAAAGCTACATGATTTCAAGCACCAAATTTTCAAGCTGCAGTAGGTGGAATTAGAAACGAGAAATCTGATTATAAAATTAAAAGCGAGGTAATTTAAATCAAACAGCAACTGACCACATTTGACTTTATATTAAGTCTACTTGTTAGGTTTTGTTAAAACAATTAATTTTACCAGTAATGTATTGCGAAGTCCCACCATGCACATAGATTTTATTGAAGTTCTTATCTACATATATTCCGAGTTAACAGATTTTTTGGTAGAAATCAAAGAAATTTTAGAATAATTAATTGTGGAATCAGAATTCGAAACAGCTTGTTGAAATGAGAGAAAATTAAAATCGAATGAGTATCAAGAAGTCGGTGAACCCATAGATATTGCCAAAGAAAATTTTAGAATTAATTGTTTCTTAAAACTGCTTGATACCACAATTATATCTGTCAAACGAACGTTCGAAACGTATGAAACACGCGGTGAAATGTTTGTTTTTGTATAATATGACATATTAAACATAGTGGATGGCACTGATATTTTAAAAAGTTGTAAAAATATGCACGTGCCATTTGACGAGAAAATAGACGGAATGGATTTACTTGAGGAAGTGGAAATGTTAAGAAATATTACACCAGAGAACGGCAGAAACTACAACGCACTAAAATGCATTATCAATAATAACTTCACTGGAACCTATCTAAATGTGTTTATAGCTTACAGACATTCCTAACAATGCCCGTTACAGTGGCTTCGGAAGAGAGGCCATTCTGAAAACAGAAACATGTAAAGGAAACTATTTTCGATCGGCCTATATTCGGAAGTGCTTTTCGTCCTTATAAATCTAGCAATAGAAAAAGAAATTGCGGAAAATTTGAATTATAATGATATAATCTGTGAATTTTTCTTCCAAAGGAACAAGGAAAATTTTGTGAATGTGTATTAAAATGCGTATTATATTTTTGTAATTTTAAGATGTAAGGTACTAGTCTGTCACTTTTTGTATCCTTCATGAATATATTTTACCTTTTCTCCTTTTTCGTTTTGGTGAGCGTGTTGGTGTCCCATCCTTGCATAATATTTTGAATCCGGCCATGCAATGTTCGCGCTGTCACTAAGTAACTCAGAGCAGAATGTAGACAGTTCTGGACCAACATCATATAAGTCGTTTCAAATATCTCTGCGATACTAGTGGTTAGGAAATGAACTATCGGTTAAACGCTCGAGTGAATGAACTTGGCGGGGAAAAAATATATCATAGGTATTAACAACCTAAAATTAAGCATATTCCTTGATCCATCTCGATCCTGGGGTTACTTTGTCATTAAACACAGTTACCATCAGCTTGTCAGCCTCTTTAAATTTCGCTTGTAACTGTTTTGTAAATTTTATCCTTGCATGAATATTCTCACGAACACTATGGTTAAGTGTAGTCTGACAACATGAAAATTACAGGTGTGGTATAAAAATAAGGAATAAGGGTATAGATACAAAGTAAACAGGTGTTAGTTTCCTGTCTTCTGTGACGATATAGAGAAATACTGGCACTTATACTTCACGTCCTGTAGTGAGTTCCATTTAAGTGCTGTTACCGTTTTCGTGACCTTCTAACTCGTCATCTGTGACAATGACTAGTCCTTAGCCGGGCCTCTTGTGCACAACCGGAAGAAACATTACTCTCAAAACAACGCGCAGCGAACCTAATCACGCTCACTCCTCTTATATTATTCTGAAGACAAGAACAAACAGCTGGTTCAGTAGGAACGAAAGAAGACTTCTAGTATGGTAAAACACGAGCCGAGGAGGAGTTGCAAGATATGACGCTCCTTTTGAAAACAACTCGAATATGATGGTGTTATTGTATATCTGGTGAATCTTGGTCTGTACACTTTATTCACTGCTCGTACCGACTTAGATACCCTGTGTTTAACAAAAGCATTTCCTCCTACTCGGTTACGTATTTTATTTAGGCATCTAAATGACACTCGTGTAAAAAGAAATCAGTTCTTAAACACAGTAAATACATTCTCCCTTATAAAGACTAACTGGTTAATTCTGCATAGGAAATAATCGCTGTTTATTCTTAGGATAACAGAAAATTTATAAGAGATAAATATACTGCGTGGTCGATCCCAATCTCCGCGCTGTCTAAGACATGGGTTTGC
>JGI20166J26741_11823696_pt1 | contig 10043 bp, 7 predicted proteins | sample TergutCu122P5_FD_26741 | JGI IMG/M metagenome (IMG submission 26741) | reverse complement strand
GTGCAGTCTCGTCTGACACAGAGCAGGTAACAGCATCTTTTGCTCTCGTCCGAGCCTTACCGATGCCCCCGCCTGCGTGAAGCCGCCACCACGTTAGGCGACACCCGCGGACGACACAGCCGCAGTAGAAACTTGCAAAAGAGAGAGATGCTAATTTGAAAAATTGTTGTACTTTTGCAAAAAAAAATAGAATAAATGACAAACAAAGTATTAGAATTTATAGCCAACGAAACAAACGGAAAGTGTTATCAATCATTCCGTTATTGTGCTGACGATGAAATTCGTATGCCTACACTTGATTACGAAGATAAAGGTAAAGAATTTACGTTAGTAAAAAATTCGTGTGGTGAAACTGATACAAGTTTGAAAAATACCAAAAGTGTTGAAATTACCGCAAACAAGATTATAAACAACGACCCTTTGTTTCATTTTTTCCTTGACGGCTCACGCCGTACTTACAAAGTTGATGATATTGAGTTAAACGGACACGTTTATCCGATAATTGCGGGACAAATTGGAGTTGCTTGCTGTGAAAGACAATCACCAGACAAATTTAAAAATACAGATTTTGAAAGAAAATTAGTTTTGGCTTTGCCCAAAGCCGCAAACCCAAACGCGGGAGATGCAAAACTGTTTTTCAACAATTTAAAAGACAAAGTCAATAAACTTCAAACGCTTGAAAAAAGAGGAGTACAATTTGATAAAATTTTATCTTACGATTCAAAAAAACAAGATGACGGTACAAAGTACGAACATCTTGGAATAGCAACAATCCAAGATGAAATGGTAGAATCGGAGAAAAAAATTGTTGCTGCACTTTCAGAAAAACAGTTAATAAACCAAGAAAAATACTTAATAAAAGATGGCTCTTTGCAATACAAACCTATGAAAACAGGTGATTTTAAAGAACTTTCAAAATTTAAAAATCATTACAAAAGTGTAGTCGGAATTTCAAAAATGTTCAACCCAGAATTGTGCAGGGATAAAGACGGCAAAAGCAACGCTGATAAAATTGCAGAACTAAAACTTTTTCACAGAACGCCCGTTTATAAATACCAAACAGAAGTTGTTGGTAGCGATGTGTTTTTTGCAATTTGGTATGTGCGAATTAGAGAAAAAGAACACTCGGCAAGTCCATTTGCGGGAGTTTTGAAAATTGAAAAAATATTGATAACAGAGGATGAAATGGAAAATGGACTTGACAGTCAAGAGGTTGATTTCATTACTGCAAATATTATTAACGAAAGAAACCCTGTATGTTACGGAAAAGACGACCGTTGGGCAAATCATTTGTACCCGATTTATTTAACGGAAACATTTATCAAAAGCAAGTATTTAAGCGATATAAACTTTCTAAATTTATTCTAATATGAAGAAAATAGGAAAAATAATAGCCACCGAAAAAGTCCCTACCACCGTGGATGAATTTTTCTTTTGGACAGACAAAAGACTGATTATTAAACCGTTTGACGTGATAAAAGTTGCGCATTTAAACAACTCTGTGACTTTTGGAGTTGTGGAAGAAATCTCACATTTAACAGATGGAGCAAGTTTTTTGGCAGGTTTTATTTCGAGTGATTTTGGCGAAGTAGAAGCAAAATCTTATACAAATCGCATTGGAATGAACTACATAAAAGCAAGAGTTGTAGGAAATACCAAAAATATTTATACCCCTGTTTTGGACGGAGCAATTGTAGAACTTGCAGAAAAGGAAGACGTTACAAAAGCGTTAGGTTTGGAAAATATCAAAAACCCGTTGCCTTGTGGAATTATTGAAATGTACGAGGGCGAAGACAAAATCAAAATTCCTGTAAATTTCAATTCTCATTTTTTGATTGGACCAGAAGGAGCACACTTAAATATTTCGGGAATTTCGGGACTTGCCTCAAAAACTTCTTATGCAATGTTTTTGCTCAAAAATATTCAAGAACGCTATTTGAAAGAAGTAAAAGATGAAAGCGTTGCTTTTGTGTTTTTGAATGTGAAAGGGCGCGATTTATTGGCGATAGACGAGCCAAACGAGGAATTGCCAGAAAACGACGAAGAAATGTACAATGAATTAGGTTTAGAAATAAAGCCATTTAACAATGTAAAATATTTTTATCCATTTTCAAAAGACATAAAATCAACAACATACGCAGATATTAGCGATGTAAAAAGTCAGCAAGAACTCAAAAAAGCATTTCAATACAAATACTTGTTTGAGAATGACAAAGAAAGTTTAGATTTACTATTTGCCAACATTGACGACCCAACGCAAACAATGGAATCAATAGTAAGTTTCATAACTTCGGGTGAGGGAACTTTCAGTGGCATAAATAATTGGCAGGATTTGAAAGATGAAATAAAGAAGTATCAAGAGAAGGGTGATACAGGAAAAGACAAAACAATTTCTGTTTTGAGTTGGCGAAAATTTTATCGCTTGTTTAGAAAGTCATTAGAGCGTAATTTGTTCTTTTCTAATTCTTTGAAAAAAGATGGGTCGGAAGTTCGTTTGCAAGAATCAATCAAGCAAATTCAGAAAAACGATGTCTTTGTTATTGACATTGCAAAATTAGACGAGGAAGCACAAGGATTTGTTTTTGGAGATGTTATGCGTGCAATTTACGATTTAAAACTTGGACAAAGTGAACGAGATGATAATGAAATTCCGTCAAAAATTATAATCTTCATTGACGAATTAAATAAATACGGCAGTAAAGATGTCCCAAAAAATTCACCGATTTTAAAACAGTTACTTGATATTACGGAACGTGGGCGTTCTTTGGGAATTATCCTTTTTGCCGCCGAACAATTTAAAAGTGATATACACGACAGAGTAAAAGGAAATTGTGCGACTCACGCATTTGGAAGAACAAACGTCATAGAAGTTTCAAAATCAGATTTTTCATATATGCCGTCGGTTTATAAGTCAATGCTTACCCGATTGGAGCAAGGCGAATATATCTTGCAAAATCCAATTTTCCGCTCACCATTAAATATTAAATTTCCACGTCCTCTTTACAAACAGTTCAAAAATGGATAATGCTACAGTTATCCTCAAGAAAATCAAAAAAAAATACTACCTTTGTAAATTGATTTAAAAACAGATATTAATATGAAATTATCAATAAATAACTTCAAGACAATTAGAGAATTAAAAGGGTTCAACTTTAATTCTATAAATATTATTTCCGGTGTAAATAGCAGTGGAAAAACTTCTTTTATTCAATTTCTTTTGCTTTTAAAGCAAACATTAGAAGTACAATCTGCAAATCCTGCATTAATTTTTGATGGTAATTGGATAAAACTTGGCAATTTTGACAAGTTAGTTTATAAACAAAAAACTGAAAATACTATCGGTTTTGAATTGCAGTTTGATAAAAAGTATCTTACGGATAAATTTCCATCTATTTTTGGTATTGAAAAAGTATCAATTAGAGCAAATTACTCTTTCGAAGAAACAAAAACTGTTTTGTCAAATATTAAAATAACTTATAAAGATTCGAGACGAGAACATTTTGCAGAATTTACTCATAAAGACAATTCTTATACCTGTATTTCTGACAGCGCTTTGTTAGTTAGTGATTACAATGCGATAAATGCACAAGGAACTATCAACACAATTTCTTTTTTCCCGTCAATTTTATTTGCCGAAATTGACAATCCAAAATATCCTGAATTTGATAAAAATCCTAAAACGATATCTGCGATTGAAATAAAGACAAAAGAGATACAAAATATTGTAAATGATATTTTTAATAGCATTTCATATATTGGTCCATTAAGAGAAGAACCGAAAGATTATTTTGATTCTAACAACAAAAACAATAATATTGGAAGCAAAGGGGAATATGCAGCACAATTTCTTGAAGACGAGGCAAATGATACTGTAGAATTTTACGATGTCGGGAGTAAAACATTACAACAAATGTCGTTAAGTAATGCTGTAAAATATTGGATTTGTGATATATTTGACCTTACGAAAGACATAAAAACGGAAAAATATAAAGATAGTTACATTGTAAAAGTGATAAATCATTATAATGTTGAATCTACTATAAAACAAGTTGGTTTTGGTATCAGCCAAGTTTTACCTATTGTCGTTGAAGGTTTGAGAATGCCACAAAATGGTATATTGATTTTGGAGCAACCTGAAATACATTTGCACCCCAAAGTACAAAGTATACTTTTTGACTTTGTTTATTCATTGTCTTTGACGGGTAAAAAATTTGTGATAGAAACTCACAGCGACCATTTTATTACAAGAATGAGAAGACGTGTTGCCGAAGATAATGGCAATTTGTCAGAAAAAATAAATCTTGTATTTGTAGAACAAAGAGAAGCAGAACATTTATTTCACAAATTGAATTTAGACGATATGGGAACTTTTGACTATTTTCCGAATGACTTTGTGGAACAAACAGGAGATTTAGATGCAATTATTATGGCTCAAGCAAAAAAAGCAATATCTAAAAGCAATTAGAATTATGGAGGCAAAAGTAGTTTTAGATATTTCTTCAGTCGTTTGGGACGAGCAGGATTTTAATACAAATCAAACCTCATATTACACTCTTGCAAGTGAATTTGTTGTTTTTTTGCAGGCATTTGAAAGTTGTAATCAATTGTTGTTTGTTGCTCGAAATGAATTGATAAATGAAATTAGGAAACAATTTCCATATTCTATTCCAAATTCAGCACAATTACTGACTTTTAAGAAAAGGACATTACAGTTCTTATCAAACAAGAGAATAGTGTCCTACAATATTGCTAATAATCTAAATATTAACAGTATTCCTGATATTTGCCACAATTATTTTAGCGATACGCTGAAAGTGGAAGTAAAATATCTTCTTTCTGAAATGCATAACTCAAATAATTGCATTTTTTGCACTTTTAGTAGTCGTTGGACAACTGACAACCTAAAAACTACAAATTCTACCACAAAAGAACACAAAACCATAATACACGGTAGTGGCAATCAGACAATTCAGGATTTTTACAACAACACTTTCAGAAATATCTTTGAACATAATTCAAAGCACGACAGAACAAAAGGCAGACGAGTTGAAAACGGAGAAATTGTATCGCCATTAAGCTGTTTTGATGGCAGTAACAATTCTATACCACAAGCATTTTTAGATACTGCAAAACCATTTAACAATGATTTTTATAATTGGGATGATGTAAATAAAACATTTGTATGTTTCAAAAACCACTTAAACAATTTGTATCACGGTTACGATGAAGATACAAGCAATGTTCCACTCAAAATAAAAGAGGAGTTTCACAAATGAATAGTACAGAAAAATTTACACCTATAATTGGCAAAAATGTCATTGAAAATCTTACTGTTGGAATGTATGATGACCCGCGTTTCGTGTATCGTGAATATGTACAAAACGCAGCCGACCAGATAGATATTGCTAAAAAACAAAACTTATACAAATCAGACAGTGAACCGTCTATCTATATTCAAATTGACAAAGACAATAAAAAAATTGTTATTGAAGACAATGCAACTGGTATTAAACAATTCGAAGTTTTACCACTTTTAGGTAATATTGCTCAATCAACAAAAAACAAATACGAAGATAAAGGTTTTCGGGGTATTGGGCGACTTGGAGGTTTGGGATATTGTGAAAAACTGACTTTTGAAACTTCTTTCTTTGGCGAAAACACTAAAAGCACAATGACTTGGGATGCCAAAAGATTAAAGGTACTATTTAATGATGAAACCGTTAAAGTTGATGCTGCAGAAATAATAAGTATAATCACAGATTATTCTTTAAATGAAAACGAAGAAATAGATGCTCATTATTTCAAAGTAACAATGGAAAATGTTACTAACGAAATTTTATTAGATGACAAGCAAGTTAGAGATTATTTATCAATGGTTGCTCCAGTGCCGTTTGCAAATTTCTTTACACATAAAAATAAAATTTATCAAACAGCAAAAGAAAAAGATATTACTATTGACGAGTATAACATATATGTAAATACAGACCAACTGTACAAAGGTTATAAAAATTATATTTACAAAAACAAAGCTATTTCAGAAGACGATACAATAGTTGAGGTCAATTTTTTTGAAGATTATTACAATGATAGCTTGTTGTTTTGGGGATGGTATGGAATTTCAAAAGTAATGCATCAAATACCAGACGAAAATAAAGAACGAGGTATCAGATTAAGAAAGTCAAATATACAGATTGGTTTAGAAAATCGTTTAGATGAATTCCATAAAAAAGAATTAGGCAATAATTATTTTATAGGCGAAGTATATGCTATAAATAAAGAGCTAATTCCTAATGGTAGAAGGGATTTTTTTATTGATAATACAGAGAGTGTCCAGTTTTCAAAAAAAATTCGTAGCGTGTTTCAGCAATTATATAATTTATATTATGATTTTTCAAAAAAAAATGCAGCAGAAATAGATAATCAAAATTTAGAAAAAAATAAAGAAAAAATCAAAGACACAACACTTGACAAAGAAAGCAAAGAAAAAGTGTCTGTAGAAATAAAAAGATTAGAAAAAAAAGTAATTGATGCCCAAAAGGCAATTCCACGCATTTTGAATAAATATAAAGAAAAAGATACTGTAATATACAATATTTTAGACGAAAGTATAAAAGAATCAGGATTTGATTTTACTGCAAAACAAGATGTTTGCACACCCACTCAAACACTGCCTAGTAAACCACAAATCACACAAACGGCAACAATAAGTCAAACTATAACTTTGCAAGAAGAAAATATTTTGAAAAAAGTTTATGCAATTCTTCGTGCCAATCTCATTAAATCAACAGCGGAAGAACTAATTAAAAAAATTGAAGTAGAATTTAATAAATGAAACGCAATATACTGTTAATAGAACCCAATTATATAAATAAATATCCACCAATTGGTTTAATGAAGATAGCAACATATCACCGAACACTCGGAGATAAGGTTACTTTTTTCAAAGGCAACTTAAAATCATTCATATTAAATTTGCTTACGAAAGATTGTGTTCAAAAGTTAGAAAATATAAACAATTCTATCAATTGGAATCTAAAATTTGACAATATTTTTTCCTATATTGACACAGGGGAAAAAAAATATCTTGACAATCTTTCTATTGAAAAATGCAGTTTCCCAAACTTGATAAAATTAGCATTAGATGAAAGCAGAAAATGTTATAAAAATAAGCAATACGAACAAGAACCATTGTTCGACCGTGTTTATGTTGCGACATTATTTACATTTTATTTTAAAATTACAGTTGAAACAATCAATTTTGCAAAAACGCTCGTAAAAAACAATTCGGATATTTTTGTTGGTGGCGTTTCGGCAACTTTACTTTTTGATGATTTTGTTGAGCAGACAGGAATAAAACCAATAAAAGGACTGTTGAATAAACCCAAAATGTTAGATAAAAACAACAAAGTTTTGGGAAAATACAAAGATATTATTGTTGATACTTTGCCCTTGGACTATTCCATTTTAGATGAAACCGATTATAAGTATCCCGAAAATAACGCTTATTACGGCTATATGACGCGAGGCTGCACTCGAAAATGTTCATTTTGTGCTGTTCCAACCTTAGAACCAGAATATTGCGAATATGTTTCCTTGAAAGAAAAAATTGAAGAAACAAAAACAACTTTTGGCGAACAACGTAATCTTTTGTTGCTTGACAACAATGTTTTGGCATCATCGCGTTTCTCTGAAATAATCGAAGAAATTATTGATTGTGGTTTTGGAAAAAATGCAACTTATATGGAGCCAAACGAATATGAAATTTCTTTGAAAAATTTAGAGCAAGGGCTAAATGACACAGCATATACAAAAAAAATATTTAATCTTAATCTGTTATTACTAAATCGTTTAAGTGGCACAACGCAACAAAATATTTATGATTTGCTAAAAGAAAATTTATTAATTAATTTTCATACAGCAACAAAACCAAATTTACAAAAAGTTGCGCCCGAAATTTTGCCGCTTTATACAAAATATTTCCGCAAAGTTCCGAAACAGCGTTATATAGATTTTAATCAAGGAGTTGATGCCCGACTTTTCACCAAAGAAAAAGCAAATTTGCTCGGAAAGATTAATATTCGTCCTTTAAGAATTGCGTTTGATAATTGGAAAGAGCGAAAACATTATGAAAATGCAATCCGTTTAAGTGCAAAAGCAGGAATAAAAAACTTTTCAAATTATCTTCTTTACAATTATAACGATAGACCCGAAGATTTTTATAACCGTTTGCGATTAAATGTAAATTTATGTACGGAATTGAAAATAAATATTTATTCTTTTCCAATGAAATTTCACCCAATCACAGGCAAAGAGCGTTTTAATCGTAATTTTTTAGGAAAACATTGGAACAGAAAATACATCAGAGCCGTTCAAGCGGTTTTAAATGCAATCAAAGGAAAAGTTGGTAGCGAAGAAGATTTTTTTGAAAAAGCGTTTGGTAAAAACGAAAGCAATTTTTTCAAAATTATGGAAATGCCCGAAACAATGATTTTATATCGTTTTTTCTTTGAGTGGCTCGGCGAAGTAAAAAATTACCCAATTTCACAAAAAGCGTGGTGGCAATGTTGGCAAGCAACTTTTGATGTTTTAGACGAGCACGAAACGGAAGAATTAAGAGAGATTATACATAAAAACAAATTTGCTTTTTTGCAGACAGAAAAATACAATCCTAAATTTGCAGAATTATTAAAATTCTATATTAATTACAGAGACGATGTAATTACAGAAGGAACGGAACTTTACAAGTTAAAACAAGAATATGATAAAAATCCAACACGGAAAACAAGAAGAAAAAAGGGCGTCGCCTAACGAGCGGTTTCACGCAAGCGGGGGTGTATGCCCGCAGACAGTTTTGTGGGAATTTGGAAGTTTATCGCCCGCCTGAACCTTTGTGGAACCCCCGCCTGCGTGAAGCCGCCACCACGTTAGCAGCAAGCAGGGCGACAGTGCGGTGGCGAAAACAAGAAAACAAGACACCAAACGTTTGACAGCAAGCGGCTTTACACTAAACAAAAATGGAATTATTAAAAATTAAAATATTAAATTTATGTTGAAAGAAAGAAAAAATTTGAGGAAAGTGATTGCAGTAGCAATCTGCCTCGCAGGAAGTGTAACAATGTTTGCACAAGAAACTGGAGTTGTAATCAACGGTGTAACGTGGGCAACTCGAAATGTAGGCGCACCCGGGACATTTGCAGCGTCACCCGAAAGTTCGGGAATGTTTTATCAATGGAATCGTCCAACTGCTTGGGCAACAACAGGAAACGTAACAGGTTGGGACAGTTCAAATCCCACAGGTACAACTTGGGAAACGGTAAACGACCCAAGCCCTGCGGGTTGGCACGTGCCGACTAAAACGGATTTTGATAAATTGCTTGACGCTACAAAAGTTGATTACTTATGGACAAACGTAAATGGAATTAATGGCGGGCGTTTTACTGACAAAACCACCGGTAATAGTATTTTTCTGCCTGCTGTCGGCGATAGAGGTGACTATTATGAAGGTTCACTTTTTGGAGCAGGTGTGACTGGCTACTATTGGAGTAGTGCAAATATTGACAGCAACAATGCTTACATCTTATCCTTTAGAAGTGATTTTGCTATTTTTGGTGCTGGTTACAAAGTGTTCGGCTATTCTATTCGCACCGTCAAAGACGGTAGTACAGGAATAAATGAAGTTTCGGTAGATAAGGAAAATGCAACTGTTACAGGTTATTTTGACATTTTGGGCAGAAAATTGACAGAAGAACCAACGAAAGGAATTTACATTATCCAATATGACAACGGAAAAACAAAGAAAATAATGAAATAAAAAATGCCTGCTGCTAACGAGCGGTTTCACGCAAGCGGGGGTGTATGCCCGCAGACAGTTTTGTGGAAATTTGGAAGTTTGTCGCCCGCCCGAACCTTTGTGGAACCCCCGCCTGCGTGAAGCCGCCACCCTGTTAGGTGCAAGCAGACGACAGCGTGGTGGACAACGAGCAGGAAACCAGAATGTTAGAAGCGGAAACCTGACATAAAAATAAACTTAATTTTAAAAATTT
>JGI20166J26741_11823363_pt1 | contig 10046 bp, 8 predicted proteins | sample TergutCu122P5_FD_26741 | JGI IMG/M metagenome (IMG submission 26741) | reverse complement strand
TTGTGGCTTCACTCTCTCAAGGTCGCACAGCTGCTGCGCAGTGCGGCTTGTTTACACACAAATCAGTCCCGGTCATATTTGAACCACCTTGTACATCATACCAGAGCTCCTGTATAGTACCCGCATGCGACAATGGACTGAGTTTTCTAGCCTACACAGAGCCGAGTTCCTGATTATATTTCTGTTTAAAGTATCCAACTTTACATCAGACTTCAAGGGAGGTATGGCAACCGGAACAATACACTGTGATACCAGCGTGTGGTAGCTAATTTCCGACACTCGTGACCAAACTTAGTGGGACACTACATACTATTCCACAGTGCGGTTTACCCTCGTACTTGACCTTATGTATATTGAATGATAATTTCTACACTAAGCCCAGTGGTAGTGTCAATGACCACTTCCTAAACAATTTAATTCACGTTTTAGAACTCCATTTATTCTGCTTCTACATGTTCTGGTAGACCACCAGATTTTACAACATTTGGTTACCTACATTTGACTTGCTCTAAGAACGTCCTGTGATATTAATCCATCTGTTTGGTATATGTGCCATATTACACTACTCATTGACGTACAGTGAATATCCTCTTGATAACTACGTATTTTATCCTAGTAAGTTTTTACCTATTTATCTCTTTTTCCAACGTATGGTCTCAATGCACCAACTATGTAAGCGATATGGCATCCTGTAACGTGCGCACTTCACATGTACTTAGACTATGTTCTACGTCGGCCTAATGATGGCTGTTGTACACCCGAAACATGTCGCCTTATAGTTAACCTATAACTTTGTCATTTACTGAAGTGAAATTTGTTGTGTTTTAGACGGAATAAATAAATCTATATTGATATAAGACAACGGGATGGCACCTATCAAACATATCTGCGAAGAGCTGATCACTCGTCCAGAGGAGTCCAACCGACTGTGGTGCGTCGGTGTGTGTAATCTAGAAACCTCGTGAATAAGGAGGCCCTGGCCCACTGGGGGATGCTGAGCCAAAAATAAAAATATATATATATTTATATATATATTTATATGTATATATATATACTGAGTTCTTCAATATTAACAGTCCTTACGGTTCAAGGTCGAGATCCAGTCGCTAGTGGACGCGTTTCCGAGTTGTCCGTCCTGTAAGATGGCCAGCACCCGGAACCGGTAAAGCGTATCTTTCGTCAAGTCATGCAGTTTAACCAATTTCTTCCGTGTCTGAAAAATTAATACCCGCAAAAGTTATTGGTATTTTTTTCGACAGCGTTTACATTTGACTGACTGAAACGTCTTCAGCCTTTTGGTCTACTTGTGGTGCTATTATGCAGTGACCTGTCTGATGTAGAGGCAAGAAGGGAAAATGAAAATAGCAACCGGCTTACCGGCTAGCTTGCCTGAAAATTTTTATTTTTTACCACAGCCTCTAAAAGCGAATGCAGAAATTGCGTACGAGGTGCGACAATTTAATTCCCGGAATGGCCCTGTGAAAGCAAAATTTGCTTACCTGTGCACTAGCGGCTGCTGTCGTCTTCAAAATACTCTCCTTGTGAAGCTATGCATTTCGTGCGACGATGGTGCTACTGTCGGAAACAGTCTTGAAAATCGTTTTCCAGAATACTTCGCAGTAATGTTTTCACGTTGCGTTGGATGTCAGAAAGGTCAGAAAATCTTTGTCCCTTCAGGGCATTTTTTAATTTTTGGAAGAGCCAAAAATCGCAGGGGGCTAAGTCAGGAGAATAAGGTGGATTGTCCATTTTTGTAATGGAATTCTTAGCCAGAAACTCGCGAAATCTTAACGCATCATGCGCAGGGGCATTGTCATGGTGGAGAATCCACTTATCAGGCCAAATTCCGGGTCTTTTCGTCCGAAAAGATTCCCCTAACCTTGTCAGCACTTCCAAATAACACTGTTGATTTACCTTTTGTCCTTGCGCAATGAATTCATAGTGAACTATCCTCTTGTGATCGAAGAAACCCACAAGCATGTTCTTGACCTGCGACTGACACATGCGTGCTTTTTTCGGCCGAGGTGAATTCTGTGTTTTTCACTGCATGTTCTGTCGTTTCGTTTCGGGGTCGTACTGAAAACACCACGTTTCATCAACAGTAATGACCCTATCAAACATCTCTGCATTGCGTAAAAGATCAGATGAAATGTGAAGCCGACGTTGTTTCTGGTCGTGTGTCAAGATTCGAGGCACCATTTTTGAGGAAAATTTTCTAATTCACAAATCTTTCTTTACAATCTGTCGCACTATTTCCCTATTCATATTCAATTCTTCTGCTATTACTCTCACGCCTAATCTTCGATCTGAGGGCAACAAGTTTCATACTCTGTCCACATTTGCATCTGTCCTTTACGTTTGTGTCTGCTCACTTCTTGGGTCTTCTTGCACATTTTCTCGCCCTTCCTTGAACTGCTTGTGCCATTCACAAACACTCGATTTCTTTATAGCGTATTCACCATAAGCCACTGTTAATACGGCTAACGTTTCACTAGCACTTTTACCAATCTTCACACAAAACTTGATGCTTATCCGCTGCTCCAGATTTTTGTCACCCATTTTTCCGCCAACTGTATACCACGGACACGTAATACTTCCTCTGCTGCTCAGGAACGAACGACTCATTTGGTCTGTGGCTCATGTAAACTCAAGTTGGAACATGTCCAAACGTGCTTGAGTAAACGAGTTTGCCTGACTCAACACCCAGCGACACGCTGCGACTATTCGCGTGAATTAAATTTTCGCACCATGTATGAATACTTTATAGACCATACATGCCTCACACAATTTTATTCCGATTTGATACTGCATAATCTTTGAATGAATATAGTGTCTCTACGAGGGGGTGCTGATAAGTACTTAGCCCGATCAGGAACGACACAAGCTGCAGGGAACAAACTCGGGATTTATTTAATATACTCCCCACGAAGCTCAATACACTTCTTAGTCCCTTCCTCTAACTTTTGCAAGACACTCAAAAAAAATCAGAAGTTTGTCCGTCCAACCAGGTCTCCGTGGCAGCAATGACCTCTGTATCGGACGAAAAATTGCGAACTTTCAATTGTTTTTTCAGTCCGGGGAACAGGTGGTAGTCCGACGGGGCCAGATCCGGAGAATAGGGGGAGTGATCCAGACAGTGCCCGGTGATCCGGGGCATTGTCGTGCAAGAACAAGACCCCCTTGGTGACCTTTCCGCGGCAGGCGTTTTTCCTTCAGAGTGTCCTTCAATTGCACAAGCAGAGATGAGTAATACTCCGCGTTGATAGTTTGGCCCTTTGGAAGATAATCAATGAGGAGGATGACAACTTGATCCCAAAAAAAACTGAGGCGAGAACTTTTCCAGCGGATTTTTGTACTCGGAATATTTTAGGGCGGGGTGAGCCACTATGCCGCCACTCCATTGATTGTTGCTTTGTTTCCGGGTCATAGTGATATAACCAGGTTTCGTCCATGGTCACTCGGTCCACAACGAAACTTCCCAAGTACACATCTGTATTTTGGAGACTCACAGAGATGCATACACAAATATCAGCAGCTTACATATGATGGTTAATGAGAGATAATGTTAGGAGCATTTTACCTAAGGGTCTAATTACATTTTAGTAATATCCTTTGGGCCTTTTGACAGGTTTCAAATAATTTGATACAGCACCCTACATTTATACAATTATTATTAATAATAAAATTACAGTGATCATTTTGAAATTAGACATGGCGCTTTTGAGTCATTATATAGATTTAAAAAAAATTCAAACTAAGTTGTCATAACCATCAGATGATGAACGTAATTTTTAAATTTCGTGTCAAATTTTCCATTTTGCTGCGCGTTGTAATTTATGTGTCTAGTATGATTTTAGCTATAAATACCAACTATTAATCTAAGCAGGTTTAAACAATTGGTCTCTGATATGGAGAGACAGATTTCTCTGTGAGGGACGAACTGAAGTGTTCTACATGATCTAAATGATCGTTAGTCTACAAAGGATTTACGTAATTCAGTTTGCAAATCCACTACATCCAGGAGCTAACTCAAAGTTTACGAAATTCGGCGCCGTCATCCCTTTGTGTTCGTGTGTTAAATACTATTGTATATTTTATTATTCTCTTATAAGAAATAATAGCCTAAATTTTAATGAATTTCATTATATTAACTGTAAAGTGGAGGCCTCCAAGTCAGCATTTTTTTCCAAGTATACTGTCTAATCTACCTGATGATGGCCAAAAACAGCGGAAAAATCTAGTTTGTAACAATTGAATGTATAATATTCTAAAACTTATGTTCGCACTGACAATAAACACAGACATCAATATCCACCTGTTATTTTATTTTCTCATAACATTTCATACGGCTCCATGGGGCACACGGTACGTACGCCATGTACTAGCACCAAGTTTGTGACATTTGTGTATTATTCTTCTAAATTCAATTTGAGACCCAGGTCCCCGTTGCGCTTATGTAAACTGCGATGAGCCCCTTAATTTTTGGTCATACTTTTATGGAACACCTCATCGTATTCATGACCTCTATGTTAATAGGGAAATGAATGTGACCAGATCAAACAACGATCTCGGCGACCCGGAAGTCTGCACGACACGTATTTAAGGCGGTAGTCATTGCCCTAAGGCGGAAGAGTTTCCAGAGAGGCGGCAACTTTTTAGTACGGTGCTAAGAGCGAGGAGTTGGGAAGGGGGATGCAGCAGTTAGTCTCCGCTGCTCGTCAGGGAGCACGGTATCAACATGGGGGGAGCCTTCCCTGAAGTTTTAGTAAACCTTAAGACAGTTTAATAAGATCTTAGAACATGAAATTTATTGTATGGTCTCAGCTAGTGATTTCCTGAGTAATCTGTCCAGTGGCAAGTTGCACTGAATGAACCGCCTGGTGATCCTACGCCAGGACACACTCATGTATGGTACTGAGCAGTACAGCCACCAGAACCTTTCCTAGAGAAAGACAGAAGTCGTGTGCAGTCGGTAGAATGCTGTTTAATTGACCGTGACTTATGTGTATTTGTATTAAATAGTGGGTAACCTGTGTCAGACGTTTAATTATCTAATGCTGTCTTTGGGACACGAGCATAGAGACTCAGCCAACTCACGGAACTACAACAATATCGCTTTGAAGGCATTACACCTCATAATCACACCGCTATTCCTAAATATCTTCCATGCAAAGTCTTCGTAAGGAGTTTAGAACTTTAGTGAGGGTGAACAAGACAGGCAATTTACGTATAACGTGGCATTGAGGCGTGTTCGTGCAACCATTATTACAGTGGAAAAGCAATGAGTAGGACACAACCTGTGTATGTGTATTTGTTGCGTTAAGTATCCAGCATGCAATGCGCATGCGCCATATTTTCATGTGACCTGTCCTGCTCTACAATATTTTCACACATTTTCATAAACGGTACTTTTTTCGAAAAAAAAGTTACTGAACACACAATGTGTGTTTTGATTTTCTCTACTGCTTTTGTCCGAAACATTTCTCATTCTAAGAAAAACTTAGCGAGATATGATAAAAATATATATTGGTCTTCGTGTAAAGTACCCGTTATTCTTGTCCGGTTTTAATGAAACTTGAATTTTTTGGACAGTTTCGAAAAATCTTCAAGTATATAATTTCACGAAAATCCGTCCAGTGGCAGCCAAGTTGTTCCATGCGGACAGACGGACAGACATGACAAAGCTAATAGTCGATTTTCGAAATTTTACGAACGCGCCTAAGAACGGGGAGAGATATCGTTCGTGGCAGCAGGCTATCGAAGGGCAGTTCACTTTCTGAGTAAGGGAGAATGTGTGAGTTTTTAGGTTTTCGCAGGGGTGTAGCTCAAGATATTTTTCTCCTACCTGACGCCGTGTCACTGAGTAATCCGTCCAGGAAATTCATGGCAGAGAACTTTCCTCATCTTCAAGATCCAATGGAAATCTCTGTTCTTGAAGATAAGGAAAATACGTTGTTTCGAAACGTATGAATCCGATTACTCTACGACGCAGTTTCATGTTCCACAAGAGGTGAATCGTGAATGAAGAAGGTGCTGGCAACTGTAAGTTGCTTGCAAGCGACTGGCCTCGCTTCCACCGGGCGTGGAATCCAATAGATAAGGAGTGAGCTGACAGAGAGTCAGCTAGCGAGAGGGTGGCGATTTAGCCCCGTTCTAGGCATGACAAATGGAAGTCAGCTATGGCGCCAAGTACAGCAATATGATTTTCAAAAGACAGTTCGAAACTCAGTATGTCGCAGCATTATTATTGAAGAAATGCAAGTGTAAATCCAGGACATGCGCGATACATTATTGGTTGCCTCGGTGGCTTTATCTGCAGCTACCATTATCGTAACAGAGAGAATATTGTATCTAATGCACTTTGTTTAATCATCAGGGGTAATTTTCTTAAGGACCAGGGTGAAATTTTCTTTTGATCAATATAATGAAACTTGATAAAATGCATTTATAATTAGAATATTTTAATGTGTGAGCTAAAGTTAACCGTATTTTAATGCGTAGAAACACTGCACAGAGCATGCGTACGTGCAATGGTCCATTTTCAGATAAATCTAAGGAAGTATTTCCCCTTCCTTATTCATTTTTTGAAGCAGAATGTGATAAATGAATTTTAAACATTTTGCAATAAAATATCAGGGAAATGCCTCGGTTTACAAGCTTAACTCTTTTACTGGGAATGTGCTCGTAAGGCGAAAACTTCTGTCACAAAAAAAAAAAATTTACATCACTCCCACGTTATGTACTTTAATCGATTCCAGAGGTCAAAATTTTTTCCCCAAACATACCAAGCTCACCTTAATGCAAGTACGATAAAATAATACTAAAGATCTGTTGTTGTATTTAAGCTTCATGATTAGACATTAACCTCTACACAAACAGGATTTAAACCACTAAAATTCTATGGAAAATGCATTAACAATATTTTCCATACTTGTAAATATTTTAGTAACACGACAATACTTATTACACGTAAATATGTTAAATATTTCACATCTGGCTTTAAAGGGTTTGCAAGAACCGACGATAGCCGAGGAGAGGCCTTTGGTACAACAATCATTTTGCGAGAGAAAGCAGTTCGTGCATGGGAAAAATTTCTCTAAAAGTGAAGAAAGATTTATTGATTTGTGCTTCCTGTATAACAAAGAACTCGTAAAGCGATTGCTCATTTACAGAGGGATTACTCTACTCAGGAAATATTAGACGCCATGATGTAAGTCACGATCCTGATTCATGGATAATATACGGTACAAAAGGTGCTTTATTATTATTATTATTATTATTATTATTATTATTGAAAAATTGAGGGGAAAGCTAAATCTTCAACAACTATTGCAACATAGCGGCTGCAAATGTACGTGATTAAAATATCTTGCTACAATAAGAATGCCTATCACAAATTTGAAAACAATACAAAAAATATAAATTTACATCAGCCGTGATAGTTTACACCTCTTCCCCCAGACCTACCGTGTGCCATGGTTTCCACTCGCTGTCTTCTTTGCTCTGGACCAGGATGACGAAAACTGGCTTGCCTGAACACTCCCACACAACGTTGATCATTGTTGCCTCTCTGCAGTGAAGCCGCGGTGCAGATGGGCCGGGTCCTTCTACTGCAGACCTGCGGACTTTCTCACGAGTTCCAAGTACCTTTCTACATATTCACACAGCACATGTAATATACCTTGTTTAAACTTCTGTATGGGAGCACATTTTAAAATATTAGCGACTTTTTGTGTGAATTTCAGTGGAGTTTGTTATGGTCACTGTGACCAGTCTTATAACAAAGTACATTTTACAGTAAAAGTCAAAAGACATTAATAAAATTGAGAAAATACACAATAAAAATCTGTATATTCTGGCTTGGAACCCGTCTGTTCGCAGTCACGCTCACTTAGTGTTAATTTGTATAGGATTGATGTGATTCCTTACCACGCATTTTTAAAAGTGTAATTGTGTACAGACTCATACGACAGTCAGTATTCTCATCACACCTAGACGTCCTGTCTCCAAAACCGATAAAACACTTACAGACTGAAAACTTATAAGTAAATCGGACGTCACACGTGCCACTACAGCGATTGGTATCACAGCCCGTCATCCACCTACCCGGCCCACGAAAGGTATCAGTTGAACTTTAAGAGCCTCTTGTCCTGTTAGCGTACACCTACTATCTTCTTCTTCGTCGTCTTAACTTCCGTTTGCTGCAGTGCATTCCAAATCGACTCTCACCTATTCCACTCTGGAACATCTGTAGACGAAGTGTGATCAAGGACTGTTGAAAAACTGATAGGCAAAACACTTGCTCTTAGGTGCTGCCTTGTTTTGAAGACATTCTTGCCAATTATCTGTATTAGACTTATTTCTTGAACTTTTCTTGCATCCTGATTCCAGTATTACCCTTCTAATCATATCGTTATCATTGTTTACAGGGGGTACAGGAAAGAGCAATGATAGTCCAGATTTTATTACACGACCGAGAAAGATACATTAGTCCCATATATCGTGGTTATAGAGTCTTGTAGTTTTCTGAGGGTTAAGCATTTTACGAAGTTAAGTGGGGTGGAGAGGACCTAGGAAGCCTTTGGAGAATAATGTGTGTTCATTAACCGGGTGGATAACCTACTATGCGCTGTCAATATTTAGACAGTCATAAATAAACTTTAATGGAAAACATGTCACGGACGTACCAGTTAAACTGTTATATCTCTGATCCGGCACTGGAACTGTCCTGGAGGAAGTTGATTTCAAAGTATCAAAGTCTTTTATTTGCCAACTGATGCACAATAGAGTTGCTTTAAAAGAATATTAAAATTTACATGAAAGCAGCTCCTACATGTTTCGGTTCAATCACCATCATCAGGGAGCGTATTATTTGACCTTGCTAAAGTTATAGTTATTAAAATAACCAGTTAAAATATATCGTTGTGGTTGATTCGGTGGTGTGGCTACAGCCAAAGACAACGATGTATTTTAACTGACTATTTTAATAACTATAACTTTAGCAAGCTCAAATAATACCCTCCCTGACGATGGTGATTGAACCGAAACATGTAGGAGCTGTTTTGATGTAAATTTTAATATTCTTTTAAAGCAACCCTATTGTGCATCAGTTGGTAAATAAAAGACTTTGATAGTATCAAGATGCACGGTACAACTGTGAAAATTAATTTCAAAGTGTTTGTAATGTTTTCCTCGACGTAGGGCGAGGGAGTTTTACACTGTATTGCACGAATTGTATCCCTATTTACTACTTTATATACCTTGAAAGTACATTCAACACTTTACAATAAAGGAATTTAATTTCTTGGTTTATCCTGAATCTGAGAGCATTCGATGTGGTTTTTCTGTCTTGTAACATGTTGCCATTGGTTTTGAAGTGAATGTAGCTCGGCTTCAGATGTTTGAGCCTGCAAATTTTGTTGAACCATAGCGCAGACTTTGTCTTGAGTAATTTTAGCCTAGTATTCTTATAGGTGTTGCAAAGTTTTGTTTGTTGACCCTCAATGTTGTTGATGCACGGTGTAACCATGAAGTTTCTTGAAAGTACATTTTGACTTGCCCTATTAATTCAGCACCGAGCTCTCGTAATTTTATTTTTTATTTGATGGCAAATATAATTATTCTAATTACACCTATATGCATATCTCTTGTTTACCTGAACTGTTACGAAGTCCACTCAGGCAAGAACAACTTTTCAGACAGTGCGTAGAATCATTCTGTAACATGAAACATAATTCCCAAAGGGATGTCAGGAGAAGCGCAATATTTTGTCAGTATTAAAAAACAGAGGTACAAATTGTGACCAACAGCAACTGCACCACTGAATGTCAGAACACAACCTCATTTTAAAAAGTATATAAATCGAAGTGTTGTACAGATCATGTGTAATTCGGATGTTCAGGGTACATTTACTTCATAAGATCATGCTGCCTTCAACTTTATGCGGCAAATACAAGGTGGTTCAAATATGACCGGGACTGATTTGTATGTAAACAAGCCGCACTGCGCAGTAGCTGTGCGACCTTGAGAGAGTGAAGCCACAACCT
>JGI20166J26741_11823250_pt1 | contig 10046 bp, 11 predicted proteins | sample TergutCu122P5_FD_26741 | JGI IMG/M metagenome (IMG submission 26741) | reverse complement strand
TTTTGGTAATATTCTCTTTCCGCTTGTTTTCGCTTTGAATTCGCGGAAGCAACCATATTTATAATATTTACAATTGCTTGAATTGCCGTAGCTATTGAACTTGCATAGTCTGTAGTTCCTGATTTTGCTTGTTTCATCTGTTCGCTAACAGAATCAACAGCGCTTTCAAGCGATGAAAACACCTCTCCAATTTCTCCTCCAAGTCCACCCAACGCTCCGGATATGGATTTAATTCCGGATAGCGCCTCCTGAATTTTCTTTACCGGTATGTCATTCAGTTTTTTATTCAGCCCATCAATATATACTTCTAACTCCTCAATTTCTTGTTCTAATCCTTTAATACCTTCCGATTGAAGTTTTTTTAGCAGTTCGAGTCTTTTTATCGCATATTTTTCGGTTACTTCCAATATAGCCTTTTCCTTATCGGCTTCAAATAAATAGCGTTTATTCGACAAGTCCATTCTTTTGAGTAAGATGTCTTTTTCAAAATCCAACTGATCCATCTGATAGCGGGTGTTGACCTCAAGGATTTCTTTTTCTTTATCTTCTTTGAGTTTCGCAATCAGCTCCTCATTGCCGGCTACCTTCCTGATTTTATCCCTGTAATTCTTTTCAATATCATTTAATTCCCGTTCTAATGAAGTTGCGAGCCGCATTTCCTGTTCATTCATGAAATCTTCCAACTCCCTACCAAGCAGTTCATTTCCACGATCTAATTCAGCCTTCGCAGCATCATACATTTGACTGATTTGAGCCCGAACTTCATCCGGCAGAGCAGCGATGGTAGTTGTGAAAGGCGAAAAACCAAAATCATTCCCGCCGTGCGACTGGATATAATTTTGACGCTCCATTTCCTGCTGCTGTTTCAATTTATTTTCAGCAAATTCACGGGCCGCTTGCAGTTCCTTTTCGTAGTCTAATTTTATTTGTGCTTCGCGTTTGGAAAATCCATCCTCCATCAGGTCGATGGATTTTTGCTGCATGTTTAAGTCAAACTGTTGTTTTTCGAGCGCCATCCGTCTGAGTTGTTCGTCTAATTTTTGGGCTGCGTCTAATTGGCGCTGGGCTTCCCGATCGGAACTTCTTGAAGATTTAGGCGTCGATGGATCATCCCAAGCCTTTAATGCTTGTTTAGCCTTATCTCTTTCGGCTGAAATTCGTTTCCACTCATCAGAACCGACATCCGTATTTTTAAGTTTGGCTAATGCTTCTTCTTGCGTTTTTAGTTGATCTTCCCAATATGCTTTTGTCCCTTCCGTAAGTTTCTTTGCATTATTAATATTTGCATTTTGTAATAGTTCGGTTCTTTGTTTGTCTAATTGTATGCTTCTATTAACAATAGCATCTGCTTCCGATTCAAATTTCTTTCTTTCTTCTTCAGCCGTATTTTGTACTTTTGATAATTCTTGAATTTCGTTATGAATTTTATTGCTTTTACCTGTAATAAAATCAACTACGCCTAAATTTTTCTCCTGCTTTTTTAACTCATCGAGCGCTTTTCCTGCTTTTTCGGCATCCAGCATTTTTTGAAGCGATGCCTTATATTTTTCCGCTGCCAGCTCCATAGCAGCTATCGACTGCGCTCTTAACAAAATAGATGATTTAAAAGCGGCCGCATTTTTAATAAAAATATTGTCTGCTTCTGTAACATTATCTATCTGAACGCCAAGTTTCTTAAATTCATCCTGATTTTTAATGATAAAATCCGTTTTAGCCTCAATCGTATCTCCAACCTTTTCGTATGACTTCCTGAGCCGTTCAAAATCGGCAATAGACTGTGCGGAATTTTCCGCTACGGCCTGTGAAAATTTTTTCTGTTCCTCCGATGCTTTCTGTTGTTTCTCAATGTATTTATTCAACCAATCAACGGCAAATCCGATAGCAACTGAAAGTCCGAGAGTAAGAACACCCATCATCGCCTGCGCCGCAATACGGGAACCTCCAAGAGCAACGGTTAGTTTGTTGACTGCGCCTGTCCATAGCTGTGTTACCTGCGTAACGGTTTTTATCATAAATGCGCTTGTAGAATGAAGCGTATTTGAAACCTCCTGCAAGCCGATAGTAATAGACATGGCCGCCTGTAATTTTGTCTGTATTTCTGCAAGTCTTTCATTATCCTTAATAAACAGCGATGCAACTCCCTGCCCGGCGGCGAAAGCTCCCGCAAGGCCTGATATACCGGATGCAATGCCGGCAATCGTAGAATTGTCGCCCGAAGTCATTAGTTTCTTTTCCTTAGCAACTTCGTTGTAGGCAGTGCCAAGTTTTTGAAGCTGTGCTTCGAGTTCTCTATAACGCTCGGTTTCTTGCTTTCCTTCCACACGCAAGGATATCATTTCTTCGGTGATTTTCCGTATTTGTGTTAAATAGATGTTTTGTGGAACTGTTATTTTTTTATATTGAGCTTCAAGTTCCTGCAATCCTTGCTTTTCGCTGTCTAATTCGCGTCTCGCCTCTTTATAGAGTTTTAATGCTTCCTGCCTTTGTTTTAGTTCTTCCGGGTTCTGTGTACTGACATTTAACTTGTCGAATGCTTTTTTAAAAGCATCTGCCTGAGTTTCAAGTTGTGAAATTACCTGTTTTTGTATTTGTATCTGTTCGATTAATTCAGATTTTACATCTCCAGAAGATTTCCCAATCCCCATAATGGCATCAACAGCCATTTGAGACTGCTGCGCCAGTTCGTCGTTATTTATCTGAAATTTTATTTCAACAGGATCCGTAGTCATTTGTTTTCTTCAAGGAATTGAATTAATTCATCTTCGCTTTCTATTGTTTTTTCGTCTTTTGTAGAATAATCGTAATGTAATTCGTCAATCAGTTTCATCCGTACATTTACCCATGAAATTTCCCAAAGCAGGTACTCATCCGTCCAGCCGGTTTCTTTCTGTATCCGGTACATTACGCCAAAGGGGCTATAACCGCCTTTTAACTCCCCTCTATCTTTTCCCGCGGGCTCAGATTCGTCTTCTTCATCATCCAAAGCAATCTGATAGCGCTCACAAAAGACTGTATGCCGCTCAGTCGCAGCATATAGGCAAACAGTTCATATATTTGGTGAGCGGTTAGGTTATCGGCATAATAATCTTTCCGCTCCTGAATTTTCTTGTCCGTAAACTCATCGCGTTTGTTGATTTCCGCAATGGCAACACATTCAAGCATCAGATCACCGTATTTAACCACAAATTCCGGGATGTTTTCCGCTCCTTTGGTTACCTCCTCAAGCGAAAGTCCGCCCTCGCAGATCCGCCCGCAAATGGTCAGGATGGTTCCAAACAGCAGCGGCCGAATGGTGATTTTATCCTTTCCCAAATCAAAGCGAACGCCATTGTTTAAAATGGCGTCCACTACTGATTTTTCGACTTTCAGGTTTTCCATAATATAATTGGATTATATCGCCAGATCACCCCAAATCATAGCCGAAAGCCCTTCTTTTTCTGGCTTCAGTTTACGCGCAGTCACACGGATACGTGCGATATCCGTGCGCGTTGCGTTATAAACCAGGACAGCCGAAATTTTACAGCGCGGGAAAGTAAATGGACGCCCGATTTTGGGCGTAAGTTTAACCGACTGTTCAATTTCCGGCAATTCGTCCGGTTCCCTCCAACTGTCGTTAACCACTTCGCCGCCCCAAACTCTTTTCAGTTCGAGCGGATCAAAATCGACAACATCCCATACAATGTTTGTTGCCCCTTTTTGGGTAACAATGGATTCAATCGGATCATCCTGTTCCTCGACCATAAAATCCTGTTTCGTGTTATCTTCCTGTGTGATTGAAGCCGTCTCGCGATATGTTCTGCCAAGCGACGTCATTGTCGTTGACAGTCCGCCGTCCGGCGCTAATGGCCCCATCTCGATGGAAACCATGCCTATGTTTCTTACTTTACTCATTTTTGTAAACCTCAAGTTTAATATTCATTTGTTTTGAATAATTATTCGCATATTGCTCATTTGTGAACCATTGTCCGTTTTTCGGGCAGCGGTAAATTACATCTTTTCCAAAGTCTTTTAGCAGTTCTTTTGCTCTTTTGGAAAATGCGTCTTTATCGGGTTTCTGCGGTGTTTCCGCATGCGGTTCCGGTTGCGTTCCGGTTGGTTCCTGTGGAGTTTCTACAGGCCCAGATTGCGCAACATTTTTATTTTCTTCTATTTCTGGAGCGGGTTTGCTCGCAGGTTTGCTTGTTTTTCCCATTTTACTTAAATTTATTATAAATTATTGCTGCTAAACCTATCAGGAATCCAATACCTAAAATTACTGCGAAATTTATCCATCCTTTGGAATCCATCTCGTTTTTAACTTTCGATTCGTTTTTTATTTCAGTTTTAATTTTTGAATTGTCTTCTGCGGTTTTAGTGGAAATGCTGTTGTTAATCGTAGAATCAACCGTTTCAGACTGTTTGTTTGTTTTTGACTTATCGGTAATATTAACAGTCGCCTTATGGGTAACATACTGATTTCCTTCGCTGTCGGGTTCTGAATACTTAAATATTTCAACCCAGGCGTAAAACTCCCTTGTCATTTCGTCTATCACTATATTACGAACTACGTTCACAAGGCTGTCGCTTTTGGTTTCACCTGTTTTTACATTGAGTAAAACTTCGGTTTTTTCGCTCCGCTTGATTTCTTCCTGCTTCTTTACCTTGCAAGACGAAAGCATCGCAAAAATCAAAAGAATTGCCATTGCTTCTGCTAATAAGCCGAGTATGATTATTACCTTTTCCGCAAAATCAATCCGTTTCATTGGCCTGAATTTTTCTTGTAATTGTTTTTACTCCCTCTAATTTACTGCTAAGATATTCAATATTAATGCGGAGCTTTTCATTCTCGTGCGTTAAATCCTCTACCTTAATCTGCAGTTTTGAACTTTCGCTCCTTAGGGTAATTACCTCCTTATATAGATCCCTGTTTTTCTCCGCCAGCAAGTCAATAGACGCTTGCAAATCATTTAAAAAATCATTTTTCTGCTTGCGGCGTCCGACGAACCATCCGATCGCTCCTCCAATAAGTGGAGTCACAATGTTTATTATATCAAGGAATTGAAGATTACTCATCAGTACAAACGACTTTTGATTTTATTCTGCATATCAAATCCGGCCCGAACGTCAGCCGGATTGGCTGGTACTCCATTTTCAACCCGGCTCATTGCAATCACTATTTTTACATAATCTTCGCCATCCAAGGCCGTTAATATCTTGTTCCGCTTCACGAGCGACCATTTTTCGACATCCACTATATATCTTTCCGTATTATTTTCGGAAGGGGGAGCCCAAACCTTAACGATTTTTTCGATCGTATTTTGACCCCGCGACAGATAGGTTCCAAGTATGACAAATGCAGCGCGGTATCCATAAGGGATAGATATAAACTGCTTGAAAGCCTTATCTGTTCCCGGACGGATTTCTCCCTGAAATGATTCTCCGCTAATACGGATATTGAGTGGATTGTTGTTTCTTAAACCGCGTGCAGTCATCATCTAAACAGTTTTTAAGCAGTCGCTTGAACGATTGCTAATAATCCTTTTACATCTGCCCTCATCGGCCGGCCGCCGGCGCGAACAAGGAACGAATAAATATCACCGTACCAGGTCGGATCGCTCATATTCTCAAAAGCAACCACTTCGCCAAGCGCCCGGCATACACTATTAAAATGCCATGCCAGTGCGGCAGCGTTGTCGGTTGCAGCGCCGGCAGCAGTCCATTCTTTAGCGACTCCGGCAGCAGTATATCGAAGCGCCTTACTTCGAATCATCACATTGAAGGAATACAGTTTACCGACAATTCCGTTTGCCGTATCTACGCCGGCGTGGAAAGCCTGTGATTCCTGTGTCGTTAAATCATCCAACAGTTCGGAATACATCACAGCATCAAGCAACAGATATCTTTCTGTTTGAGGAATATTGTCCGAGTTAAATTTTGTCATAGCTTTTAATACATCCGACTTTGTTAATTTCAAGCGATTTCCGACAGCGGCATCCGTATGCGCAACTGTAGCGTCGCCTGTAGTGCTTATCGTATTAGCGGCGCCGGGAGCCCATGCATAAAGAAAATCGTTGCCTACTACCTCCTGAAGAACCGCCTTATCCTGTCTTAATACAGATTCTCGTTTATTATAGGATAATTCGACCGTATCGGCGTGAGGTATGTAAATCGGATCGGTTGTAAACTCATTCAGCATAAAACTTAAGGGTGAATCGGTACGCGTACTCACGTTTGCAGGCTTAACTGTTCTATTCTTAACCACGTTAGACGGCGCACCCGCATTCGGTATATGCACCCACTTTCCCTGATTGACAAATACATCCGCATTAAAAGCCTTCGATAGAAAACTGTTATCGGCAAACAAGCCCTCGACAATAGCGTTCATCCATATTTCCCTCTGTATAGCCGCATTCAGACTTCCGACCGAACCCGTCCCAAAGGCGCTCAAAATCGCGCCCCCTCCCATCAGCACAAACGGATTAAATCCTGTTGCCGCAGAAATCCCAAGGCACATCATCAAATTAAACAGGAGTAACGTTAACCCCTTAAAAATCTTTCCCATTTTTTTACAATATTAAAAGTTAAACAATCATTGGGGTTTGCAGCCGAAGCGGGCTTCAAACTTTTCCGCATATACATCCGGATACTGATCCTTCATCAAGGTCAATTTTTCCGCCTTATCGAGCTGATCCCATGTCATCTTTTGAAGGTCGCCCAGTTCGGTTGCCGACCCTGCGGCAGCAGCCTCAATGCGTCCCACTACCGACTGACGTCTCGGAATAGAATCCAAAGCAGCCTTTGCGCTTTCAAAATCGGCGTCGAACAGTTTCAAATAACTGTCCTTTGCCTTGGCATCAATGCGTCCGTCCTTCACGGCAGATTCCACAAGAGAAACCGCATCGGCTTTCCGCTTATCGGTTTCGGCCTTTGCCAGCGCATCAATACGCGCCGTCAAAGTCAAGTTCTCGGCTTTTAGCCGGTCGCAGTTCGAGATTATACCCCGCAGGGCATTCACGGCTTCGCCCTCGCTTGCGTTATCGGCAAGCCCAAGCATCACTAATAAACTTTTCATACTTTCTTCTTTTTTATGGTTTGTTATTTTGCCGGCCGAAGTTTCAAGCAGACTGATTAATTGTTTGCTGTCATTCAGGTCGATAATCTTTCCTTTAGTATCGTAGAAACATATCGCATTATGATTGGCGCCTATCGTTACAATCGACGCCTCGCGTATCTTCCACCTGGTTACTGTAGGCCCTGTCTGTCCCGGATACTTCAATCCCGGTTCGTCCGACAGTTCCTCCGGAGGCCATGCCCCAACGGATGCCATGCGGATAAAATTATCTTCTACTTTTCCTGCTACCTGGCGACCCCTTTCGTCTTTCATATCAAAAACCGGATCGGCGAGTATCTTTCCGTCTTTTACCCGGATATTTTCCCACCTTCCTATCGGAAGGCTCCAGTCGTCATGACCAAGCAGCATAATCGGATTTTTGCGGAATTCAGACAAATCCGCTCCGGAGGTAAGCATCCGGAAACCGTATGAATTAACCGATTCATCGTGTAGAACAAATGTCTTTGCCATTTTTTCAAATAATTTTCCGGCAAAGTAAAAAAACTTTCGCGCGACTGTCAAAAATCGTGTTATGCTATAACACAATTATATTATGGCTTAATACAAAACTTTATGCGAGACCGTAAAAAATGTATGTTTGCATCAAAAATTGATGCAAATGGCAACAAAGAAGGAACTCGATTCCAAAAAAGAACTTGCCCGCATGTATTACATGCAGGGGGATACACAAAAGGCAATCGCCGGGAAAACAGGCGTCAGCGAGCAGACAGTCTGCCGGTGGGCTACCGCTGAATCGTGGGCGAACAAACGCGCCGGAATGAATATTACCCGTCCGGAACTCGTCAATAAATCGCTGGCAGCGCTTAACAAAATACTGGATCAAGTTTATGAAAGCAACGATATGGAACTTATATCCGCGCTCCCGGATAAATTGGTAAAGTTCGCTGCCGCCATCGAAAAATTGGACAAAAAGGCAAACATCGTAAACGTGATGGATGCCTTTATGACTTTTACACGTTGGATTCAGCAGCGCTCCTCCTTCGACCGCGAAATAACGCCCGATTTTATCCGCACGCTCAATAAATATCAGGATATGTATGTTAATGAACACATAAATATATAAAACTATGACAGAAAGTATTTTATCACAACTCGACGTACTGAGCGCCGAAATGGAAAACGTACAAGCGGTAATGGAAAAAGCGGAAACTTTCAGAAAATTCGGTGAATGGGTTTCCGAACACCACACGGAAAGCAACATCGTTTGTGAAATTAACCGGTACCGAGACTTATTGTCCATCGATCCGGAAGGAACTATTATTAAAGCCGAAAACCTACTTCAGGTCAGGTATATCGACAGTAAAAAAGGAAAAAAGAAGGACAAATGAACCCAAACAATCCGGCGCTTAGACGAAGTCTTGAGATTTGGAACAAGCATATCGAGGACGTTGAAAGATTTACAACCGTCGATGAATCCGAATCCAAACAGGAGCAAATGGATCGCATCCGGCGCGCCCGTAAAGACTATGCCTTTTTTGTCGAATACTATTTCCCGCATTGGTGCACAGGAAAAGACGGTAAAATTATTCCAAGCGCACGATTTCACATCGAAGCGGCAAACAAAATCAAAGAAAACAAAAACCTTCGCGCCGTATTCAAGTGGGCGCGCGGACACGCCAAAAGCACTCATATCGGCGTATTCATTCCCATGTGGATGATGGCGCAGGAAGAACGGGAAATTAATGTCATGGTACTTGTCGGAAAATCTCAGGACTCTGCCAATACGCTGCTTTCAGATGTGCAGGCTGAACTTCAGTACAACGGGCGCTTTATTAACGACTTCGGCGAACAGTACAATGCCGGACACTGGGTTTTTGGCGAATTCGTAACAAAAAGCGGAGTCGCCTTCTTTGCTCGCGGGCGTGGTCAATCGCCTCGCGGACTTCGCTACCGAGACAAACGGCCCGATTATATTGTCATTGATGACCTGGACGACGACGAACTCTGCCTGAGTAAGGAGCGTGTCGATAAACTCACCAAATGGGTAAAGGAAGCCCTTTTCGGCTCTTTCGGCGCTGCAGGCGGCCGATTCATTATGGTGGGTAACCTGATCAGTAAGCAAAGCGTGCTGGCAAACATCGAAGCTTCGGAAGGCATGTTCGTTACGCAGGTAAACGTCCGGGACAAGCACGGCAAACCATCCTGGCCAGAACTCTGGACGGAACAGCGTATCAGGGATAAAGAGGAATTTATGGGCTTCGCCTCTTTTCAAAAGGAATACATGAACAATCCAATTACCGAAGGAACGGTTTTCTCTGAAATGACCTACGGAAAAGTTCCGCCATTGGAAAAATTTCGCTTCCTGATCGGTTACGGCGATCCGGCTCCATCGAATGCCAAGGATGGAAAAGGCTCGTACAAGTCGCTTTTCTTGGTCGGATGCTTCGAAGGTACTTATTACGTCATCAAAGGCTTTATCAACCACACAACAAACGCCGATTTTGTAAACTGGTACTATGCGCTCCGGGATTACGTCGGCGACAAAACGCAACTCTATTATTACATCGAAAACAACACGCTTCAAAATCCTTTCTACGAACAGGTTTTTGTGCCTCTATTCGTTAAGGAAGCGCATACAAAAGGATTTATCGGAATCACGCCGGACGAGCGTAAAAAGCCGGACAAGTTCTCGCGTATCGAAGGAAACCTCGAACCGCTTAACCGGCTCGGAAAACTCGTTTTCAACGAGAAAGAAAAGGAAAATCCGAACATGAAACGCTTAGTCGAACAGTTTCTCCTCGTTAATCCGCAAATGAAATCGCCTGCCGACGGGCCGGACTGTATCGAAGGCGGCATCTGGATTATCAATCAAAAAATGGTTTCCGTCGCCGAAGGCGCTTTCTCTTTCGGAACCAGCCGGAATAATTCGCATAAATTTTAAACAGCAGATAAATGATACTTAAAAGGCTTTTTTATAAAATCAAAATATTCGTCC
>JGI20166J26741_11823139_pt1 | contig 10047 bp, 5 predicted proteins | sample TergutCu122P5_FD_26741 | JGI IMG/M metagenome (IMG submission 26741) | reverse complement strand
TATACAAAGGTGGTCTCCTCTCCACCTCCAGTATAAGTTTCTCTACGTTCTCCACAACAGACATTATGGGTAAGTTCACCGCACTGCAGCTAGCCTGCAATTATTTAGTTGCCAGTGCGCGCGGACAGGCTTGAATATGTGCATTCCATCTTTATCTGCAACAGTTCAGTTGCATCGAGAATAGGTCCGGCTGCAACTATTTAGTTGCAGCAACAGAAAAGTTGCAAGTGGGCGCGCTCTCATACAAAGCAGTGTTGTCTATCCCGGGCCAACTTTAGTTGCCCAACTAAAGTTGCAAGTGCGCGCCTAGCCTAACACAATCATACTTGCTTTATTGCCTTCATTCAGAGTAAACACATGTGCTGTGTAGATGGATAAGATTCGGTGGTTCGTTGCGTACGTAGTGGGATGAATTCCGAAGTATGTGGAATTCGAGTGACAAAAGACGTGCGGAAAGGAACCCTGGCGTACGTCGGGGAGTGTCTGTAAGTGGAAGGTTATTAAAATCTCTCTTGAACTTTCAGTGGGTATGCTGCTATTCACTATTATAAGATTATTGTAGACAGTTGCCATAAAGCCTGCATACACTCGCTGTCATTTCCTGCTGCCGGAGTAATGTATATCTCTTATCGGGTTCTGTGGTACAACGGGTTGGCCAAACTTCGCTCTTTCTTGCCGTCCCCCCATCGTTATTAACAAGGATGTTGGTGACACTGATTGATGCGAGACTGGAAAACATTGCTAAAGACCTGGGCTGAAAAGTTACACAAAAACTTTGTGTTATCACCTTTCGTTTTTAGGCGCGTTCGCAAAATTGCGAAAAGCGATTGTTAGCTTCGTCATGTCTGCCCCCCCCCCCACGTCCGTCCGCATGGAAAAACTGCTTCCAATGGACGGATTTCATGAAATTTGATATTTGAGGATTTTTCTAAAATCCGTCGAGAATATTCAAGTTTCTTTAAAATCGGACAGGAATAAAGGGTATTTTACATAAAGGGTATTTTACATAAATACCAATATACATTTTTTTATCATATCTCGCTCATTTCTTCTTAGAATGAGAAATGTTTCAGAAAAAAGTTGTAGATAAAATTAAAAAAAAATTGTGTTCGGTGATTTTTTTTTTTTCCAAAATCGTGAAGTTTATGAGATAATGTGGGAAAATATTGTAGAGCCGGGCAGACCGCAGATGATACAATGGCGCATGCGAATTGTATGCTGGATACTTAAGGCTGTAAATACACACACACACTCAGATTGTGTAATACTCATTGCTTTTCCACTACAACAATGGTTACACGAATGCGCCTGAACGTTTCGTTATACGTATCTATATTGTCTGTCTTGTTCTGTTACACTTCATTCTTATTTATTTCAGCGCATGACTATCCCTGTTCTGTTTTTACGTTCCTTTCGCCAAGCAGGCGAAGTCTGCGTATTTGATCACAAAAATCAAAATCACTGGTAGTGCTATGTGTTTGCGGGCGAGTTGAATTTAGTGTCTTATCTTTTCGTTTTGTCCCAGTGTGGCCTGACTTCTTTAAAGCAGCTCAAATTGTACTTTGTAAGTATTTTGGCGCGTTAGCAGCGTAAGTTTCCCAAATGCTTTGCATTTCTCTCCTTCTTCTTCTCTCTGCATGTAACTAATCGAACATTTTTGAACTGGTCGTGAAATATGATTTTGTGGTGTTTACAGTAATTTGTTTACAGATATCACTTTCTTAAAAGTCGGGAAGCAGTAATGGGCATTTCACGAGAAAACCTACATGTGTTTCTTCGCTCATTTGGAGCGTTACTTGCTAACTATTTGTCGGAGAGAAGAGGGTTTAAAAAATACAGCACAAGAGATAAATGAAATACACGTTTCGCGTTAAATACACAGGGCGATCCATTAGTTTGATGACTTTTGTTTTTAAATAACAGAACTAGAGCGATTTATCGGCCAACCCCTTAAGTACTATCAACCAACAGCCGTTCACACGCCGAGTTTCGTTTGTTTATCTTCGGCAGTGTACGAGTTACAACTTGTCTAGTAAAGTCAGTTTTCTTTATACGTCATGAATGGCGGAAATGAACAGAGAGTTGCCATAATATTTTGTTTCAAAGCCGGTCTGTCTGCGACAGAAACACTAGTATTGGCGCAAAAAGCTTATGGGAATGACGCTGTGAACCAACCAAAGGTTTTTAGGTGGTATCCTCGATTTCGAGACGGAAGCGAGCTGGTAGAAAATGACGAGTTTTTTTTTAATCTACCAGAATGTAGCAATCTGTCCGAAGACATTCAGCAACAGTATTGACAGGTATTGTTAGCGGCATGCAGGAGATACATCCAGAGATATATCGCCTATTAGAGGTTTTCACAGAGCACTAGTTAGAATCTAGTTGCCAGATCTGCAGGGTAGCACCGCTTAAGCCGACGATTGGAGGCAGGTCCTTGGAATAGATATTTAGCCAGCCTGTTGGGGGACGAGAGAGTTGGCCGTCCAAAATCTACTCGAACTGAGTTAGACATTGCTGCTGTTGCTGATTTCGTCAAAAATAACGGTCAGATCGCATAAAGAATGACAGCAGATCTTTGAACATCCCCAAGACTGTAGTTCTTCGGATTCTGAAAGAAGATTTGGGAAAGAGAAAGTTGTGTGCACGTTTTGTTCCACACTCCTTGACACCCGAGCAAAAGAAAGCTCGAGTCACATATTGCCAAGACATTATCGCGATGGCCGATGCAGACAAACATTTTTTTAAACAAAATTATTACGGGAGATGAGACCTGCTGTTTTGCCTATGACCCCGAAACAAAGGGACAGAGTTCTGAATGGGTTGGTGAGACACCTCTTGGCCGAAGAAACTTAAATTCCAAAGGCCCCGCATCAAGACCATGTTGATATTTTTTTTCGACTATCAAGGCGTAGTGCATAAAGAATTCGTACCAGAGGGAAAAACAGTAAATGCATAATTTTATAAAGGAATAATGGATCGCCTCCTGAAGCGCATTCAGCGGGTTCGTCCAGCTGCGTTCTGCTCTTGAGATTTTTTCTTGTTGCACGATAATGCTCCCGCCCACAAAGCTGCAAGTGTTTGCCAATTTTTGACCCCAAAAAATGTTACAACCTTTTATCACCTTCCATACTGTCCAGATTTATCTCCGCCAGACTATTTCCTGTTCTCCAAGTTGAAAATGAACTTGAAAGGACTCCACTTGGCGGATGTTGCTGAGATCCAAGCAGCCGTAACTGATGAATTAAAGAAGGTCCAAACAGAGGAATTTTCGGCACCTTTTCAGAAACTGTACGGCCGCGCAAAAGCCTGTATATATGCCAAGGTAGCGTATTTTGAATTAAAAAGTTATGTGTCTTCGATTTTTAAAGAAATCAGTCCTAATACGTTTGGACCGCACTATGTACACCTTACCGTTACGGTTCGCTCAGGTCACAGATGTTAGTATTCTGTATTAAGGTGTTCAATAAGGATTACAAGTTTTCTTCCAAATACAAATTAAAATGCTCTATGACTGTGCAGTGTTTTGTATAGTGGATTTGTGTTCATAGTAAATGAGCTTAAAAGTTAATGAAGTGCTCAAGATAGCAAACATTGCATTTGGAAAAACGAAAAACTGAGTGGAAATTCAAGCACAGATTAAGATTATTTACGGATACGCTATATCTCTTTATTTTTTTGGCAAGTATAATAGAACGATGATTTACGTTTCCTTCCTTGGTTCAATGGGCAAGAAATGCAGTTTATAGCCGATTAGACGAGTTTTAATTCGCATAGAACTGAGATGTTACAGTTGTGAAGGTCAGAAGAGAAATGCGATGTCTTGTGGCTGCGACCTTTCAGAACTCGCCACTTGGACAACCTTAGCATTTTTTACTTTGTCCATCTTCTAAAATTAAAAAAAACACGACGTTTCGGAAGCAGAGCCGACTTCCGAAACGCAGTGTTTTTAAAAAATTTTAGAAGGCGGACGAAATGCCAAAAAGTAGATTGTGTCAGTGAGATATACATAATCGTCAAAGCGTTATAGCGTTGAACTTCAGCATTGTAAAATTTTACAGAGAGGGGTACAGCATCTGCCTTTCGTATCCCATTTTGTTGCTCCTTTAGCGATGACCCGAGGATTCTCTTGTAAGTCACAGAGTTCGCGGCTTAAATTCAAAATTAGCCAGTGGAGAAAAATTTCACAAAAGATGGGGGAAGGGGGATTTTTTTTTTTTTACCGGGGTCATGTCACCGTGTTTACTGAGAAAGGGGTGGGGTTTCGGCCACTGGTTGCTACAGACGTGTATTTCATATCTGCATAATTTTCTGCATTTTACACCTAAATTTATAATTGTAAATGTGTTGAATAACGATGAAATTAACTAATTACTAAAGGTATTATTTTCGTGATGTCTATGTGGATTTGAAGAGACTCTACCGAAATTATCGGACAGGTAAGTACTGTGGTTATTATGATTGTTTTGTGTGACCAATATGCCTGTGTGTTGCTAAATATACACGTGCATTTGTACTCGTATAAATACGAAAGTGCCGCCAGTCAGTGAAACGGTGTCATAGTGAATGATATCATCAGCCGAATACAAATTGATAAGAAGAATAAAAATAACTATATCTCGCCAGTCACCATAGTTCTCTGTCTTGCGTTATCCTTGGGTAGTATCATAAAAAATATCCCTGCCACAGGGAAGTACGAGTTGCGTCCGGCGGTTAGTAAGGAATTGTATCAGTTGCGTCCCAAGATGTCTGCTTCATGCGTATTTGTTGCGTCCCGAGTTGTCAACCGCACGCGTGAGTTGCATCGAAAGATATGGGTATACAAAATGTCCAGCAATGTGAGGGTTCTACACGGTTTTATTGTACGTTACTTCGTACACAATTATATGCACACATAAAGAATTGTTGAATGATATCGACAATGTACAGTTGTTATACTCGTTTTATGCTACTGTCTAATGTTTAAGTCCTATAGAAAAAAAATCTTTTCGGGGAAGATGATAGGCACACTATGTTCCTAATATCGCCCATCTGAAGTTGTTATTATGATCTGATAAAAACACAGTCTCCGGAGAGAGTTTTAATGCAGTAAGTCTCGGAGTACCAAGCACTTGACCCCCGAAATGGGCTCATATAATTCTTATCCATTCTGCAGAATCGCCTGTGTGATATTTCATTAGCATACTGTTGTTTCATGTAGAATAGTTATTCAATTGTTTCTCCAAATTTGTCTGATATTTGGTAGCACATATTTGTGTGAACAGTTGTTTTCACTCATGAAACGAAAAAAGATCTTCGAAATATCAGGATAAACAGATAACAATAATAATAGTAGCAAGAACACAAACAAATCTGAAATTGATAAACTAAGCACAAATAAAAGATGCCATTTTCTTGAAAATATTGTGCGTATAAATGAGGCATCAGAACAGAACCCGAATGGATATTGTAATGTAGATTTGTATTTACGTTGGGCTGCAACAAATACTTCATTTATTTGTGGCATCATGGTACTTTTAGTATCGTATTTATAAAACGTTTATCTTCCTACCTCAAATCTCGTAGCTCACTGTGGTTTGACATGCGTAGTATCTGTTATCTTTTGTGCAATAACATGCACAGTTATAAAAGTGGCAAGTGTCATCGTAAATGCAAGCAATAAGGAACTACAAGTGTGTGTTTGGTAGAAATCTATACGACGCCGATGAAAAAATTTCGATTCTCGAAATCAGGTTAGCTCTATACTGTCCACTTTTTTAGGAGACGCAGTCCTCTTTTTTTGATCGTAGCTGATTTTTTAGTCTTCGTGTAATGAAGTTTCTCATTTTGATGTAGGTCAAATTCTGTATTTTTTGCAGTGCAGATACTGGAACAAAGTATTAAGATGCGCACTGTAGAACTGCATTGAAATGGGTATGGAATGAATGACATGCGTTTATGGTCCTCGAAGAAGCAGATCATTCGGACTAAACAGGCGGAGGCAAATTGGAGTCTACATTAATACAATTTTCTAACATTTAGTCGCAAAACTGTTCCACTCGCTTGTCGGGTGGAAGATTTGATATAAAGTCCAACGCAAAGCGGTCGCTGACTTCCGCCGGTGGTAAAAGCGACAGTCCGAATATTTTCTTCAAGAACGGACTTACCTCGGAGTCTTTCTTTCCATACTACTCGTACTTGCTGAGTCCCAAAGATTGTATTTTCCGCCATCCGCTCTGTACTAAATTGAAATGACATGCTTGAACTTCACAGCCTGGCCACACTGTTCTTACTGCATTGTGAATGGCGGTTTGGAAGTCGGCATAAACAACTGCTGGAAAAACATTCACACCAAGTTTTGCAGCCTCTGATGACGTATGTCTGAATACATCCGCTTAAGACGTTTGATGTTTATTGGCCAGTAAGAAAAATGCAAGTGGCACATAGTGGCCATTGTTCAGTCCATGAACTGTAAATAGTTGATGGAAAAACTTCGATGCTGATTTGAATGTCCCGTCAACGTAAAGCGCATCAATGGAGCTAAGAAACTCGTAAGTTGGTTTTGCAAGAAAACATTACAGTATTTTTTTTCTGAGTCATTAACAAGCAAAAATTGTTCATTCGAAATTGTTAACACTTGTACAGCACTTAATGCTTCATGAGTTTCTTCAATGTCTATTGGGAGAGGAAGCAGTTAGGAGAAGCGTGTTTTATGTATGTTCCTGCTAATGTTGCTTATGTCTTTATAATTGAGAGTATCCAAGTACTGGCTTTGTAGTTCTTTGTGTATCAGTCTGCGCGTTCTTTCACACACGTCCTCCATTGCTTTACTTTTGACAGAATTATCTAATAATTTGTCGGTTTAAGCAGGCTTCAATGTCGGCATCATGGTTGTGCATCACATTCCCCCGAAAATCTCTGGACTCTCATTGCACTTTATGTAGCATTTACATATTTTGTCAGTACAATACCATCGTAACATATTGTCTGCAAGAAGTTTTAGGAAATGAAACTTGAAGCCCTTAATGAAAATGAGATCTACCTGAAGAGCTTCCGCGGGACGCAACTGGTACTCTGACCCTAAACAGCGCCAGACGCAACTAATACATAGCAGTTATCTGAAAGTGACCTCAGGACGCATTTAGTAAACCCCGCCCTGCCACACACACCATACATTCCCTGACGACAGACCCCGTGCACACCATTGATACAAGCTAGCAACCTGCAACCTAAACCAGTAAAATCACTCTCATTGATGATAATTTCCTCCTATCCCGACCGTACTCACGAGTAATTACGTGGAGCATCGTTTCCCTCCCTGTGAGGAGGTGTTCTGCAGGGTAGCAGGTGGCTCAGGGCTCTTAGTGAAGTTAAAACGGTCTTCGCCTTATTCTTGTGTGTGCGGCTGTTGGCGTGGATGCTGTAATTCAGTTCGGTGAAATCTTCTTCCACTTCATGGACAGGGCATTTTCAGTTTGAAATAAAAATTCATTTTCTCAGCCAGAGCCCTCAGGTCGCATTCGCCGCGGGAGGAGGAAGGAACGGCAAGGTAGTATTTACGCTGTTATGGTCAGTACAGGAGCCGGGATAGCGTAGTCGGTATAGCGACTCGCTACGGGCTGGACGGTCCGGGGATCGAATCCAGGTGGGGGGGGGGGCAAGATTTTCTGCACCCGTCGAGACCGGCTCTGGGGCCCACCCAGCCTCCTATACAATGGATACCGGCTCTTTCCCGGGGGTAAAGCTGCCGGGGCGTGGCGTTGACCACCCACCCCATCTGGCGCCGAGGTTAAAGAAAGAGTGGAGCTATACCTTTACTCCCCCTCTGGGCCTTCGTGGCCTGTTATAGGGTGAACTGTACCTTTACCTTTACCATTATGGTCAGTACAACCTGCCATTACAGAGTCTTGATACAGAACAGTGGTCACTGTTTGGATCAGTAGGCCATTTCCATTACTCAGACCATTAGTGACCCGAGTTGGATCCCAGACCAGCCAGTATGACAGTTGCGCTGGGCAAAGTGGTACTGGGACGGGGCTTTCATCGAATGTTTCGCTCGTCCCTCTCCGTATGATTCCACAAATACTCCCTGCTCATCCATCCGTCTTTCACCAACACTATATATAATCTCGACAGCTGACAGCGCCATTAAACAGCGCACATGTGATCAGTGCCTCTCTGCAAAGTAACTTTTCAGCACGCGTTAAAGTACTGAAAGTCAGAAACAGAATCATTATCACACCTGTCCGGCTGATCTGTTTGCTGTCTCAAAGCAATCAGCAAACACACCCAATATTTTGAGAAGATCAGAAAAGTTCGAGTCGTTTAATATAAAATTCACTCACTTTTTCTGCTTTAGGTAAAGTCTTCGTTTCGCAGTAAGGTGTAACCACGAATATCGTTCATGTTGTCAGCTCTGTAGTTTCTGTTGCGTTCTTCGTTTAAAATTTCAGCGCCTGCTCTGAGATACCGCCACATCCTGGGCACCAGCACTAACGTAACAGCAAAACTAGGAGTGCAATGCGGTGACATCCAGCGCTGATTTGCTCTGACAGTACTTGATAATTATCAGTGGGACTACGCGCAGTCGGTATAGCGACTCTCTACGGGTTGGACGGTCCGTGGATCGAATCCCGGTGGGGGCGAGATTTTCCGCACCCTTCCAGACCGGCCCTGGGGCTCATCCACTTCAGTCTTTCCCGGGGGTAAAGTGGCCGGGACGTGGCGTTAACCACCCACCCCATCTAGAGCTGAGGTTAAAGAAAGAGTAGAGCTATACATCAAGTCCACCTCAGGGCCTTCGTGGCCTGTTACAGAGTGAATTTTACTACGCGGTACCGTCATAATACACCGTTTTCAATTTGTTTTGGGGTGTATTAGTACTCTAATTGCCATTCTGGTTCAGATGTCAATGGCTGTTTTATTCCTGAGGGCAGGGGTCTTAATAATCCTCACCTGGCCGTCATTGGATTTCTGTTTTGTGCTGTACGCAGTCGCAGCTAACCTGTGTTGTTCGAATTCGCGTCCATTGAACGGCCTGTTTCCTCATAACGACTACTAACTCACCTCTGAGTCACACTGACCTTTAACATGCACCAGCCAGCGGATTGGATGGCGTGCTGTATGTCATCCAGCATGAAAAATGGAGTACAGTCAGATCTGCTATTGGGCGTGTTTCGTTAACGCGAGTTAGCTGTAACGCAGTTGTTGAATACGTGAACGCTGATTGAATAACGTTTGGGTACGCGTCTTGGTTACTGCGCGATTTGAGCGACCAGTCTGGAGATACAAGGTTCGATGACGTGACAGATCTTTTTCTGATCTTACCCTGTGTAGGCGCGTTTCGCAAAATTGCGAAAAGCGACTATTAGCTTGGTCATGTTTGTCCGTCCGTCCGTCTGTCCACATGGAACAACTCGGCTCCCATTGGATGGATTTTCATGAAATTTGATATTTATGTTTCGAAAATCTGTCGTGAAAATTCGAGTTACCTTAAAATCGGCCAAGGATAACGGGTATTGTACATGAAGCCCAATATACAATTTTGATCATATCTCGCTCAACTCTTCTTAGAATGAACGATGTTTCAGACAAAAGTTGTCGAGAAACTCAAAACACACATTTTATGTTCAATAACTTTCTTTCGAAAATCGCGTCGTTTGTGGGATAATATGGAAAAATATTGTAGAGCCGGGCAGGCCACAGATGACAAGATGGCGCATGCGCATTGCATGCTGGATACCTAAGGTTAGAAACACACACAGGGGCGTATTTAAGTCTAGGCAGACTAGGCAACTGCCTAGGGCGGTAGATTTGAAGGGGCGGCTTCTAAGCTGTCAAAGTTACTGATTACTACCACCCCCTTCCATTCACTTACAGAGCGATATTCAGTGGATGTAGATGGGGATTTTAATTGATGGTAGAGTGACATAATCTTTTATTTTTGTTTCTTGTTGTGGTAAAATGTTAAGGAAAAGTTACATTTTAAATTTTATTATTGATGAAAAATTCAATATATAAAATAAAATATTTGTTATTTCTGTCTTGGGACTGGGAGGCGTGGTGTTTGAC
>JGI20166J26741_11823028_pt1 | contig 10047 bp, 10 predicted proteins | sample TergutCu122P5_FD_26741 | JGI IMG/M metagenome (IMG submission 26741) | reverse complement strand
GTGTCTCACGCCTTTTACCGCCGCGGCGACGGCCGCGAACAGGACGCCCGCGACGGGCCAGATGACCCACGAAATGTCCCAGGCGTTGCCGAGAAAGCTCCACAGCAAATACGCCGCGGTCACCAAGGGCCAGCAAATCCGGGCAACCGCTTTGGTGACGTCCACGGATCCGCCGTCTTCCGCCTTGTCCCCGTAAGCAAAATTTTCGCTCCGCGTCCCGGCTTCCGAGACATGTCCGACTCCGAGCTCCGCGGCGATCTCGTCGATGCTGCCGAAATCGGAAATGACGGTTCCGACGGCCTCGTTTTCGCTCTTGCCCTGCTGTTTCAGCGCGTGGTATTTTTCCTCCATATTGGCCAGCATCTCCTTTTTAAGCGCCAGCACGCGCTTGTTTTGCGGAAACGCGGCGAACACGTTGTCCAGATAAGTCTCAATCGCGTCCATAACTTTCCCCCTCCTCATTTATAGTGGAATCCCGCAAAACGGAATCCGGCAATATGAATCTGGCGATCAGCGCCTTCGTCAGCGCCCATTCGGCGCATTTTTGCCGGTAATACAGCCGTCCGCCGTCCGTCAGCGCGTAATACGTGCGCTCCCGCCCGCCCGAGTACGACCCGGGGTAGGAGCGCAGATACCCGAGCTTTTCCAGGCGCGAAAAGGCCGAGTAGAGAGTGGTTTCCTTCATGGTGTAGCGGTTCTCCGAGATGTCCGTGATCTTCCTGGATATCTCGTAGCCGTACGAATCGCCGCCGTAAAGCGCCCGCAGGATCATGACGTCTATATACCCGCGTATCACGTCGCTGCCGATTTCCGCGCGGTCCAATGAACCACCCTCTTTCGCGGACGTAATTACTACGTCTGACGTTGTAATCAGTATAGCGCAACTACTACGTCACGTCAAGTAGTTTTGCGTAAAAAAACCCCCCGTCGTTTCGGGGCGGGGGATTTATCGTTTCCCATCGTTTTCAGTTTTTTACGTTTTCCTTTTCCCATCGTTATCCGCTTCCCAATACAACGTATCGCAAATAAGGACTCCTGTCCTCACTCGTCCCAAAGCTCCGTCCAGTCTTTGGCCCCTTCCCACAAAAACACCTGCCCCTTTATCAGCCGGCAGTTTTTGTCGGCCTTCCCGATCGCCTCCATCTCGGCAGGGGTAAGCGGGTCCTCCGTGGTGCAGCGCAGGTTGCTGACGTACTCGTTCTCGTACACCGAAAACGGGATCGGTATCTGCCCCCTCTGCACAGCCCATTTGATGCAGACGACGGCCGGGTGGACGTTGTGCGCCTTCGCCGCCGCGACGACCTCGGGCATCTCGGTGTCCGCCACGTCGTCGGGCGTCTTGTCGCGGTCGGGCCGCGTCGGCGAGCCTATCGGGCAGAAGCCGATCGGCTGGATGTTCCGCTTCACGCAGTAGTCAAAGAGCGCCGGCTGCTGGAAAGCCGGGTGCAGCTCCATCTCGATGAGCGTCGGCAGCACGCGGCAGCGCGGCAGCACAGCCTCCAGCTTCGGGATCGTCATGCTGGACATGCCGAGGTTCCGCGCCAGGCCCATGTCGTGTATCCGCTCCATCTGCCTCCACACGGCCATGAACTCGTCCGCCGAAAACGGCCTGGAATCCGGGTTCCTGGCGTCCCCGTCGCAGCCGGGCGCGTGGTAGTTAGGAAACGGCCAGTGCATGAAAAACGCGTCGATGTAGTCCAGCCGCAGGTCTTTCAGCGTCCTGGCCAAGGACAGAAGCACGTCGCCTTTCCCGTGCATGTCGTTCCAGAATTTGGACGTGACAAAAAGCTCCTCCCGCCTGACGGCGTTTTCAACGAACGCCTCCGCGAACACCTTGCCTATCCGGTCCTCGTTGCCGTAGACCGCCGCGCAGTCGAACATCCTGTAGCCGCGGCGGATGGCCCCCGCCACGGCGGCGGAAACCTGCTCCGCCGTGAAGCGGTCGGAGCCGAACGTCCCCATACCGATGCACGGGATCATCTCTCCCGTGGACAGCACGCGCTTTGGGACGATGATGGGATCGATAAAATCAGACATTGACGCTTCTCCTTTCGAATGAAGAACCCTCTCGGAAAGTCAATACATGGTTTCCGAGAGTGCTCATGAATTGATATTTTACCGTTCAGCCGCTCAGACCGTTAAACCGGGAACGAATCCTCCGGCAGCATGTACATATACAGCGCCGTCACGGGTTATACAGCAAGACCTTCCCCTTCACCTTCCCCGGCTCCTTAAACAGGCCGAAAGCCTCCTGCGCCCGCTCCATCGGGAACCTTTTGAACACCATCGCAGGATCGTATTTCAGCCGGCCGTCGGAGAAATACCGCGCGGTCAGCTCCCACTCCTCGCCGGGGAACGGCGCGGAATAGCTCATCCAGCTGCCCGTCAGCAGGAATTCCTTCCGGTTCATGTCCTCCCAGAGACGCGGCGTAAAGGTTATGTCCTTCGTCGGCGTGCCGATGAGGCACACCCGCGCCCTGTTCGCAGCCAGCTCGAAGGAAAGGCGGATCGTGTCAGGCTGCCCGCTCGCGTCAAAGACGAAATTGTATTTGTCCTTCTCAATGTCTCCGGTCAGAGTGTTCACGGCCGCGTCCGCGCCGAGTTTCGCCGCCCGCGCGAGCCGCTCGTCCGAAATGTCGAACGCCGTCACGCTCTTCGCGCCGAAAATCCTGGCCCATTGCAGAGTGAACAGCCCGATCGTCCCGCCGCCGCCGAGGACGGCCACGTCCGCGCCGCCGATGTAGCCGTTCAGGCGGACGCCGTGGAGGGCTATGGTGCTCGGCTCGAAGAAGGCCGCCTGGTCGAAGGAAACGGCCGGGTCGAATCTGACGGCGTTGGCCGCCGGGAACGCGACGTACTCGGCGAAGGCGCCCTGGTCCCGCGAGCCGATGAAGCCGTAATGCTTGCAGAGGGAGAAATTTCCCTTCTGACAATCCGCGCAGACCATACAGGGCAGAAGCGGCGCGCCGGTCACGGTGTCGCCCACGGCGAAGCCTTCGACGCCTTCCCCAACCTCCGCGATCTCGCCGGAAAACTCGTGCCCGAGCACGATGGGGTAGTAATGCGCGCCGTTTTGGAGCACCCTCGGCACGTCGGAGCCGCAGATGCCCGCGGATTTCACCTTTACCACGACGTGCCCGGGCCTCGCCTCGGGCGCCGGCCAGTCGGCCCAGCGGATGTCGTCGTTAGCGTAAAGAACGGCTGCTTTCATTGTAAAACCATCCCGATTCATATTTATCTTCCCAATCCCTTTGTATCCTCGTACAGCTCCCTGTAAACTCTATACTGCCTGTCGTACACGGATCTGTTTTTCCCGTCCGGCTGATGCCGGCGGGTTATCCTCACGGTCTTCGCGGCCGCCTCGCCGAAGCCGCCCCACACGCCCGCGGCCACGCCGGCCAGCATTGCCGCGCCCAAGGTCCCGGCCGTGTCCGACGACGGCACCTCGATCGGCTTGCCTGTCACGTCCGCCTTGATCTGCGTCCAGACCAGGCTGTTGGCCGCGCCGCCGACGGCGTTCATCACGGAAACCTCCGCGCCCGCGTTCGCCGCCGTCTCCAGGTTGTGCCTGAGGGAGAACGCCACGCCCTCCATGACCGCCCGCGCCATATGCGCCCGCGTCTTGGCGAAGTCCAGGCCAAAGAACGCGCCCTTTGCGGCCGGGTCCCACACGGGGCTCCGCTCCCCGGCCATGTAGGGCAGGAACACCAGCCCGTCCGAGCCCGCCGGAACGGTTTCGGCCATGCGGCTCATCTCTTCGAAGGTCAGGTCAGGAAAAAGACTGTCCCGAAGCCATTTGAGCGAGCCGCCGCCGACGCTGCCGCCCTGGAGCAGCCATTGGCCCGGCACGACGTGGCAGCCCAGGATCAGCCTCGGGTCGGCGTGATACTTTTCCATGCAGATGCTCATGCCGCTGGCCTGGCCGCCCTGTTCCTGCGTCTGCCCGGCCCTGACGACGCCGCAGCCCAGCGTGGCGCAGGCCGCGTCCAGCCCCCCGGCCGCCACTGGCGTGCCCTCGGCCAGGCCGCACTGCGCCGCCGCTTCTTTCGTCACCTTGCCGACAGCCTGATGGCTTAAAACGGCCTCCGGGATAAGCGACAGGTCGAAGCCCATTTCCCCGGCTATTTCCGCGTCGAACGCGGCTTTTCTCATATCGAAGCAGGCGAACGCGTAGCATTGGGACAAGTCCTGGGTGAGAGCGCCCGTCAGCCTGTATACGATGAAGCTGTTGGATTGCAGGAAGCAGGCGGTTTTTTCGTAGACCTCCGGCCTGTTCTCGCGCATCCACAGGATTTTAGGCAAGGAATACGAGGGGCTCAGCGGGTTGCCGGAAACCCCGAATATCCGCTCCCCGCCGATTTCCCGCGCGAGGCGGGCGCAGACGTCCGCCGCCCGCGTGTCCATCCATATGGGCGTCGGGCAAAGGCTCCGGCCGAGCCTGTCCACCGGAACGGCCGACCAGCTCTGGCCGTCGACGCCGACACCGATGATTTGCGCCGAATCCGCGCCGCTTATTTCCAGCGTCTTGCGCGCGGCCAGGCAAACCGCCCGCCACCACTCCTCCGCGTCCTGCTCCGCCCAGCCGGGGCGGGGATAGCTCACGGGATAAGGCGCGGACGCCTCCGCGGCCACGGAGCCGTCCGTCCGGAAGAGCGCGGCCTTGCAGCCGGAAGTGCCTATGTCGATGCCGAGAAGTAAGTCGCGGATAAAAGGTCAGCTCCTTTGGAAAGCGATTGGGCTTCCGATACAGAGTGTTTGATTAAATAATATACGATTAATTCGCAAACCGCAAGAAATAATGAACCCAAATTCCAGAACCTTGCCATTTCCGCCGCCATGATATATACTGAACCTCAGTTCCAAGGGAGGTCTGTGCATGATTGGGATCACCTATATAACCGAAGCAAACAGGCGGGCCTTTCTGGCGAAGGCCGCCGGAAAGTCCCACGACAGCGTCCAAAGCTCCTATGACAACATCCGGGACGCGCAGAAGGTCGTGGACGGCGTGATCGAGGACATAAAAACGCGGGGAGACGAGGCCCTCTTTTACTATACTGAAAAGTGGGATAAGGTCAGGCTGGACGCCAAAAGCGCGGTGCTTTATCCCGACGGGATCGCGGAGATCGCGAAACGCCTGGAGCCGGAAAAATACGGCGTAATAGCCCGCGCGGCAAAGCGCATAGAGAAGTTCCACGCCCTCCAGAAGCAAAAGAGCTGGTTCGAGACGGGCGAAAACGGCGAGATACTGGGCCAGCTGGTCACGCCGGTTGAAAGTGTCGGGGCGTACGCGCCCGGCGGGACGGCTGTCCTGTCTTCGTCCTTGCTGATGTGCGTCATCCCCGCCAGAGTCGCGGGCGTCAAAAGCGTGGCGGTCTGCACGCCGGCGGACGGAAACGGGGAGATCAGCCCGGCCCTCGCCGCGGCCGCGCATATCGCCGGCGTCGACATAATATACAAGTTTGGCGGCGCGCAGGCCATCGCGGCGCTGGCCTACGGGACCGAAACCGTCCAAAAGGTCGACAAGGTCGTCGGGCCCGGCAACCTGTATGTGGCCCTGGCCAAAAAGAGCGTTTTCGGTCAGGTCGGCATAGATTCTATCGCCGGGCCCAGCGAGATAACGGTCATAGCCGACGCCGCGGCGAACCCGGCATATGTGGCCGCCGACATGCTCTCCCAGGCGGAGCATATAATGGGGAGCGCGATCTGCCTGACGGACAGCGCGGAGCTGGCCGCCGCCGTCCAGTTGGAACTGGAAAGGCAGATCCGGACGCTCCCGACAGGCGCGGCCGCCGCGGCCTCTCTCCGCGACAACGGAGCAATCGCCGTCGTGCCGGACATACGCGCCGCGCTCGCCCTTTCGAACGAAATCGCCCCGGAACACCTGGAGCTTTGCGTCGGGGAGGCTTTTTCATTCCTCCCGCTTGTCAAAAACGCCGGCGCTGTTTTCCTGGGGCCCTATACGCCGGAGCCCGTGGGCGACTACTACGCCGGGCCGAACCACATTTTACCGACGGACGGCAAGGCGCGGTTCTTCTCGCCTTTGTGCGTGGACGATTTTGTCAAGAAAACCAGCGTCATATCTTTTTCGGAAGAGGCGCTCAGGCAGGCCGCGGCGGACGTCACGGCCTTCGCGGAGATGGAAAAGCTGTCCGCCCACGCGGAAGCCGTCCGAATCAGACTGTAAGGGGGATAAAAATGAGCCGAATCGGAAAAATCGAGCGCAAAACGAATGAAACGAACGTCTCGGTCAGGATAGAACTGGACGGCGCGGGGATATACACCATAAAGACCGGCGTGGGCTTTCTCGACCACATGCTGGCGCAAACCGCGAGGCACGGCTTCATCGACGCCGAAATCGCCTGCTCCGGCGACCTGGAGGTCGACTGCCACCACGTGGTCGAGGACACGGGGATATGCCTGGGCCTGGCCTTCGCGAAGGCATTGGGCGCGAAGGAAGGCATACGCAGGTACGGCTCGGCGACGGTGCCGATGGACGAGGCGCTGGCGCTCTGCGCGATAGACTTCTCCGGCAGGCCGTACCTAGCTTTCAATTGCGCTTTCGCGCCGGGGAAACTGGGCGACATGGACGCGGAAATGGTGGAGGAGTTCTTCCGCGCCTTCTGCGTCAGCGCCGGCGCGAACCTGCATATAAAATCGCTCGCCGGCAAAAACGGGCACCACATGGCCGAGGCCGTTTTCAAGGCCTTCGGGCAGGCATTGGAGCAGGCCGTGACCCGCGACCTGCGAATCCTCGGCGCGCGCTCGACAAAGGGGATTCTGTGATGCGGATATATCCGGCGATAGACATATGGGGCGGAAAATGCGTGAGGCTCGCCCCCGGCGGCAGGTTCGACGATTCGGCGCTTTACGGCGGCGACCCTGCAAGCCGCGCGTCGCAGTGGCAGAAGCTGGGCGCGTCCTGGATACACTCCGTGGATCTGGACGGGGCGCGGAGCGGGAGCAGAGCGAACCTCGGCGTCGTCGCGCAAATGCTCTCGCGCGTAACGATACCTCTCCAGCTCGGCGGCGGCGTCAGGGGCATGGAGGACATAGACCTGCGTATGGAGCTGGGAGTGTCGCGGGTCATTTTGGGAACGGCGGCGGTCAGAAACAGGGAGCTGGTCGCGGACGCGCTGAGGAAGTACGGAAAGGACAGGATCGCCGTCGGGATCGACGCGCTGGACGGAACGGTAAAGATTTCCGGCTGGGAGGAGAGCGGAGACGTGAAGGCGTCCGACCTTTGCCTGGAGATCAAAAGCCTGGGCGTACAAACCGTCATATACACCGACATTTCAAAAGACGGGGCGATGTCCGGCCCGAATGTACGCGGGACGGAAGCCCTGATAAGATTGACCGGCCTCGAAATCATCGCCTCGGGCGGGGTGTCCTGCCAGGAGGATCTGCGGCGGCTGAGGGAGATCGGCGCGGCGGGGGCGATCATAGGAAAGGCGTTGTACACCGGCGCTATAGATTTGAGGGAGGCGATAGAACTCTATGAACGGGATTGAAAACGGTTCCGGCAATATCACGGAGCTTTTGCATTTTGACCAGAACGGCCTGATCCCCGCGATAGCCCAGGACTATGTAACCAAGGACGTCCTGATGCTGGCCTATATGAACCGCGAGTCCCTGGCGCTTACGATCGAGACGGGAAAGGCCCACTATTTCAGCCGGAGCCGCAAAAAGCTCTGGCTGAAGGGGGAGACGTCCGGAAACTTCCAGACCGTCAGGAAGATTTTTTACGACTGCGAGGAGAACTCGCTTTTGCTTCTGATCGAGCAGACGGGCGTGCCCTGCCACACCGGGAACAGGACGTGCTTTTACAGAGAGCTGGACACGGAAAACAAATATCGGTACATTTAGTATTGGGTACATGCAACAAACAACGGCCTCCTCATAAGATGTATTAGAATCTTGGAAAATCCGTCCCACATACGACGCGTGAAAGCTACTTCGGATGATTTTCGGGGTCTAAACACTTTTAGGAGGTTTTTTGATGAACCCACTCGGCGTAGGAGTTCCGCCCGCCCAAGGGAACGACATGCTAATGATCCTGCTCATGATGATGATTTTCAACCCGGGGATGTTCAGCGGCGAAAACTCGATGATGTTATTTCTCCTCATGATGATGATGTCCGGCGGAAGAATGTTCTGCTAGTCGATCCGGCTTCCGCGCGAACCTGTGAAAAAAGGGGGCTTGCGCATCCTGGCAACCGAGACTTCCCGGCGCGCAAACCCCTTAAATTAATAAAAACGTCCCTTCCAGGGGGTGATGTGATAGCTCTTATTATCCGGGATAAACGTACATAGACGCACGGAGCGAGAAACGGATCGGGGAAACAACGGAATACATAACGCGAACGAGAAAAAGAGAGAGAACCGGATCAGGCGCGATCCGAAAGGTTCCCTCTCTTTTTATTTCTTCCTTCTTATAGTCCCCGCGTGTCGTTCCCGCCGGCCCCGTCCTCCGGGCTGCGTCCGGCTTTTTCGTCCGTTTTCAAAACACGCCTGCAGCGGGACTTGCGGAACACCCTGGCCAAAAAGAATAACCCCAGCGCGAAAAACGCCACGGGCGCAAGGCCGCGAAGCGGGGAGCGCATTGCCGCGTAATCGGCGATTCCGCCGCCCCCGCCGTAGTACATGTAGGCGTGCTGCATATAGTGGCTATTGCCGGAGAAGAACCCAAGCGCCAGGAACACGGCCGCCATAACAATCACAACGGCCTTGTTGCGCCTTACGAAAGCGGCTATGTCCTCGATCCCGTCCTCCACGCGGACGCCGTCCACGAGCTTTCTTCTGATGTGAAAACCGTCAAAGAACGCGGTGATCCAGAGGATGCATATCAGCACGCCCAGGATCGGCATGTGCAGGACCGCTATGACGCTCACCAGTACGAAAAAGGAAGTCAAAGTGAAGAGGCCCCGCTTCATAAGGCCGAGGTACATGTAGCCGACTCCGGGCAAAATCAGCGAGCAGACGAACAGCAGGAATTTGCTGATGCGGCGCTTCTCTCCGCAGCACTCCCACGCGTCAGCGGGCCTCGGCGCGGCGCCGCCGGAGGTTGGCGCGCAGTCCAGTGCCTTTTGCAGGCATTTCCTGCAGAAAAGCCTGCCGCCCGCCTCTATGGTGCAATCGTCGCAAAGCCACGTCCCGCATTCGCAACAGGTGTTGACGCCCTCCCTGGTCGGATGTGTCACACATTGCATATTATCAGCTCCTTTGTTTTCTTTTCATTATATACGCAAAGGAGCCGGGAAGGTTTATCGCGAATTGAAACGAAATCGCAATATGATACCTCACAGTTATGTCCATCGATTGACATTTTCGTGAGGCGCTTGTACACGTTTTTATTGCGAATTGCGATAGCCCGCGCGCCGTCACATCTTTTCCGGCCTGGCTATCCCCAGAATCCCCAAGCCCTTGCCCAATATCGTCTTTACGGCGGAAGTCAGCGCCAGCCGCGCGCCTCTCAGCTTCTCGTCCTCCACGACGACCGGGTTTTCATGGTAAAATCTGTTGAAAGCCTGCGCCAGCGCTATCAGATGCCGCGAAACTATATACGGCTCGTACTTTTCCGCCGCCTCGATCAATTTCCCGGGGAATTCCCCCGCCCTTCTTATGACCTCGAAGGAATACTCGTCGCTTAACATCGCGTAGTTGGTTTCGGGATAGTCATATCCCGGGTATACTGCCTCGGCCTTTTCCAGCACCCCGCATGTCCTCACATAGGCGTATTGCAGGTACGGCCCGGTCTCCCCGTCGAAGTTCAGGTAGCGCTCCCAGGAAAACGACACGTCCTTTATCCTGTTGTTGTAAAGCTGGGCGAAAGTCACCGCCCCGAGGCCGACCATCTCCGCCACGCGGTCCTTGTCCGGAAGCTCGGGGTTCTTTTCCTCAATTATTTGCTTGGTTTTCTTCACAGCCTCGTCCAGAATATCCGTCATTTTTATCACGCGGCCCTTTCGCGTGGACATCTTGCCCCACTCGAAACTCATGAGCCCGTAAGGTATGTGGACAATGTCGTCCGCCCAGGCGTACCCCATCAAA
>JGI20166J26741_11822917_pt1 | contig 10049 bp, 7 predicted proteins | sample TergutCu122P5_FD_26741 | JGI IMG/M metagenome (IMG submission 26741) | reverse complement strand
TCTCTCCTTTTTTTTTGGGGGGGGGGGTGTGTGCCATTCAAGGAATTGTGCATAAGGAGTTTGTTCCACCTGTCAAAGGGAAGTTTTACTGCAAGGTTTTGAGACGAATGAGGGAAAATGTGAGGTGCAAATGGCCTGAGAGATGTGGAAGAACGGAGACTGGTTGTTGCACCATGACAATGTGCCTGCACATACCTCACTCGTTGGGAGGGAATTCCTGACAAAAATAACATGACCACTGTTCCCCACCCTGCCTACTCACCTGACCTGGCCCCCTGCAATTTCTACGTGTTCCCTAAAATGAAACTCTGGTTGAAAGGGCGGCGTTTCGTATCCATTGAAGAGATCCAAGCAGAATTGCAACAGGTACTAAACATGCTAATGCAGGCAGACTTCAGTGAGTGCTACCAAAAATGGCAAAATCGTTTGGATCATTGTATACAAGCCCAAGGTGACTACTTCAAAGGTGACGGTGGAAATTAGGACTTAAAGTAAGTATTCATGTTATTACGAGCAAATTATCGGAAATTTTTGGTAGCACCTTGTATGATTTCCAGCATTTTCTGACAATACAAAAGATCTCACTTGCATCCAAGATACTGAGGAAGGTGCGGGAAGTGTAATACCTCTCAAATGTGACAATTCCCTAGTTGAATGGCTGCAGGCATGAGGTGGCAGTTTTGAACAGAAACTCAGCTTAGAAACTCAGATTAGCCAGACCAAAATCCTGTGGATTCCCTGGGGCATTGTCAAGCACAGGGAGGACCTTGAGTGATGGGTTCTTGGCCCTCACATTCAAAACATCCTTTAGTGGCATGGACTGAACCCACCTCACAGCACCAATGATAACTGTGTCTGTGCCTCAAACATACACACAAGAACATTTCTGTCTTTTAGAAAATGGGGTCATGATGACTTGTACAAGAAATTTTCACACTCAGTGTAACACAGGCCTTGACACTTCCCCCTGTATCATCATTTTGCTTGATGAAATGAATCATTGATTTGTTGTCTCCATAATGGTTACAGCCACAGTAGTGCTTTTTCTCCTGTCAAACTTATGCAGCTTTCCAGTTTCTCAGGTCAATGTTGCTGTCCATTAATTTTTCTTGTAAGGCTCTTTGTTAACATAATTAGAACACAACAGCACTGATGAGTTCTGAAAATTGTAAAGTGTGTATGAAGTACATTCTCTGCACATTTTGAGGGTTTTACAGTCATGTGGTTGAGAAAACTGGAATAAGATATTCTCTCTCTCTCTCTCTCTCTGGTAATCGGGTTCCTGATATTTTGTCTTGGATCCTTAGAATCCTGAACATGAAGACACTATGATCTTTCAAAATATTGGAAATCAATTGCCCAGTGATGCAGCATCATATCCCAGAAGATCAGAAGTCTAAAGAACATTCTGTATAACATAATGTCCAGGTAGCTACTGAGTGAGACAGGTAGGCAGCTGCAGCCTCTTGTGTATTGCTTCAAGTGCCTATGCAGGAGTGACTGCTAATGAGCAGTGGACCTTCGTTGCGATGCGTGAGGGTTGCCACAGTAATTCTTCTCTAACCAAAACTGCAATGAGTGAACCTGCAAATGGGCAGGGTCAGCTGTATAGAGACAGCTTTACCTTCTTGTCTGCCTTACACCATTTATATTTGCTCTGCTGTCATATTTAATAGGATAATGTGGCCTTTTGGCTGGAAACTTTGTTGTGACTCTCTAAGGAAGAGTGTTTTCTGTTTTGTTTCAGTTGGGCGTGTGGAGTCATCATGTTTACCCTGTAAGTACAATGTCAGTCTCTTAACTCCTTACCTGAAATCCAGCGTAACATTATACAGGTGTCAAGTTTAATTATAGTCATGTGCCGCATAACGACATTTCGGTCAACGACGGACTGCATGTACGACGGTGATCCCATCAGATTATAATATTGTAATATAGTATTATAATACTTAACATTGTGTTACAATTGCCTACAGTATTCATTACAGTAACATGCTATACAGGTTTGTAGCCTAGGAGCAATAGGCTATATTATATAGCCTAGGTGTGTAGTAGGCTATACTATCTAGGTTTGTGTAAGTACACTCTTTGATGTTTGCACAACAACGAAATCACCTAATGGTGCGTATCTCAGAACGTATCCCCATCATTAAGTGATGCATGACTGTATACTAAGAATGAGATGCTGCGGGTCACCCCGGTCTTCACTCAGCACAGGTCGCTGTGTAGCCTCATAAGTGAAATGTATCAGATAACTGACGATCCCTGTGTCTAACCTCCAGATTTTAGTCATTTTAAACATGTAAAACACCTGAAACCTGTGTTATAAAAGCAAGTTCTTATGTACATTTCTTCATACAATCTCATTCCGTTATTGGATTTTCTTCCTTGTGTAAAAGTTTCTAGAGTATGTAGAGATTTGTATGGCAGTGTTATTAGATTTAATTGTTTGTCCAGTAAAAGTAGGAAGATTTATAGCTATATGTTAATGAAGTCTTTGTTAAAAAAGAAATGGGCTGAAGGATCAAGAACTAGACTTCATTGCTACACATTGTGTGTGGAGGAGGGGTATATGATCATGCAATGGTGTAGGGGTATATGGTCATGCAATGGTGTATCACTGTGGAGACCAGGTTTCAATCCCAAGCCAGTCCATGTAGGATTTATGGTGGACAAAGTGGTACTGGGAGAGTGGTTTCTTCTAATACTGGTGTTTTTTCCCCATCAGTATCACTACACAATCTCAACATTTGACACTGTCATTAAATAAAAAAACTTAAAAAGGGGGTGTAGGTAATAATAACATGGCTTATGAAGTGGTCATTTGTCCACCCTGAGGACTGTACTTGAATATGCCATGGTCAGTTTTAAACAGGATTTGGAGTGTGGGAGCAAATTTTTTTTAGATGTTGAGATAAACATCAGAGTTGTAGGCAAATAAATTTGTTGGTTGATATTTTTGTAATATAATTTTGACATCTTTCAAGGTTGAATGTCATGTTGTGAGGATATTTACATGGTGTAGCAACACAGATGAGGAAAAATGGAATGCCTGTCATATAGGGACATATAAGGGACAGCTGGGATAGCTCAATCTATACAGTGACTAGCTGTACAGACAGGATGGCCAGGGCCCAGTTCCTGGCAGTGACAGGGATTTTTATTTTTTCCACCACATCCAGACCAGAAGTGGTATCAACATGGCTTCTATTCAGTGGGTACTGGAAACTCTTTCACCAGGGCTAAACAGCTTGAACTCAGAGCTGGCTCTTCACTCCAAACTAGTGTTAAGGTTAAGAATATGTGTTCATTGCTTCATGCCTTTATGACATGTTGGTTAAGTACTGGGACAACATGTGTATTCCTTCAAGTCTGACTTTGGCAATGGCTTTATTAGACAAATACTGGCAGTATTGTTAGTACATGTAGAGATTACTACTGATCTTCCTCCTGACTACCAGTTCCCTACTGACTGTCTACATATGATCTTGACACACTACAAGACATTGACTCAGCACTAATATGCTTGACTTGTATATATTAGTGAGGAACATAACCTAAACTAAGAACAAACGACTTTTAACAATGTAACAAATTTATGTTGCTTTCAGAGTCTTCTTTCTTTTGACCCTTAGCCTGTAGCATGTGTGTTGTCGTAGCACTAAACATCCCAATTTACTTCAGTGAGTCTCTTATTCATGCAGGCTTGTAGGGTGTCCCCCGTTCTGGCATCGCAAACAGATGGTGATGCTCCGCAATATCATGGAGGGGAATTACTCCTTCACCTCACCAGAATGGGCTGACATCACAGGTAACTGAAATATTTTAAAAAGAGAACTAATTTTTTTTTATATTTTTTTCATAAAATTGTTGCAGTTAGCAAAATTAGTGTAGACTAGTTTGTGTAAATTAAATTTAAACATATGATAATAGTGCACAGTACAGACTCCTTGGTAAGTATAGAAGTGACAGCATAAATTCATGCAGAGCCAAGGCACCATTTTAGGTTGCCAGAGTTCCACTTCTTTTATGGGTAAATAAACTGTCTAAAAACTTCCAGATGAAGGGAAATATCTCACGACATATTCACATAAAATGTCAACAGGTGACACATGCTGTCAAATATAACAGGTTTTTGAAGGTCAGAATTTTAAACCATGTCATCAAAGGCATCATCTTGGTACTAGGGTTAAAGTGCAAGCAGTGTGATTTTAGATGTCATTTGCAGAACCACCAAAAGATCTCATTCGCAAGCTGCTTGTGGTAGACCCAAAGAAGCGGATCACCATTAAAGAAGCACTGCAGCATCCATTCTTCCAGATGATGGTGAGGGTTATTACTAGCAGTGCAGTGCTCTGTTCTTGTAGCTCTCCAGTATCATCACATAGTCTGTCCTGTTCTGACAGATTTCACCGCTGCTGTTGTGTCCAAGATTGATCAAGGTCTCCTCCAACTCTCTGCTTGTCTTTATAATCTTGTTCACTCTGCACTGTTATCTTGAAATTGTACTTGTTAGAGCCCATCTGTCTAGTAGAGACCTGAGGAAAAATTTGTATTGCCATTTACCAGAAGAATGGTATGGATTGATCAGTAGTTACATTGTCTTATAACAGATAACAGCAAGAATCCTGTAATGCTAGGAACACAGTAAACCAAATTTCTGGGACTGTAGGTGTCACTGACCTTGTTGATATTTAGATTAAGAGATTGTTAATTGTGAACTAAGAGAGGTAACGTTTTTGCTAGCCAATGATAGGTATTGTGTCACCATTTCACAGATGTCTGGCATTTTACGCATAAGCGTAATTAGAAATGTATGTACATTTTTTACTTGTTTTTATTGTCAGCTATTAAAATATCCGTAAAATCATACAAAAAGGTGATATTAAACTAACCTGAACAAAATGAAACTTTATTAATATGCTGTTTTCTAAGAATCATATCAAAGATATTAAACTGCACTTCAGTGAAGGACATGAAAACATTATTTGCACACAGCAAAATCAACAAAGTAAATTTTAGAGATGGCTTTTGTCATTGAATGTACATTCAGTAATATGTCCAGTACATTAATTCTTTGTTTGCTGTTTAGTGATTTAGAGCAGAGAAACATAAAGGGTAGAGGCATATAAGAGTACACAGTTTCTAAAACTGCGCGCACGCACGCGCGCACGCACACACACACACACACACACACACACCAGTCTAACAGTAAGTGAAAGTGACACTTTTTGTTTCACACTTGTTCCCTTAACTATCTTGTCACGATTGAGTAATGTAGAGGGTTTGGCAACACTGGTACTTGTGTGGGTTCAGAAACTAAGAAATTAATTTCTGCTGTCATGGTGTAATATTTTCAATGCTTACTTGCAGCCCTAACATTAAGAGATTCATTTTTGCACTCAATTTCTGTACATAACTCAAAAGACATGGTTTCAATCACTTGTTTTGCGAACACATTTTTCACATTTAAGACTTCTTCTATTATCTAGAGTTTATTTTAGAATTCATGTTACTAGTACCAATTTCAAGAACCCCTAAGAGGACACATGTGCCATTTGGAACTATTTGCTCTTGGTTTGGGAAATGTGAATTCTGCACATTCCTAAATTTGTATTATTTCTTCTTAAGTGTGGCTGTCCTTGAGAATGGCTTCAAAATATGTCAGAAAGTCAAACAGAAATTTGATTTTTGTGGATGAACTTTTCAGTGAAGAAAGTTAAAGAATCTTAAGTACAGAAAGCCAGAGAAAAGGGACTGCTGCTCTTGGCACAACAAATAAACTTTGTGAGACAACTGAAAGCCATGAGTACCAACTGAAGGCCAGGTTCCTCAGATTCAGAAGACTACAAATAGTTTCAAGCAAATATATTTTGTTTGGCGTAGGTAAACAACCCTATAACATGCCATGAAGGCTCAGAGGAGGAGCAGAGCTATAGCTGTACCCATTATTAACCTTGGCAGTAACTGGGGACGTGTGGTCAATGCCAAGCCATTGCTGCTTTACCCAGGGTGGACCCCTGGTACCCATTGTACAGGAGGCTGGGTGGGCATTGGGGCCAGTGTGGACAGGTGAGGAAAATTTTGCCCCCCTACCAACATTCGAACCCCACACTGTCCGGCCTGTAGGGAGTCATTATAGTAACTACACTATCCTGGTCCCTGTTCCACTTAGGTAGCATTCGATAAATAATCATAATAAGTGAAATAACTTACAGAGTCATGTTCCAATAATGGCTTGTTACAAGAGACTGTCAACATCTTGGGGATGTTTAAAGGCTGTTTTCACAACAGTATATGAACAAGAACAAGCAGATCATGTCAGAGGTCTTGATTATAGATTCTGTGGAATGGGAACAGCTCATGTATTTATCTTTTGAATATGCTGAAAAGAACTTCATCACACACAGATCCAATAATATCAACAAAGGCTGCAGTGCAGCATTGGGTTCAACACTTCTGCAGAAGGAACATCTGACCCTTCAGAATTTGGTGTGCAGTTTGTATGGAATCATCAGGTTTAGTATACCCAAATTCCAACAATTTTTCAACCATTTGAAATTTGTATCTGAAGAGAACAGATTCCCTGCCCACTGCATATTTAATATGGACAAAACTGAAGTCTCGTATGCTCCAAACAAAATCCTCAAAGTGATTTCTTCAAAAGGAATGTGTATAGTTTTCAAAGTGGTTTCAGTGGAAAGAGGCCAGACTGTCATAGTCATTTGCCGCAAGTGCCCCTTTTTTTTACCACCTGCCGTAATTTTTCGTAGGAAGAGAATGAAACCAGAAATATTCAAGGATGTTCATGAAGGCACTATTCCTATGATATCAGATAATGGGTTTATAAATATGGAACTATTCATCAGCTGGCTTAAACACTTAAACAACTTTGTAAAATCAACTCAAGATGAATCAGTCCTCCTCAGACTGGACAGTCACTTTTCTCACATTAGACATGAGGCTGTTACCCTGTGCAGGGAGCAGGATATAACTCTGCTGTCCATAACTTCACACTGAAGCCATAAGCTACAGCTGCTAGTAGACCATTTATAACAATGTATGCTGCTGAAAGTGACAAAAGGATGCTCAACCACCCTGGTCTTGTAGTTTTACAAAGTGATATTTGCCTGATTTTCCAAAACACTTGTGGAAAAGTTGCCAACATGAAGAAAGCAAAAGAAGTGTTTCAGATTACAGGACTACTTTCATTTAACACATGTGTTTTCTGATGTGGATTTTTCCCATCAGAAGTCAGTAATCATCTGCAAGGAACCAGAATGAGAACCCAACTGGTGAAATTAATAAGGAATTTCAAATGCCTGTGCTCATTGAGAAGAACATACTAGGGGCAATACATGCACCAATAGCCCCAAGAATAAATCTCCACTTGTGGGTGGTGAAAGGGAGGTGGAAAGAGTAATAATTTCTCCATCCAGCATCTTTCCCTTACTGAAAGCAAAATATCCATAAAGAAGGAAAGTCAGATAGGCAGTTAGAGATAATGAAATGTTACTGACTTAAGACTTCACTCTTGAATGTAACTAAGAAAAGAAAGCCAAATATTCAACTAGGCCAAAAAAGAAACAGTATGTTTGGCCTGCTTTTGGAGATCCATTGTGTTCAGGAAACAAGATGGAAAATGGAAAAATTTTCTGTCCAGAGTGTGATGAGTGACTTGAGCAGCGAATGACGGAAGACTGGCTAGATTGCATTAAATGCCAAAGATGGTGGCATGAGCGATGTTCTTTGATTGAGTGAAACATTGCATTTAACTGCAATATTTTCTAAGCATTTGTTCTGGGGGGGATACCCTCTGCATTGTAAAGAGCAAGAGTACCTAAGAGCGTGCATTGACCATGTTCCCGTTTTTCATAATTTGTCATGACAGGAATATTACTATGTGATTGTGCCTTTGTAAACATGCAGCCAACAGATTAGTATGACACCTGCAGGACACATTATATTTTTTTACTTCAAAAAGCAGTTTTTTTCAAAGTTCATGTGTCAATTGTGTGCTCTTTTGTGCCTTTACTGCAACCTTCTTTACCATTTTTAGAGTTTGCAACACACGTTCTGGTTTTATTTATGTCATCATAAATGTGCCTATTGATATAAAAGAGAAACTTTGCTTACATCTTTGTGGCATTATGAAATAACCAAGAAAGAAATCAGTCCTATCTTTCATATTCCACAGTGACAGACTCCAGCCATTTACTTTAAATTGTGCTCAATTCACAGTACCCACTGTCTGTCTCGTATGTTCATGTAACTGAAGAAAGCAAACACTGGGCTGTACCATTGTGTGGCATGAAATTTGGTATAGAGTTCATTGCCCTGAATCAATCACGTCTCCCACATAAGGTGTCTGTGTCGCAAGTTTGTTAGGTACGTAGATATTGACGCTATCAAGCCAAGGATTAATGTTCTGATAAAAAGTAATTTTTCTGTCTGGTCAGTGTGTGTGCTGTGATGAGTAACAATAATGGAGCATTGCACTACCAGCTACCTTTTTTTTTCTTTAGTTAAATTGTGTACAGAATGTTACTGCTTAGTCTGAGCAAGGCAGTGTATTAGTTTTCTTGTGGCACTGTATCAGCTACAGGAGGTAGTTGTATAGTATCAAAGTAGGTGAATGAACAGGGGTTATTGAAGGTAGCAGTTATGACACCTTAGCATTCACCTCGGTAACTGACTAATACTGTGAGGAGCATCATCACGATGGTTGGTTCTGACCATATATACCAGATCTTATTTACCATTATGACTGCCTCTTAATTTGACCCTGCGTGTCTTGTCTGGGGCTCCAGCTATTTTAATTGATGCTGTCTTATTCTTCTCCTAACTCCTTTAAAGAGAATGCTGGCGTTGTACCTTCAGATGGCTGACAAGCACCTCCTCTCACATCCTTTCCCACCGTATTTCCTCTATTCTAAGACACACTTTTTTTTTGCATTTTGAAATTTCTTAAATCATATGTATCACATTTCATGGCATCAAACATTGATGTCAAAAAATTTTATTTTATGACTAAAAGGCGAGGAAAATCTTTGTATCACTAACACTAAGTATGTGTCAGTAAACAAAGCTAGCAACAAAGGTGATCCCATAGGTATTTTTATTTCCACCATTAAAAATTTTATCTTCAACATTACATTAAGCACCTTATGAGTGCCTGGTGAATGACAGTACCAGTTATGTTTAATGTGAAGTGATATTCTCTGGTGGATATTTGTTTGTCCATACAATGAAGTTTTATATTTGAACATTGACAATTCCTGTTCTTATATAAATTTTTTTTAAATTTAAATCTGTTAATATATCAAGGGTGTGTCTATAAGTAGCACTTTATACTTGAGGAAATATAGTCCATTATTTTATCCAGTGACTGATGACAGTCTTTTTTATTAAATGACTAATGTATAAACAAATAAATTGTATTATACTACATTTTTCATTATTACTTTCCCAAAAAAATACAATTTACAGTCAGAGTTATGTCTTCTGTTTTTCATTTCGTGCTGTTTACAAGTTGGACATGTGGAAATTTCACATAACTTCCCTACAACGTTGCTGGAGGCATAGTTATTGTTCAGTGTAGTCTCCATCTTTGTCAGTGGCTTTCTTCCATCTGTAAAACAAGAACATGTATTTCTTCCTGGTAAAAACTGCCGTCCTTTCTCTGTAGCCACATGTGCATGGTGTTCTTCAATGCCTTGTCATTGGCATAATGCTGTCCTGACTGGGTTCTTGCAAGACAAGGCAGGTGATAATCAGATGGTGCAACACTTTTCTTCCAAAATTTCTTGTTAGCCTCTGTGGTGCAACATACTTGTGTGCAGCCTAGTATTGTCATGGAGGAGCAACACTTCAGACATCTTTCTTGTAAGACACACTCGATGAAGGCATGCATTCAGACTTCTTAGTGTTTCAGTATATTTACCACATTTTGTTGTATTCCCCTAGACAAGAAGTTTTACAAGAATAACACCTTTCTCATGCCAGAAGACCGTAACCTTGATTTTTCCAGCAGATAGTGCCCTCTTGAT
>JGI20166J26741_11822806_pt1 | contig 10049 bp, 16 predicted proteins | sample TergutCu122P5_FD_26741 | JGI IMG/M metagenome (IMG submission 26741) | reverse complement strand
CTACCCGCAAAAGTTGGCACTAACTTCGCCGACCGGCGGCGGCCGCTCTGTCGGTATAGTTCGCTCGCGGACTAAGGCCACGGAGTTTAGTTTAATTTAGTTTATGGTCGGATAGTGTTGTTTCTTCGCTAACGCTCCAGTTTAGGATTGTATTGGCCACCCCTATTGATGCTGCTGTGGCGTATATCCAGCTTTCCCCAGTCGGGCCTGAGTAGGTTGGGCCGTCCTTTTCGTTTATGGTAAGCAGTCCGTGCGATGATAGAAAGTCTGCTACTATTCTGCCTCTTGTGTCAGTTTTTGGGCTGTGCCATAACTTGTGTTTACTATTTGCATCCATGCCCCAGACTAGATTTTTGGGTTTCATATTATCTATGAAGGTGTGTATGATTGTGAGGTCATTTTCACGGGAGTCGTAGGGGGGAGGTAGGAGCTGGCAATGTAAAGGGGGGATTTGTGGCTGTAGCCACTATTGTGTTGTCCTGGTTAAAATATTGGTACAGGAATATGAAGTTATGCGCTATGTCCTTTTTGATAAGGATTAGAGCTCTAGAGTTTCTGTTTGATGTCGTATAGAAGACTGAGTATTCTGGGGGTGGGGGGGGTTGCAGCGAGGCTCCCTGTTGTAGCAATATGGTTCCTGTATAAGTGCAATGTAGACTTTGTTGTCGTGGGAGTGGAGTGCCAGTTGCGCCATAGCCGCTGTAGAGTGGTGTGTGTTTATCTGGGTTATTGTTAGGGATTTCGTACTAGTAATCTGTCTTGTTTATAATTATAGATTCAATCCTGCGTAGCCTGGGGCACTCCCTGCTAAAGACACCGTGGTTTTCGTTTGCTTTCCTGCTTTCGTCATGTATGTGTGTGTTGCTTTTGTGCAGTTGGAGCATCTTATCTCGTGTTTGTTCTCGCATTCATTCATGTGGTGGTCTCCTGCGCAGAATGAGCATTTTGCTTGGTTTTGACAGAACCGCGCTGTGTGCCCGAAACCTAGGCATTTGTGGCATCTGGTTACGGTTATGATGTCCACCACCTCGCACATGCTTCATTGGAGTTTGAGTTTGTGAAAGGTAAGTAGCTCTGTCCTTACTCAGGGGCTTATTTCGATGACAACATGCCTTGCGTCTTCAAACGATCTTTTGGTGAATTTCTTCTGGAGGACGGAGTCGCTTAGGTGAAGTAGGTTGTTTTGTTGTAGGATAGTGCTTTTGATATCTGCGTCGTCTATCTCGATCGGTACAAATTTGTGGAGTAGGGTAGGGAGCTTCTTCTTGGGTCGACCCACCGATATTGCGCTTATTTTGTTCAGCTCTTTTTCCAGTATGTCCCTGTCCGTTTCGGTTCTGCATTCAACGAATACGGCATCATTTGTTAGGTTTTTAATTTTACCAACACCGAGGTTTAGTGCTTTTAGGTCCACAGTTTCCTTTATTATTCTTTTGGTCTCGTGGGATAAGGTTTTCTCATCCGCCGCTTTCACTACTAGCCCGAATGTTGGGGGGGTTTGTGTCGCTGGGTTGCGGCAATGTCTGGACCCTTTTTGACTGGTTGACCGTAGGGCCGTGAGATGCCGCTAATTGTTCGCTATACAAGCGTGTCTTGTCTTTCTCGGCTGTTTTAACGTTTTTTGCAGCATGCTTTCTAATCCCTGAAACATACCACTAAGTCTGTTTAGCATCGTATCTTTTTCACTCGCCGAGTGAATGGCTTCTTCCTTTATCGTTCTGTCCATGTTGTTTCTCGATTTAAGGCTTTGTTTATTGATGATAACAGCATGTCCCATTACATCGAATACTACATGCTTTGCGTCCATTTTATCTAATTTATAGTTACAAAATGGTAAGTTAACTAGCTATCTATTTCTGTTTATCTGTCTATCTACCTATTCACTTATTGGTATATATATCTATCCATCTTACTATCCATTTCTGCCTTTGATAATTCATTGTTACAGATTTGTAAAGTCTATAGAAATGACAAACTGGACAAACATTTTTAGGTAATTGTTAAAGAGCTTTTTACTTGTCATTGGCAAATCGCCTCCGGCGTATTTTATTTTTTGTATCATTTCAGTCCTCTGTTTTCTTAGTTTCTTGCATCGAAATATTAAATGGTCTGTGGTCTGGTCCTCCGCTTCTGCACACGGACACGTTGGATTATCTGTTATTCCAAATCCATGGAAGTATGATCTTCATTTCCCGTGTCCCGTTACCATAGATGGGAACTCTGGGGACACAGGAAGTTCCTGTCGTATTCTGTTCCTCAGAGAAGGGGAAAAAGGACTTGGTCACTGCCCCTTTCCCCGTACTAGTCGACTGATGTTGCCACTGTTTGAGTCCATTTTCCTTAGCTCTCGTCACGATCACCTCTCTTGGTATCTTTTCATATATAACCGGTTCATCTTCCACTGCAGCTGCTCTTGCCAGTCTGTCCGCCAGTTCATTCCCCTCTATCCCCGAGTCTCCTTTTACCCATCTAAAATGTATGGTCCACTTTGAGGGCGTCAGTTCAATAATTTTGTTCCTGATGCACTCTATTAGGTAGTTTCTCTTGGATTTGTTTTGCAATAAGTCTAGAGTGATCTTGCTGTCTGTGTACATTGCAGCTCGTCTTTCGTTATCTTGTCCCTTCTGCAGTTCCTCTAATTGTTCTAGAGCTTTAAGGATCGCAACTTGCTCTGCTTGATTATTAGAGCAGTGAGCGTGAAGTTTAAACTTCAGCTGGTGTACCAGCTTGCCATTTACGAATATAATACCTGCTGCTCCGACGTTGTCTCCTACTTTACTCCCATCTTTATACACCTCGGCTGCATATGTTGTACCGTTCTCCACTTCACGAATTGTGGGCAGTTCTGCAGGATGTCGCCAGTATCTCACGTCCATCGGTGCGTCATAAGTCTTGTTGATTTTAGTTGCCGTGTACGTCTGTACCGGTTGCTCAATGGTTATTTGTAACTGCCGCAATCCAGCTATCACGCAAGAGACTTCATATGAAACAGTCCGGTAAACTTTAGCTATTTTTATATTCGTGAGTCTTTTTACCCTTTTGTATTTTGTTAAGTTCCTGTTATTTCTTATTTCTTTTTCCCATATGGTTGCTCCGTACGTCTGAAGTGGGACTATCGCTCCCTCATAAATTGTCTGGAGGGCTTTATGCCCCAGACCCAATTGCAACCTAGCTCTTCTAGCCAATCTATATATTATAAAAATTAATTTTTCCACAGTATAATCAATATGCGCTTTAAAGTTAAATTTGGTGTCTAAATATATTCCTAAGTATTTCAGTTTTTCGCTTTGAAGCAGTGTCTTGTGATCCAATTAAAGTTGACTTCTTTGTCATCTTGTCTTTAACTTGAAATAAGCAAAACCTTAGGTTTGTTTCGTTAAATTCTTTTTTATTTTTATAGGCCCATCTTTCAATTTGCTTTAGGTCCTGATTCGCGTAATTTTCCGCTTCCAATTTGCATGGTCCTCTCATTAGTAAAATTAAGTCATCCGCAAAGGCTATCACCTTGGTTCGGCTAGTAAATTCCAAGTTTAAAAGTGAATTATACATTATATTCCAAAATCCTGGGCCACAACCCCTGAGGACATCCATTCTGAACTTTTTTTTCCGTCTTATAATTACTTAGCGATAACGTTGCTTTCCTGAAGCTAAAGTAGCTGGCCGATGGGTTGTATAAATTCCTAGAACATTTAAATTCTCTTAACTGTTTCAGAATGCTAGGCCACCAAGCTGCGTCGAAGGCCCCTCTGACGTCAAGGCTAACTATGACTGAGCATTGTTTCAGTCTTATGCTTTCTTCTACGAAAATTTTTACTTCCATTGCTGCGTCAACTGATCCTCTCTGGGGTCAATCCATACTGGTTGCCGCTAAACAGAGAGTTGGAATGTATGTGAAATAATATCCTGTCAATCAAAAGTTTTTCCAGCAGTTTACCCCCAGTACTAATCAAACTTATTGAACGGTACTTCGATGATGGGTATTATGATTGAATGTTTCCATTGTTTCGGAAAGTATCCTTCCCTTAAGCACACGTTGTATAGCTTTGTGAAAAACCGAGGGGAAGCTTCAAAGGCACTTATCAGAATGCCACTAGTTATTCCGTCCTCTCCAGGGTCCTTTTTCGAGTTGAATTCGCTCCAGTTACCTATTATTTCTTCCTCAGTGAATTCTTTATTATCAGCCATTTCTAGTGTCTCTTGAGTCTCCTTCCTAATTATTGCATGAAGTTCACTGTCGCTATCTTCTCTGTCATCGGGTACAAGGTGCTCGAGTATGTGCTTTATTGTGCTCCTCGTGTCTATGGTGTACGTCCCATCTTCTTTCTTGAGTGTGGTCTATCTTGTACTGGTTCTAATTTTCCCGGATGCTATTTTGTACACTATATTCCAAGGGTTGACTCCGTCACTTATCGTGAATGTTTTCCATGATTTTTAGTTTTGCTTCCTGCATTTTGGTTTCGTACTCGCGTCTTCCATTGAAGTATTTTCCTTAGTAAGCTTGTTTCACTTTACTTAGGTGATCACTGATGAGCGCAGCTAACTCACTTCCAACCTCTTCCGCCATCTTGGCAGACTGCCCAGTGCTTCACTTGATGTTGTGCGAAATGCTTTGACTATTTTTATGTTCATAAGCCTTTGTACCCTAATGTATTTTAATCTGTTATACTCAAACTTCATAGCCTCTGCCCATACCGGGCACCGTAAAGTAGGAGAGGTAATATCTCCCCTTTGCACTCGTATATAGTCTGCAGCGCTTCGTGGTTGAATCCCCATGTTAATTTTGCTGATTTGGATAAGCTGTGGATTAGTTTGCCACTTCTTTCGGCTGTGTAGCTTATGTTTTCGCTGAATTTGAATTTGTTGTCAATTATAATTCCTAAATACTACGTACTTCATCGTTGTTGCCTGTTGTAAAGGTTTGTTGTTTAAATATATGTTAGTTTCTCTGTTTTCCTTTCGCTTCCTCCTTGATATTACCATAACTTTAGTCTTCTCTTCATTGCAGTTGATCTTGTTGTTCTTCGACCATGCTGTAATTTTTATCATTTCAATGTTCGATATATTTTCTGCTGCCCTTATGGTTTAGCTTCTGATAGCTAATATTAAGTCATCAGCGAATGCTACGGTCTAAGAACGTTTCGTCAATTGAAGGTTCAGTAGGGAATTGTACTGGATGTTCCATTACCCTGGCCCGCAACAGGATTCTTGCGGGGATCCTTTGGTGACTATTCTCTGTATACTGACATTGTTAGATGATATAACTGCGGATCGTTGGCTAAAGTAGCTTCTGGATAAATTATAGAGATTTTTGGGGCAGTTATAAACTTTCAGCCCATTTAAAATACTGGCCCACCAGGCCGCATCGAAGGCGCCCTTAACGTCGAGGCTTATTAGGACTATTATTTCTCCTCCTGTCAAACCTTCCTCTGCAAATCCCTTCACAGCCATAGCTGCATCTGTGGTGCTCCTTTGAGGCTGAAGCCGTATTGGTTTTTGCTCATGAGGTCGTGGGAGAAAACATGGTGCTTGATTTTATTTATTAGCAATTCCTCTAGAACTTTCCCTCCTGTGTTGAGAAGACTTATGGGGCGGAATTTGGAAACCTCGTCGCTGTTTTCTTTTCCTAGTTTTACAGTGGGTATTAGCTTTGCAGTCTTCCATCTCTTTGGGAAGGCTCCTCTTCTCAGACAGCCGTTGTACTTGGCAGTTATATATCTGGAGAAGATCTCGAAGACACTTTTGTACACCTCGCCAGTTATCCCTTCTTCACTCGGCGCTGTATTTTTATCCATGTTTGCGAGTACATTTCTGGTTTCCAAACAGTGAAGTCTCTATCGTCAGCTGTGTCTGCAGGTTCTCGAGCTTGTGCTCGGGCTAGTTTGTGGTGGTCAGCGTCGTCTTCTTCTTTGTCCTCCGTGGTGAAGTGCTCCAGCATGAGTTGTAGGTTTTCTCTCAGGTCCTCAGTTAGGGATCCGTCGTTCTTTCGCAGTGTCGTTATTTGTGTGTTGTTCCTTCTCTTCCCTACCGCTAATTTATACACATCATTCCATGTGTTGGAGGATGTCGTCAGGTTGCAATACTCCTTCCATGAATTATTTTCTCCCTTTTAATTGTTGCTTCGTACGTTTCTTTCTCTTCTAAACAACTGGTTTTGCGCTCTTCCCTTAGTCCTTCGTTTTTTCTCCTTCTTTGAAACCTCCTTCTTAGAGCGTTTGTACTTTTCCTTATTACGGTCAGTTCCTCTGTCCACCAGGATACTGATTTATTGGTTATTACTTTCCTTGTGGCCCGTCTTCTGAACGATTTTTCGCAGTCCGCCTTCAGCACTTCATGAAATTCTTCGATTAATTTTTCCATGTCGGTTCCTTCGTTCGCCCTTTTGCTCGGTATTGCGTCCAGATCTTCCGTCATTCCTTCTGTGTTTGTCGTGCTCAGCTTCTCTTCTAGTAATCTAAGCAGGTTTCCTTAGAATTTGTCTATGTCTTTACTTTTCACTATGTACCTGACTACTTGGTTGTCTTGTTTACTCCTACGCCATTTGCCTTGTCCTATTGCGAATTTAATGGTACTGTGGTCATAACAACTTTCTTGGTCACTGACTTTCCAGTCTTCTACTGCTCTGAGTAACTGGTTGCTGATGACCGATAAATCAATATTGCTGGAGCCTCGGCTACTCCGGTAGGTGGTTAGGGTGCTTTCCTCATTCATTATGTTCAGATGTTTACTGATGAGAAATTCCTCAAAGATTCTTCCTCTGTATTAGTCAGAGTGTCGTGCCACGATGTTGACCTGGAATTGCTATCCATAGCTATGATAACGCCAGCTCTTTGGCGTGTTGTATTATTCCTTCAATTTTGTCCAAGTCGTCTTCTATTTGCCAATTTATTTCAAAATAAGTACTGGCTATAATAATTTCGGATTTGTTATTTACAACTTTAAGTACCTATGTGTCTTCATCTGAGAGTTGTCTTATTAGTATGGAATCTATTCGATTGTTGGTAACCACTATGACTGCTCGGTGTCTTCCCTCCCAGATGCGAAGATTTTGTGTTTTCTTGGTATACCAAGAATTTTGTTATGTATGATATATGTTTCTTGGATACAAAGTACATCCGTCACGTCTTCATCAATTATTTTCATTAAATTGTTCGTGGCTGCCCGGGAGTGCTGCAGATTGGTTTGTAGGCATTTAATCTGCGTACTATACGTTATATTGCAGTGTGATGTGTTAGTGTTAGTGTTAGTGTTGTAGGTGGCACCCATTTCTGTAGTCGATGTTTTCCCTGTGCTTCTCTAGAGTCGCTTGCAAGCTAGGGCAGTTCTTGTCCAGCGAAGTGTGGTAGATGCAGATTGTTTTATTCTGATTGTGTTTGTTGTGGCTTAGACAGTTGATGTATTTGTATTTCAGAGGATTTGTTGTACATTCTTTAGCTTGTGACTTTCTGCACAGAGCGGGCAGGTTTCCTCCCCTCTGAAATCGCGAGCTGTGTGGTTGAATCTGGAGCATTTATAACACCTGGTTGCAACCACATACTTGTAGTCCTCAATTTTGCAGATTTGCCATCCGAGTTTTACCTTCTTATGCAAGATCCGTTTTCTATTATGGGCACCCACTTCCATTACCAGGTTCCTACTGTGTTTCCTTGTTTGATAACTGAATATGGCTTTTATGTCACCTTGTTTCAAGTTGATGTCCGGATTTTGCACTACCAGGGTGTCCTCTACGTTCCCGATGGAGATTTCCTCAGGAATATTGAAGATAACTAGCCTAGCATTCCTCACCTTGTGAGCGTTAGCTTCCAGTTTACCCTCGCATTTAGTGTTTATGTCCTTCTCTAGTGCTTCTAATTCTTCTTTACTGTTTATTTCTATTAAAACCTGCCCGTCTTTTAGCGATTTGAAGGTATTTACTCCTACTTTAATTTCGGTGGGATTTATTTTGCATTTTAATAGCCCCTTAATGGTGTCGGGTGCTCGTTTGATTTGACTGTCAGTTTGAATTTGTTAGTGAATATCGTGTTGGCCAAGGCCTCAGAATAGAGCTTCCTCTCCCTTTCGCCAGATGGTGCTCCTTCCCTCACCCTCAGCCCAGCTGTTTCCTGACTTAGGATAACAGATAGCGCCCCGTGTACCCTCCGCCCAGCTGGTTCCTGACTTAGGATAACAGATGGCGCACAATGTACCATTACGGTCTTGTCTGTAAACCTTTGTAGCTCTGTTTTCGCTTTAGTCACCTCCGCTTCTAGTTCTCCAATTTTGGAAGAGTGCACATCACAATTTTTTTTCAGCTTTACAAATTAGTTCCTGAGTGTACTTACGGTTTCGAATATGGTTTGTTTCAATTCCTTCTTCATGTATCCGTTTCGTTCTGTCGTAATCGCAACTAGATTGAGAGCTTTCTCTATGATTGTCGTCGATTTTCCTCTATTCATACCATAACGGAAGGAAACAGCGTCTAGTAATGTGGTAACCCGCAAAGCCTTTGACATCAACGCTGCCATTAGGCCTCGTTCACACGTTCCGGTTTTCGACCGGCGGGCAGGTCCCGACTATCGCCGGACAAAGTAGTGAAATACAGGAAAGCATAGGCGTATTCACACAACCCGGTCGTCTGGACGGCCGGGAATGTACCGGCCGGCTGCCGGCCGGTAGATGAGTCAACATTGTACATGTGTTGCTTATATACATGTTCACACACTCCGGCGTTTACCCGACTGTATCCGGGCGATAACGTTCCACTGCAATGTCTGCAGAGTACTCAAACAGTGGTCTTCCAGGGGTGAAGAAGGGTGATTTTGAGTTCGACACTGATTTGTTAATATCTGTGGTGGAAGCCAGGCCGGTGTTGTGGGACAAGACGGATGATATTTATAAAGACAGAAAAGAAACGAAAAAGGCTTGGAAAGAAGCTTGTATTTGTCTTCAAGAAGACTTCGAAGATCTAGGGGGCGTTCAAAATAAGCTGTTGAGCATTGCCGTAGTTTATTGAACACAGCTGATTGAATTTCATACAAACATGTTTTTTTTTATTTTATGTACTGTACTGTTCATATTTTTGACATCTGCCAGGAAGCAGCGCCGGCATTTGTTAGAAAATAATCAGCTACCTTATTCCTTACACTGTTCGCTGTTAACCCCCACGTACTGCTTTTCCATCAGGTACATCTTCAAGTCCAGTCACTGTCAAAGTGTCTTCAAACTTATAACCATCTCTCTCGCGAACAAAATTGTGCAGCACAACACAGACCTTAACAATGTCCACTGCAAAGTCTGGACTGACATTAAGCGTTCGCTGGAAAATTTTCCATTTACTGCTTAAAATTCCAAAAGCACATTCCACATACCTTCGTGCTCTGCACAAGCGATAGTTGTACAATCTTTTTTAACACTCCGGTTAAAACAGCCAAAAGGTCGAAGAATATTTCTGTTTAGCGCCAATCCCTCATCTCCTAAAAAGAAGTGTGGTACATTTGGACCTTCTGTTCCTGAAAGATGTCTCTCACTGGGTAATTTCAGCATATTTATCTGAATTGATGTCCATAGCGTAGATCGATTTAAAACAGTAGAATCACAGTATTTTCCGCAACTACCAATGTCAACGTACACAAAGCGGTAGTTAGTGTCTGCCACTGCCATTAATACCACGGGAAAAAAGCTTTGTAATTATAGAACTTCGAGCCACTGTGTTCCGGTTTGATTACTCGAATATGTTTCCCATCGACGGCCCTTAAGCAATGCGGGAAATTAGCTGTTTTTTCAAACTCCAAAGCACTCAATTTTCATTGCTCTTTTGTAGGTTTTGGAATACATTCTGGACGCATGATAGACCAAATACTAAGACATACTTCTCTGACTATCTTGCTTGCTGTTGAGATTCCAATTCGATAAGGGAAATGTAGGTCATGAAAACTGCACCCACTCGCTAGATATCTGGAAAAAGGAATCCTGTAATTAATAACTCTCTTTGTCACTTGTACTATCATTATAACACACTACAGTTCCTAACTTCTAATTTTAGTTACATAATTTTGCGTTTTTAGGTAAAGAAG
>JGI20166J26741_11822695_pt1 | contig 10050 bp, 8 predicted proteins | sample TergutCu122P5_FD_26741 | JGI IMG/M metagenome (IMG submission 26741) | reverse complement strand
TAATGTGGGTTGTAGGTGCCTGAAAAATCATTGATGAAATTATACTTACAGGGGGAGAGAGAAGTACGTTAGGAAGGCCTGTCCCAGAGCCATTTTTTTTCACGAAAAATCCCACACAGATTGGCCTAGAATCGAACTTATGCGTCCGTTTTGACAGGCCGGCGATTAGTTTAATAAGCAACTACGATGAAGGTCTGCTCCTTCATTTTTTCTCTCGTGAATTTCGTCATTAATCTTTTTTATGTTTCGTCCACTGTTGTAGGATTTAGGCTTCTTCAATGTCGAAGTTTCGAGATGACACTCAGACACATCACACTTTATAGGACTCTACTAAACGAGTGATCAGTCTGTCACAGAAAATTCTACCCGACAACACACAACACTCAAAAAAAAAAAAGTAACCTTGTCCACAGCGGGATTCGAACCAGCAATCGCAGCAAACGAGCGACCGCAGACCGACGCCTTAGAGCGAGCAGCCACACATTAGTCTATTAAACAATGCTTTCATTATCTGAGACATTCGTTGGCTCATTAATTTACTTAATCTACATACTAATCCACTTAATCAATAAATTTGACACTTTAATAGGCAAATATATTGTCTAGACCTCTCAAAATATTCACCCATTTAATACATGCACTAGTCAAATTTCATAATTAATTACGTTCCCAAATTTAATCCATACAGTAATCCAATATTCACACACAGATCCATTTTCATCATGTAATCTACGTGTTAGCCAGTTCATCAATAAAATGATTTCCTGCCGCAGTAAAATTAATCGACTGACCAATAACGAAAGATACTTGTCGTTGAATAATTGCTTAACTCAGGTTTTTTTCGGTTATAAAACAAATGTACCACTAGAGTCTGAAGAAGCAAGAAATGCAAACCAGCCAGATTTTAAAGCACAAATTTTGGAAGTATAAAGTTCAAAAATGGGTACATTTATTTTAAAACTTTTTGTTCCTTCAGAGAATATAAAACGAACCCATGAAAACAGTGGGCTTACTTCTTATAATATTATTGTAATTTAACCAACAAATGTACAAACTTTTGATTAAATTCACAATAATACCATTAAAAATATTGAATTTCTATTTGATTCAGAGCTTACTAGTCTATCATCACGATGTACTACCAGTAAGGTCCGAAACAAGTAGGAATTTCGTGTTTTTAATACTATTATTCTGAAACTAATGGCAATTGTGCGCATTGGTCGGTTAAAATTACAGAAACTGCATTATAATGCACGGAATGGAAAATATGAAACTCTTTTACAAAACATAAGCGGTTTCTTCGTACAATAAGTACACATCTGTGGGAGTGATACTATATTACGCCCATATTATTGAATTTAAAAACTTAAAGAATAATTCTTATTTTAAAAACATTATTGACACTTTTGTGTTTACCGAAAATTTTTCGGCTTTAGACATAATTTTTGGAGTGTAATAAGAAAATCAATGATGTCACCAAACTGGGTTAAATTTTAAATACTAATATTTGTACCGAAGAGTGTTAGAACTGCATTGCCTTTGATTGTTTTTCGTTTTTAATCTTTTTGTTAACCACTGAAAATGGCTCTAGAGAAGAAACACATTGCGTAGATACATGTAACTCTAATAATTTTATACACTGAGCTTTTTCTTCCAGTTCTTTTGAAATATTACTGATATATAATACAACGATATGACATCTGATATAAAGATTATTATTAACATAACGATATTCTTTTCCATTGTTATTACATTCTGAATCTGCCAGTTTACGTAAAATGACTCAGAATACATAGTAACATTTGCATACAATTTTAAATGTACCATGACATGTTATGTTTGTTTGGATGATAAGCTGAGCAGTGATAAATTTCCTTTTATAGTGTAGTGAAAATAACAAATAACGCTAGCAACATTGAAATCCATTAAGATTCCTCATACAGTTTAGAAAGCTTTAGGTCGAGGGAGTTTGCATTATGTTAAGACTGCATCATCGCAAAAGAAGGATCTCAAAAATCAGAAAACGTGTACAAATGTATATACATATATATATGATACGTAGCTGAAAAATGTGACTTTTCTTGAAAATGTAAGTAGAAGTAATGGATATTCCGTCCTGAATATTTTGCTACAAGTCTAATATTTTAATTATTTTCACTCTAGAGTCCCAACTTACAGGAAAATGTAACGCTAAGTTTAGTCGTATTTACGTATCGTAATACATCAATGGAGAATCAGTGAATGTTTCGTGGATTAAGGCAAAATTTTTATCCTGACAAAGCTGCCAGTGTTTGCCAGTTTTTGACCCCCAAAAAGTTACAACCCTTTATCACCCCCCGTACTTTCCATATTTATCTCCGCCAGACTATTCTTTACCCCAAGCTGAAAATGAAGTTCGGAGGAATCCACTTTGCGGATGTTGCTGAGATCCAAGAAGCCTAACTGACGAATTAGAGAAAGTCCAAAAGAGGAATTTTCGGTAGCTTTTCAGAAATTATACGATCGCGTAAAAGCCTGTATATATGCCAAAGAAGCTTATTTTGAATAAAAAAAGTACGTGTCTTCCTCAAGTCTTCGATTCAAAAAAAAAAAATCAGTCCTCAGACATTTTGACGGCACTGTGTATAACCAGACACGCATCATTCGCGTGTACGCATTGCAGTTTTGTTTATTAGCAGAAAAATTCTTGTGAGAATACTTGAAATTCACGAACTATGCCATTGTCTTTCGCATTCAGCGCTCATTGATCCTGAACATGACAAAACATTCTGACACACCTATAGATTTCTCAGGTGATCATTTTTCCGTAGAAAAGCTTCCAGATAACGAATGATTTCTTTGAGGTTATATATTTCGTAAAGAGAAACATTTGAGCGAGAGATGAAAGTTGTCTTCACAACACACAAAGTGCAAAAGACGTGTAGGAGAAAGCAGAACAGTCAAATATCACCCTCTTCGCCAATACGTCTTCTACTTTCCACTCAGATTTCGATGAAATTGATGTCTTTCAAAGAGGCATGCCGAAGTCATCACAGTAAACACCACCTGGACTACTATATTTGTTTTAGTAATCGTTACTCAACTTTAAGGGATTCTAACTACAATTTTTTTTTACACTACACCGTTCCTCGTACTGAAAAAGCCACAAAATTTGTAGTCTGCTTATGCCTCTTTCTTCAGGTGCAGCATGGAGAAAGAAGAACCTAATCTGATGAACTTGTTACAAAGAGCTAGTAAAATCCATACACACGTAGAGCCTTGAAACACAGAAAACTTAAGACTATTATATAAAACACTCGCGGTTATACTAATTATTATGTTTCCCTCACCCCATTTCTAGCAGTGAGGTCTTAAATTCGTACAAAACGGTTTTAATTCTCATGCGGATATTCAAGGAGGGAACCCTCGCGGCAGTAGTGAGTTTGTTGTACTAACTTTTAAGTACATAACAGAAAACGGCCAGTTTCTTAATATTGAAAATTCTGCACTCTCCATCAATGTGTATTTACGGGCTTCATGTATATAATTTTCAGAATAAACAACTATTATTTCTTCAATGATCCTTGACTCCAATTGCCAATGTAGTTTATATTTTATAAGGTGGGAACTGAATATATACGCATAAATTAGATAAACTTCATGCCCTAGAGGTTAAACGCAGTGGTTAAAACAGTGGTATTTATAAGTGCAAATTATTTAACGTTGTAAACACTGTTTGTACTCCAAATTATATTGCTGTGTTTTGTATAGATCTCACATCATCATCATGTATCTGTCATGGAGTTGGGCTATTTGTTGACCCGTTCCGGTCTCACGTATCCAGAAGTCTCTTCAAAGGTCTGCCATGATTCCTTCTGCTAGTTGGAGAATAGTGTTTCATTACCCTGGGTAATCTACTACGAGGCATTCTATTTACATGTTGTATCCAGTTCTCTTGTATTCCAGTTACTTGTCCAAAATTGGTGTTATTTTTAATACCTTTGTAATTTGTGTATTTGTTTTGTAATCCGTCCAAGTGTATCCTGCTGTTCTTCTATGAGAAGAACAGCAGGATACACTTGGACAGATTACAAAACAAATACACAAATTACAAATTTCATCTCTGCTGCTGTCATTCTTCTGGCTTCCCTTGCTTTAATAGTCCAAGTTTCGCTGCCATATGACAAAACTGGGAGGGCTAGTGTATTGTATAATTTTGTTCTTGTTTTCGTAAGGGTTATTTGTGGTCTAAACACATTATTTAAAATACCTGTAATTTTCAAATAGTTATGTAATTTGTTATCAATGCCCAATTCTTTTTCGTAAGATATCATATTCCCTAAATAGTTAAACGAATTTACTTTTTCTATAATTTTGTTATCTATTACAATTTTAGTTCTTAAAGGATCTCGTCCTTCAAATGCCATATATTTTGTTTTCTGTACAGATATAGTTAAAAACATATTCTGTTATTATTTGATTTAATTTATGCCCAGCTTTCTGTAGGTTATCTTCTGTGTCTGCTAATATAACTTGGTCATCTGCAAATAACAGCGTTGGCAGTTGTTGGTTTTTTGAAAGTTTAATTTCGGTTACGTCTTGTTTTTGTCACTTAGTTATTATTTCGTCTAAATATATATTAAACAGTGTAGGTGAAAGAGGGCAACCTTGGTATACTGCTTTATTAATTTCTACCGGTTTTGATAGTTTGTTGTTAAATTTTATCAATATTTTGTTTTGCGTGTAAATATCCACTATTGCCTTTAACAATGTGTCTGGAATATGTCTGGATTTCAAAATATTAAATAAAATATGTCTTTTTATGTTATCAAATGCTTTCTCCTAATCTATAAACAGAAAATGTGTTTCCAAATTAAATTCCCTTCTTTTTTTCAATTAATAATTTAAGGTAAAATGTTGAATCCGTGCATGACCGTCCCTTTCGGAATCCATTTTGTGTTTCTGTCATAAATATTTCGGAGAAATTCTGCAGTTTCATATTAAGGGTTTTAGAGTATATGTTATAGCAGGTGTTGAGAATATTAATTCCTCTATAGTTTTTGGGCTTCCTTCTGTCACCTTTCTTAAATATTGGGGTTATAATGGCATTTCTCCATTCATTTGGAATGCCATTTTCTCTGTATATATTGTTTAAAAATTGTAGTAACCTCAGTTTAAACTCTTCTGGTGCATACGTGTATAGCTCAGAGTTAATGTTATCTTGTCCTGGGGTTTTACCATTTTTTGTTAATTTTAACACCTTTTCTAGTTTATCTAAAGTTACAAAAGCATGTAAGTAGTCGGCTGAATTGTATTCTAATTGTAATTCATTTACGTTTGTTGTGTTCCATAACTTTTCATAGCACTATTAACTATCTGGTCTTTAAAATAGACTTCAGGATGTACTGTGAGGTAAGAAATGAATTATTATTATTATTATTATCACCATCATCATCATCACCATCATCACACTTATGCAGTACATTTACAATTATATGCTTGAAACAAAATATGTTTCTAGTCTATTGTTGCAGCTATTCTATAGTTACAATTTATGGTACAAATAATGTTAATTTCCATTGTATTATTTTTTAATATTATTTTAAATTTATTGTCGCCCTTTAGTTATTAGATAGCATTCTTCTGGTAAGTCCATATCTCAATAAGAGATCAAAGAGATTTCCTCCAGCACTTTAAGAATGATATGTGCAGTGTTCATTAGTGTGAACTTTAGTATTTATTTGGCCGCCGGGTGACCTAGTAGCAACTGAAGGTTCTGATATAATCCCTTCTTAATTGTTCCTAATGCTCCATTTATAAAAGGCACAATTTTTTCCTCACTGTCCACATCCTGCCGACCTCGACCTCCATGTCTTTGTACTTGCTTAGATTTTCAGTTTCTTTTTTGTTAATTTTGGACTCGTCTGTTATCGATCAGCAAGCAACTCTTCTCTATGCTCTCTCAGGTCTAGTGCTAGTATTATTCGATCTGTGATACCTGGTACGTCCCACAAAGTAGTGATATCCTTGACTTTCATGACATTTTCAGGTATTTTTATTCGTAGTATTTCTCATTACCCTGTAACCCCATATGTTTACATATCGTCCAGTGTACGTATCCAGCCACCTTATTGTGTCTGTAGTGTATTAAAATGTTTTAAGTGTTGTGCATCCCGAAAAAATATGTTTTATGTGTTCTTCGGCATTGTAGCCCATCCTGCATTTACTCTCAGTTGCTTCATAATGTTCCTCTGATGATAACGCGTACTGAGTGTTTGATCTTTGGATGCTGTTATTAAACTCTCCGATTCTACATTTAGGTCTGAGCTACATACCCACGCCAGGGAGTTTTCCTTATATTTGTTCTCTCAAGATAATTGCAGAATTTTCCATGTATTGGTTTCCTCTTGAGTTCTTCTGGCTTTTAGTTTTCAGTGTTGGACTTCAAGTTGATTCTTGATGTTTTGGGCAGCAGTTTCTTTTGTTATAAAATTTTGCTTTATTAGATTAGCTTATTTTGGTGCAGAGTATTATTATTATTATTGTATTAATTTTGGATTTCTTATAATTAATGACAACCATAAATTGGGAACACATATGATTTTAACTAGGCCCATGTAAATGTCCCTGATGGCCCCAAGAACTTAAGCCAAACAACAAACTTAATGCATGTCCTGTCTTGACCATGACAGTAAGCAAAATGTGTTTATTTTTCATCAACTTTTCCGTTGCCACAAGTTGATTATTGTACTGCTTCTTATTATCTGTTGCTCCCAGCTTATAAGTTACATGCAGTGTCATAATTCCTACATGTTGTGCAGGTTAAGTCGCCAAAACTTTCTATCCACCGTCACATGCGCCAGAAAGAATCACGAGTAACGTCAGAAAATAATTATACAGTTTGACGGTTAAGTAAGAATCTTCACCTAACAGTCTATTTTTGAATAACAAATATTTTTGTGATGCGATCCGAGGTTTTCAGACTGTGAATACTAGGATCGACACCATGCATTTGGAATAATCCGATGCTTCCATTTTAGGGGGAATTTTAACGAAGAATTTCTTTCGAAATGTAGGAATTCATTTACCAAAATAAACGGCGTAACATATTGAAGGTGTGACAAATTACTTGGCGCTATGAAACCTGGCACTTAATTATCGTAATCATATTTCCCGTCCATTTAACCTAATTGTCAATCATGGATAGTGTAAGAGTTTATAGGAAGGAAGCATCAAAATTAGAGCATGTTATGTACGGTCTATATGCTGTCTATTTCTGGTTCAAGTAACGATGCTACTGACAGTAGCACAGACGATGTAAAGTGCTAAATAACGAAACAATTAGTAAAAGGTGTACAAATTATCCCAAATTTTAGGTGTCACTGCAAAATTATAGGCGGATGAAGAGTGACATAGAGCAAGTTTCACACTGCGTACCCACAGTTATGGAGTGACATGAGAACCTCAGGTGAAAGGTTGGGGGGGAGGGGTACGTGGTGAATTGGGCCTGATAAAAAGAGCTGTTGTGGACCACTGAACAGCAGTCTGTGTCAGCTAACTGTAAAAGGAGCCCACAATTTTTCATAATGCCTAGGAGGCACCTCCAAATTAAAAGGGCCAAAAAAAAGATATGAGACAAGTTTCATACTGAGGACTCAAAATAAACATTGAGGGTCACCATATAAAATTTAATTTCCATGGTGACCTGAAGCCAGGGATTTGTGCATCGCTGAATTAGAGAATCATCCATTGGACAGAATTCAGAAGGAAGTGGGCATGGCCTAATTTCAGGTACTCTTTCGCCTGAAGAAAGTCGAAATCGATTCCGACTCAAGGTATTGCACTGCAAGGCTGAGGTTTGAAACATATGCCTACCGAATATGGTTGTACCGTCGCTTCCGGTCAGATTTGAGTAGCTTGTATCTTAGTATGTGTGGGTACACGTGTGTTTCTTATAACCGACCTCTGCAGCTTTCAGTCTTTGTTCTACAATAGTAAGTCACGTACTAATATGATATTTGTAGAGCCCTAAAAGTACCTTAGATATTTTAAAATGTCGTTTATCAAATTTCAGTGCTAGTCCCGCTGGTTGTTCTACGCCCCTGAAAAGACTAGTAAGCTCATTAGAAACGCTAGACACAGTATAAATATCAACTGATTCACAATCACCTCTAAATTTACATTTAATTTCACGGGAATTTTGAGACATTTAAGCAGTTAAGAGTGGAGTATAGAAAACCCCTAAACGTGCATTCCCAACACAAGAAATAAATCGCAGTTTTATCCCAGGAGACGGTGCTTTCACGTGTCTGGAATCACCAATGAGATTCATGCTGAAAACCGGTAAGTGGCAATTAAATTTCGAGACCCCTTTCTTCTTACTGTACCTACTGCTTTACTATGTATAGGCCCAGCTCGCTTTTGTTAGGGTAAATATTTAAACTGTATTCGTTTCTCGTCACCATGCATGCTAATGACCTTTTTTGGGTCCATGCTGAAAGTCGTCTTTAGCCTCTGTTGAAAAGTACACAGACTGCTCTCCGGGTGTTCTTAGTTCAACGACACCACAATTTATGAGACAGATGCATTCTGTAAATTGAATTTGGCTTCGAGGCGTCAAGTGGATTGGAAGGACGTAGATGAGGCAACTGATTATCAGCTGCGTGCTGCAAAAGTGGCTTATGTGTAGAGTTCGTTTCGTTGAGCTTCTAATGAGCGTACGGAAATGAAGATTGCTATCTTCTTGGGTGTGACCCGAAAAAGCAAACAGAAGTGTCTCTTAAGTCATCGCAGCGAGATCCTACTATGTGTGGGACATTTTTGTCACCATTCTTTCTAGGGCAGGTTTATAATTAAACGAAACCTTAGGAACGACAACAAATTACATACATATGTAATTTGTAGGATGTTAAGCAGTGTGTTTTGTTAGTAGCGACTGACGTTTCGAGCAAACCTGCTACCTCCTTCGTTCAAATTGCCCAGACGCCTTCGTACGCTTGGTAAATAACAACAAATGACACGGCATCATATCCCGGTAAGTCATAATCTAGAAGAGCCTCAGCACCGTAAGGAGAACCTAACTACGTGTATACATATGACACGTGTACTTTTTACTAGGGGGAGATGAAGTAGCTCAGTAAGTTTAGTGATTGATTCTCTGGGTTTAATTAGACGTACATTCGATCGTGTCTTCGTTACCCAGCTTTCCACGCAGTAGGTAAGAGAGGTTATTTCTGCTTCAGCGGAGTAAGTGATAGGAGACTGAATTCCACCATTTCTCATGTGAAGAATGAATGGATCGTTACGTCTGATCCACATGCATAATTACAGAAAGGGGTGATGTACCTCTCTTTATTTAAATTTCTGAAAGGGCATCTACTGTTACTACTACAACTACAACAACATCGACATCAACCACCACCACCACTATTACTACTACTACTACTACTGCTACTACTACTACTACTACTACTACAACTGAAACCACCACCACTATTACTGCTCCTACTACAACCACCACCACTATTACTACTCCTACTACAACCACCACCACTATTACTACTCCTACTAAAACCACCACCACTATTACTATTCCTACTACAACCACCACCACTATTACTACTACTACTACTACTAAAACCACCACCACTATTACTGCTCCTACTACAACCACCACTACTGCTACTACAACTACTACTACAACCACCACCACTATTACTACTCCTACTAAAACCACCACTACTACTACTAAAACCACCACCACTATTACTACTCCTACTACAGCCACCACCACTATTACTACTACTACTAAAACCACCACCACTATTACTACTACTACTACAACAACCACCACCACTATTACTACTACAACCAACACCACCACCACCACCACTTACAGCCACTACTACTACTACTACTACTACTACAACCACAACCACTAGTACTACTACTACTACAACCATCACCACTGCTACTACAACTACTACTGCAACCACCACCACCACTACCAGTATTACTACAACCAACACCACCACCACCACCACCACTACCACTACAACCAACACCACCACC
>JGI20166J26741_11822584_pt1 | contig 10051 bp, 6 predicted proteins | sample TergutCu122P5_FD_26741 | JGI IMG/M metagenome (IMG submission 26741) | reverse complement strand
TGCATGTGTTCAGTGATTATACTGTGAATAAATTAACGAGTACAGTGTTTTATTTTGTCTCAAATACGTGCATGTCCTGGTTTAATTTTTTATATGTAGTTTACCTTGATTAAACGGAAACCTGGCTTTAGCGGAAAAATGTTCTGGTCCCTTGAGATTCCGTTTAAGACAGGTTTTACTGTACTACTATCCCTACCACCACAACAAAAACCACCAACGTTAACCGCAATAATAATATTTTCATGGCTCATCGGCCCTAGTGAGCTGGGCCTCCTCATTATCAAGGCTTCACCATCACACTCAGGCACAAACCACTCGGTAGGACACCTCTGGTTGAATGATCGCCCCGTCGCATAGACCTCTACCTGACAATACAGAACAGTCACAATAGAAAGACTTCCATGCCTCGGTGGATTTCGAATTCACAATCCTGGTAACTGAGCCACCGAAAATCTACGCCTTACACAACCCAGAATTTGGTATCGGCAATAATAATAATAATAATAATAATAATAATAATAATAATAATAATAATAATAATAATAATAATAATAAATAAATAAATAAATAAATAAATAACACCCAATGTTTTAAGCCCTGAAGGTGGCGAAAATGAAAGTTCTTATATTACGTTGCATGAACCTGTGTAGCTTGGAAAATAGATACAAACGTTTCGGTGAAACCTATTCCTTGCATTCTCTTATAACCTACAGCTCTGAACATTACGTTCTTCTAAAACACTTGTACATTTTAGGTCTACCAATTTATGTAAGGATACATGCGAGAAGAAAGTAAGAGGCAAATTCATACATATATTTGGAATTACACCAAAATAATGGACGTTAAAGCTATCTAGAACGAACTGATTACACAGAGGTTCATACAAATTTTCATTTTGGAGAAGACTACATAATGAAGAGATTAATGATTTGTACTGCTAACCCAAAAATGTACGTGTAATAAAATCGAGAAATATAAGATGAGCGGGGCAATAGCGCGTATGGGGAAAGAAGAGGCTTATAAAGGATTTTGGTGGAGAAATCGGAGGGAAAGAGTCAATCTGGTAGAACCAGGTGAAGATGGGAGGATAATATTAAGATGTCTCTTCAGGAAGATGGACGAGGGTGTTAAGGACTGAATCGAGCTGGGTCAGTTGGCAGCCAATTGTGAATGCGGTAATTAAGCGTATGGTTCCAATTAATGCGGGGAATTCTTGATTACCTGAAAACCGGTTGCCTTCTCAAGATGGACTCTGCGTCATGGAGAAAGTAATTAAGTATTTTAATTTGTAGCTTAATCGAATAAAGTGATTTTACTTGAATTTTTTGGAGGCCATATCTGACAAATTTTCAGAAGCTTGCCACCTAGATACGAAATTCTCAGCAATTTAGAAATATAAAAATTAATTTACAATAGCACATTTTCGTTCTGCAGAATATATTATTATTCAAGTAACTGGATTAGCCATCACAAAGGATTCCCCGAAAAATATTCAATTACATTATTGAATTTAGTCCTGATAAACTCTGACGTAATCAATTTTCATGGCTGCTTCTTCTTCGTGCCACGTCGGCAGCCATTCGCCGCGACGTTCCCAAAAGTCTCTCATGGGATGACCGTCCCAGGCCCACGGTCGGTTACCGATGTTGTCAGGGAAGACTTTACCCCCAACGGCAACATTCATGGCTATCTGGAACTGTGATATTAAAACATATTTGAAATAAATCAGAGACACGTGTCTATCCACAGCTACAGCCTCTGATTCAGGGCAGGTCTACTGTGCAGTTGGAAGTGGACAGCTTTTCTTGGTGTTTTGGTTACCGTCTGTATTCTTAGATTTTTAAACAAACCCTTTATGAAAATGAAATTGCTTTTGTCTTAGGAGCAAGGGAACCATTCTTTTCTGATGGACCACTTTTGAAGAGCTAGTTTCTAACATGGAATTAGAAAGAGAATTTTAATGGAAGCTCCACTTCGTTTTAATATGCACTTCTCAAGGTAACGCATTATGTAGGTTAAAGACCCACCTCTTGGTCAAATGGTGCCATCCAGCTTCCATTTTCCCAAATGTTGGGACCACCTGTGTTATTTTGGAAACCTCCATAGAACCAGAAGCCATTTTGGGGAGCCGACAAATCTCCGATTTGTACATTGTCAACAGTGAAGTTTATGTGATTTTCAGTCCATGTCATTTCAAACAAATGGAAGCCACCAGCGAAACTTTGCCCAGTACCTTCAAGGTTCCTGGAAAAGAATTCTTGCAATAAGGAAATTATTCGCTACAGATACAACAGTGCAAATTTTCTGTGACCAATTACGGGGCCTGTATTGACTGCTGATGGGTGGTACAAAATAACTCATGCATTAGTTTGTGCAGAATGATTAGAGAATAGAGACAACAGCCTAATAATTGCGAATCAAATAAAATTAAGTCCGAGCACACTACTTCAACTGGAACACGTGCACCAGAACTCACTTTTCCCAGTGGGTCCTCCACCAGTTACTGTGATTCGGATCTAGGCCCCAGAATAAAGTGGAACCCATCAAAGTGTTACCCACATTCTGGCCACTGCTATCCAAATAAATGTCATTTCCCTTACTTCCCACGATGTCGATCGAACCAGATCGGGGCCAGCCACCATACACCCAGTTTCGAGGTAACATCAAAATGACTGTAAACACAAACAGGTTTATGAGTAACGAACAAGTGGGGGGGGGAATTAGCTTGTTCATTTGATATAGCTGAAATATGTAAAAGGAATAGTGATGATACTTGAGAGCTGGTTTAATAAAAGAGGCAAGGAAATTAAAACACACCTCTGAAACTAAACTTTTTTACTGGTAAAGGGTTGTTAGGTATAATGTGAGCAAGAAATGACAGGGGGTTTGTGTCGACTACGCACACTTTAAAGTAAAGTAAAGATAAGGGAGCCCGTAACAGGCCCGGTGTGGCCCAGAGGGTTCCAGGAGCTTTAGGCTCCAAGATTTTCATGACATTCGGCACATGAAGGAGGTGAGGTTGTCAGCGTCACGCACCGGACGCCTTTACCCCCAGGAAGCGTTCCTGGTACTCATTTTCACTAGGGGCTGAGTCGACCCCAGGGCCATGGTACGGCCGGAAGGAAATATGTCACTGAAGAATCCAGTGACCCCACAGGAAATCGTTCCCGAGACAGTCCGAATAGAAGCGCAGCGCCTTAACCACTACGCCTCCACTTGCCCCACACTCTAACGTAGACTGTTGTTTTATTGGCCTTTGCTGCTACGTGTGGGTTTTTTAAAAATGTTGTTGCTGTTTTGACGTCATTGTTGTTGTTGCTAATGAAACGATAAACGCTATTAGGCTAGAAGTTTCGCTAGAACGTTTAACTTCTCAGACTTTGTAAAGTCCAGAAATATGTTTGCCCACAAGACAATAAGCATGTAATTTATGCCTGTGATACAGCAATTTATACTTTTAGTCTTTGTAACCCTATTTAAACTGAATTGATATAATTATGATTAAAAGAATAAGGAATCAATCAACTGGTATCACGATGTAGGAGAGGGTTTGCTATATCTCGTGTTATTCTCATTCATAGATTGGTTTAGGTTCCACCAGCAGAAGAAATAGCAAAGAATTTAGCAGAAGAGCGACTGACAAGCGTATATGACAATAGAGCATAAACAGGGCAACAGTGAACACAATGTTGGAACTGGTGTAAAATCAACTGATAACATCTTCGTTGAAGAAGACATAATGTTAATATCCACATGGCTGCAAGGTTAAACTTTGTTTGTTTAATTTCCCCAGATTCCATCTTCGGACGAATTTGCGTAAAGCCTAATTACTAAAATAAGTCAGATAAACTGTGCAAGTCTTAATAGATTAATGTTCATGTAGTTCGATTTGTAAGCTTATGTGTATGGAGACACTTAACCGGGACTGCATTTATTTAATTTGTTTATCGTCAGACATTTAATTCTAATATAATCAGTGTCCCCTTCAGGAATCAATGTTTAAAGTTTGCCTTCAAACAGAAAGCTGCAATCTGAGAAGAACAATTATAAAAATATTACCGGGCCAAATCCAATTTCCTCTTGGCACTTGTGCTCTGATTTCTATCCTGCCATATTTGAAGGCGAAATTACTCGTAATTCTAGCGGAGAATATTGGCTTCACAATGTCATTCCCAGCAGATCTGTAACACAAAATTTAATGACTTGTATCGTCCACCGAGTTCCTTATGCAAATGTTGAAAGTTTGCTGACAAAGAAGTTATTCTTAAAACATGGCAGAGATATTCGTATTAAGGACGCGCAACGTTCATAGTGCTGCTCCTTCTTGTACTGATGGCACGGATCGTGACAAGTAGCTATAGCTATATTTAGGAAAAAATGTCCGAAGTACTTATCTATGAAATACTCACAGTTCTGCGTAATTTACTCTATGGAATTTTGCATCAATTCTTGTGAAAATGTCAGACCTACCTTTAGGAGAAATGATGGCTCGCCGTCACCAGTTTAGTGTTGTCTGTATAGTGACATCGTTAAGGGGCGCAATTTCCGGGTTTTCAGATCTCGGCAGGACAAGAGAAATTTGTAAATTGTGCAGATTAGCTCTGTGGTCCCCACTGCTCCCATAAAATGTGAACTGTGGCTCTTTCACTGGAGGTAAATCGGCCCAAACGTGAAACTAATCACTCAATTCTAAATAGCGCCAATTGTAAGAAAGTGTGGCGTTAAAATTTTACACCCCCCTCTATGACTTCATGGCTTTCACATGGAATTATTTACAGTAAATACGAAATCAGGCTGAAAAACACGTTAATATATTCTTAGATGTGAAAGATAATATAGATTTTTTTTTTCAAATCCAGACATCCCAGTAGTGTAATCCAACAACATAATGTATTCGTACTTAATTTTTGGTAAAATGAATACTTGTTATTTTGGTTTGTGTTTTGGCTACTTGTGATGGTAGTTAATTTGAATTTCCTTCTTGTCTGTGATACAGTTCTGAACAGCAAGTTTCACAGTTTTGTTGTAACATCTGCGTCTCAATAAAATGTATAGCCTGAAGAAGAGAAAAGATCCTGTCGCAGAAATGTAATATTTTAGGCGTTTTCGTAAAATTGCGAAAAGTGAGTATTAACTTCATCAATTCTATCAGACGTTCTGCCAGTCTTTCCGTCCGTATGCAGCAACTGTACTCACACTGTAATATTTTTCACGTAATTTGATACTCGGACACTTTCGAAAATCTGCCAAAAAAAATAAAGGTTTTTTAAAATGTGACGAAGGTAAAGGGTATATTACATGACGATCGATATACAGTTATGATGGTATCGAGCTGAATAATTTGAAGAAAAAATATATTTCTGGAAAAATTTTTGAGAATGTTAACAATAACACATTTGAGGTTCAATAAGTTTTTTCGAAAACCGTGTCTTTTGTGTGATATTGTTGAAAAGTATGGTACTGCCATAGAGGCCACAGATGACAACATAATACGGTGCCAGCGATTTCCTTGCCGGTAACCGTCTACATGCAAACTTTAATAATTTTTAATACTTATTTTTGTTTGACGGCTACAATTATTACGCGAAAATAATACAATTTTGAGCTAAACGTACATTAAAATAAAAAGAAATATTCTCCGTTTTCAGTGAAATACGTCAATATTTATTTCTATTTTTATCTTGGCAACACGTTTCAATCGACTGACAATAATCAGGCCATCCTTACAAAACTCAGAATAAGGTGCGTGTGTTACAAATAATATTCACGTTTTATGGGATCACTTAAAGCTTACAGATGTATTAAAATATTTCAAAATGCCTGGTTATTGTAATTTGAAAACATAACAGAATATCCTCTGAAAAAATGCATCCTTTGCCTGTCTTATTATTTTCAGCACAGAGCGGAAGACGAAGTGAAAAACTTAAATGTAAGCTAACTAATTTTTTCAATAAAAATTACAGATTTACAGCCTGGAATTTAAACTCTTGTGTAGAGAACAGAATACCTGCAAGCGGCACAAAGACAGACAAAATCAAAATATGTGTTGTAAATCACTGCAAAATTAGTATATACCTCAAAAGTTTAAAGAAATAACATAATTAATCATACATTGAAAAACTGAGTTTATAAAACCTATGGGGATAGAAAATTCAGCTGGTGAATGAATTTCTAACTTTTACGAAATCAGAATTTTGTTATAATGTTTGAAAGAGTCCATCTCGGTTAGTATCCAAATCCACTCCATATTTCCAGAAAATAAATGTAATATGCTTTCTCTCTTGCTTTCAAATATCCCGAATGATTTTTTTTGTGCTTTTCTTGGTCTCCGGTAAACGTAAGCCTACTACAAACGACTTTCGTGTTATTGAAAATAAAACCTTAGAATACAGTAAAATTAAATTCTACGACACAGAAATATTGGTAACAAATACTAGTTTTGTGAAAAACAGAATTTCTTGCTTTAAATCTGGCCTTTTTAAAGCTGTATTTGTTTTGGTAAAACCTGAGAAAACCCGCTTGTTTGTTAAGAGTCGTCAGATTGCTTACGATGTGCAGGGATCCATGTTGCAATTTGGATATGTCAGGCTGCCATTGTGCAGGAAGCTTTCGCCGTATTCACTGGCAACCAATGTCGGTCTGAGGTATAAAATTCCATTCCGAACGTAGCTGAAACAGGAGCAGAATTGTATGTCTACTATTACAGAAGATATACGAGTGTTACAGATAGGTTACATGATTACTACAGAATTATACACAGTAGGACCCACGGCAAGGGCGGTCAATTTCAGAAGCTATGTATTTCTACCAATTAACGGGCACGATTTTCAGAGTGTAATTTTAATTTTCTTTACAAAAATATCCTGTAATTAAATCGAAGTTTTGTATGGGTGGAAGATGTACTCTCATCTGAAGTGAAAAGTGTAGAATTAATGTGAATGGAAAGAGGCGTTCAGAAAAGTTTTCAACATAAGAGAACGTAGCCTCAAATTTGGCAAGAATAATGACTGTAATGCTGATTATCAATATTTTAATGTACACGTCTCCAAACAATATTAAAAAAGATCAAATTAAGCAATATACTTAAGTTTCGCTGGAAATCCTACTGTATAACATAAACTGTATAAATAGGAAAGAAATATTTAAATAGGAATAAGAGATACCTTTGGTAGAAAGAAAAGTTAGGTGGAACTGGCCTACTAAGATATTTATTTGGAAAGAATAGAGCTAAAATTTTGTTGGGGATAAGACGCTGTATTTTATTTTTATACACGTTTCTTCTGGCGAAGCTATTAGTTGTTCTACTCGGCAATATGTTTAGTGTAACAGTACACAAGTCCCTCGCGTCTGGTCGCAATGACGACCAAATATTTTACCATAAAACCTAATATTTATGGATAATTAGTACAAAACTTGCTTTATGTCAGTATTATTGGTGCCCAAAATTATTAGGTGTTTCCTAGATTTTGGAATTTTCACATTTCAATATTAGGAAATTGTGATTTGTAACGTGGTGTAAGGACCCGATATCTGGTTAACTCCAGGAGTCATCCGGGTACTTGATTGCAGGGACTAAGAAAATCAATTAAATCCCAGGCAGACGTAGAAATTTGATAACATTCACAAGTATCGTTCCTGGTTTGGTATGACGAAAAGTACAAATTTTAAAATTCTTTGTTTTAAATCCTCAATTTTCGCGTGTTTTCTTCTTCTCAGTTCAAAATATCTTTCCGAGAAATTTGTTCTATAATGTCCCGAATCGTTGTTCTTCGGTTGGGATCAAAGGCCCAGTCTGACCCACATATGAAACAAATTTTCATAATCTGCGACATGCGACATTTTACGAATCTGTAATTAGAATGGTTACATTTTCATATACCTGTTTCTCCTGTCATTGCGGAAGTACTGAAATTCTTGATTGTTTCCGCCCCAGGCCGAGACCACGTGACTCCATTTACTTAGATCCAAATTGTCGAACTCGTCCTGCCAGACCAGTCTCTCTGCTGATCCTGCGTGCCAAATGCACAGGAACAGCAGAAGTGTCGCCAACATGTGAGCGAATATTCTGACCAACCCTGTAAGAACAACATTCTGATGTGTTTGCAAGAAATAGGTAAAATGAACAACAGAAATAAATTAATACTTCTTACGTACTTTCACATAAGCAGCGCAATAACACACACTGTTGAGAATATAAATACACTGTACAAATTATTAATTAAACTTGAAAATAATTATGGAATGTGAGTAGTATTGAAGCCGCTCGGGTCTGCCCGGGCTCAATGCCCCGGGCGCAAAATTAAAAAATTTGGTATTGCATTTGCCCCGAAATCCAAAAATGTTGACCTAAAATTAAAAGAAAACTTAAAGGAATTTGGGTTGTAGTGTTATGGGGCGTGAGTTCCCCCGCCCCGGCTTTCGACTTTTGGTAAATATTTTCAGGATGTCGGCCATTAGAGTTTTGGGAGACAGGGCGTAATGCCCCTAGGACCCAAAATTCTAAAAGTGCGGATGCAGTTGCCCCGAAATCCCCAAAATTTCCCCGGAAATAAAACAAAATTGAGACGAATTTAGGTTGCAGTGGTAAGGGGCGTGTTCCTACCTGCCGCGGCTTTCGAATTTTGGTAGATATTCTTTTTTTATGGTTTTCCGCCATTAGAGATTTCACTTTTGTTTTTGGGGGGAAGTTTATAGGTAAAGGGAAGTAATTTATTAAACATATTATTTCCATAATCCTCCGCGGGCTTTCAACTGATTTGTAGGTACTTTTTCAGGGTGCGACGATATTAGGTTTGTGTAGTTGTTTGAAATAATAAGAAATATTTGTGTATGTATTGATATAGGATAGTTTGTTATTTGAATATGTTGACATCGTAGTGTTTAGTAGAGAATTTTGGGGGGAAATAAGGGAATGTGTTTGTGTAGATAGGTCGTGGGCTGAGTTTCGAATGAGTGACGGAAAGGTTTAGAAACTGGAGAGAGGTTTTCGAAGCAGCGGTGGCATGATGTGATTATCATTCGGCCGAAGTCATAAGTGATAACCTTGGCTCGTGTGTTTTCGTCGTCAATTATGAGAGCACGTGTGTGTGTGTGTGTGTGTTTAGTAGTCGTGTTGAATGATATCTATTCCGTCAACACAATATGAAAATGTAAATGGGGATAAATATTTTTGACTCAGTGCTTCTTTGCATCAAGTTTGAGAAGTTTCGATTTTATGCAGAGTGGAAGTTTTGTGTAAAAACTGACATATGTGAATTATGTTATGCTTTGCACAATTTCATAACAGCAGAGGGGGGTTTTGTGTATAAACTGCCATAAGTGAATTATGTTATGCTTTATAACGCTATCAAAATTACGAAGGAAAAATGGAAAATGTAAAAATATATTATTGTCAAATTTCCGGTATTGTTGCCGAGTTTATTTTGGAAATCAAAATGTATAAAATTAATAATTAGTGTTCAAAAAAATTCTAAAACTTTGGGGCTTGTTTGTGCAAAAAGTGACATATGTGAATGATGTTCTGCTTAGCAAAGATAAAAGCACAGTGATGTTTTTGTGTAAAAAGTGACGTATGTGAATCGAGTTGCACTTAAAATTCACCAAAAGGCCTCAAAATAACAATATACTTGTATACGGAGTCCAAATTGGAAAAATGGAAAATAAATATTCCCATCGTGACATATATGAATTATGTTAGGCTTTGCATAATTTCATAACAGCAGAGTGGGAGTTTTCGCCCATTCTTTAAAGCTTCCTCTAAAACTAAACTAAATCTCCGTAATCTAACTTACCTAACCCTCCGTAGTGATTGGTAATGGATATAATTTACTAATATTCCATGATGTCGCAGTGTCGCCGTATTGTTTAACCCATGGGGCGTAGCCAATCAGTGCCGCCAGTGGCGTTGGTATGGTTTCAATTTTAATAATATTCCAAGGAGACAATTAAAAATAAAAAAAAACAAGGAATGTGCTGCTGTTGGTATTCGTAATGGAGTTCTTTTGAATAATATGTTTGGCTTAGCCAGCTGCTTCCAATCCGTGCCGTTTTG
>JGI20166J26741_11822362_pt1 | contig 10052 bp, 4 predicted proteins | sample TergutCu122P5_FD_26741 | JGI IMG/M metagenome (IMG submission 26741) | reverse complement strand
TTCGGTAGCTATTCGCCAGGTTTTCCAGGTGGGGAATCGTCCCATAGGAAGATACGCCCCCGTCTCTAACGTTCCCGGCTGCTGTTTCCTGGCACTTGCTTACGCTTCGTGCTCTGATTTCTTGGGCAATACAAGCAATTGTTGATTTTTCTGTCGTTGCCGGATACAATGGTACTGTTCTTCATTGGATTTTCCCCGTTTGTGTCACCTCAAGAAAAATTTCCCTGAATCATGAAAAAAACACTCCATTGCGCGATGCTTCTCGTCGGCTTGTCCGTATGCGGCTTTTTACAGGCGAATGTCACGATTGCCCAAACAAAAACGCCGAAACCGGCCCCGTATTTGCTCGGCGAACGCGAACTGGAGCGTACCGGGTTTCAGCAGTCCGGTCCATACAGCGAAAAATTCGATCTGCGCACTGATTTTGTCATGCCTTACGGCATTTCCGACCAGGCCATCGGACTTTTGCAACGCTGGAAAGACGCCGGCTATGTTTTGCACCTGATGACCGGCGTTGCCTGGGGCGGTTATGAAGATTATCTTGACGGAAAATTCGACGGCATCGACCATTGGGACGACGCGCAATGCGATCCAGCGAGCAAGCAGATTTTGCATGGTCCGCGAGTCCCTTATATGGTGCCGTCCATCGCGTTTGCCAATTACCTTGAAGCCGGACTGAAAAAAGCGATTGATGCCGGAGTCGTCGCGGTGCATCTTGAAGAGCCGGAATTCTGGACGCGCGCCGGTTACAGCGACAGCTTCAAACGCGAATGGCAAATCTATTACAACGAACCGTGGGAGCGTCCCGATTCGAGTTGCGACGCCCAATATCGTGCGAGCAAACTCAAGCAGTACCTGTATCGCCGGACGCTCGACCGGCTTTGTTCGTCGCTCAAGGAGTATTCGCTGAAGAAATACCAGCGGCCGGTGCGGTTTTACGTGCCGACGCACAGCCTGCTCAATTATTCGCAGTGGCAAATCGTCAGCCCGGAATCGGCGTTGCTCGACCTGCCGGGAATCGACGGATTGATCGCTCAGGTTTGGACGGGGACGGCCCGTACCCCGAATGTTTACCAGGGAGTTGTCGCCGAACGGACTTTCGAAACCGCGTACCTCGAATATTGCATTATGCAGGAAATGGTGCGTGGGACAAACAAACGGATGTATTTCCTGCATGACCCGATCGAAGACAACCCGAACCATGACTGGAACGACTATCGGCGAAATTATATCTGCACGCTGACCGCTTCGCTTTTGCAGCCGGACACGCATTATTATGAAGTCTGCCCCTGGCCGAGCCGCGTCATGAACGGCAAGTATCCCGCCAAATCGCCGAATGCCGTCAATATTTCCCCCGAATACGCAACGACGCTCATGACGGCGTTTCAACAGTTGCGGGATATGGATCAGCCGGACGTTTCCTGGGAACAGGGAACCGACGGGATCGGCGTGTTTCTCGGCGACTCGGCGATGTTCCAGCGAATTCAACCCGACGTGCCCGGCGCGTTTGCGCAAAACAAGGATGATGCAACGCGCCCGACGCGCGATGAGATCGGTCATTTTTCAGCATTTTACGGCATCACGATTCCGCTCGTCAAACACGGCGTCCCGGTTCGCGCCGTGCAACTGGACAATGTGCTGCGTTACCCCGGTTATCTCGACCGTTACAAGGTGCTCGTGCTGAGTTATGAATTTCAAAAGCCGCTTCACCCCGGCATTCACCAGGTTCTTGCCGACTGGGTGTCGCGCGGCGGGATACTGGTTTACATCGGTGCCGACACTGATCCGTTTCACCAGGCACGCGATTGGTGGAATCAAGCCGGCAATAGCTTCGCCTCTCCGGCGGCACACCTTTTTGAAACGCTCTCGCTCGGCCGGGTGCCGCAAGAAGGAAATTACGTCTTCGGAAAAGGGAACGTGTTCGTCGTGCGCAAGCATCCGGCGTATTTCAGCCGCTCACAAACCGCCGCAGACGAATACCGGCAGTTGATTCGAAACGCCGTCGAGAAAACCTGCAACCCATTGATTGAACGCAATTACTTTTTGTTGCGTCGCGGCCCCTGCCTGATCGCGGCGACGATGCACGAGTCGTGCAGCGAAACGCCGCTGCAATTGCTGGGAAATTACGTCGATCTGCTTGACGCGAAACTCCCGGTTTTGCACGAGGTGACCGTACCTCCGGGAGAGCAAAAATGGCTGATCGACCTTGATCATGTCACGGCGAACGCCCCGGCGGTTCTTGCCGCCTCCGGACGTGTTGAGAATTGGGACGCTTCGACGAACGGCGTGAGTTACACGATTTCATCGCCGTCGGAAATCCGTGTCGCAACTCGAATCCTGCTCGTGGCGGAACCGAAATCGGTCACCGTGGCCGATCAAAAACTTGCGCAAACGGATTACGCCTGGGATGCCGGTTCCGCGACGTTGTTCCTGCAACACGCCGGTTCGCCGCAAGGAATCCATGTTGCCATCGAATGGTGATTTGATCGTCACCATCCCGTCGTGTTTCAAGCCGCAAATATACCGCAGCCGGTATGGGCGGCAGCCTTCGGCATCGCGCAGACGCCCTGCGTTGCAGGGCTTGCCGTGTCCAGCTTCCGGAATTTTCAACAGGCTTGAGTATATATGTCGTGTTCACCCAATGTCCGTGCGATAATTGCGGGTGACCTTCATGTTACGCCTTTCGTTGATAAGGGTTGCTATGCCTCAAAAACGGAAGCATAACATGATTTTATCACTCACTGCAATATCATTTCCCCCTGAAATGCTGTCAAAAGGCTGTTTGAAGACTTACTTCCAAGGATGATTCGTTTTTCAACTTATCGATTTTCGCTTGACGGTGCTGTTTCGGCGTCTTCTTTTTCTTCCGCTTTTTGACGGCGGACCATGGAACGCTTGGCGGCATTAAGGCCGAATTGCCAAAACAGTGCCGGACGGATGAAAAACTCCATGATCGTCGAAGTGAACAGGCCGCCGATCACCACCGTGGCGATCGGGTACAAAATTTCCCGCCCCGGCATTTCCTGGGAAAGCGTCAGCGGAATCAAACCGATCGACGAAGTGAGTGCGGTCATCAAAACGGGTGAAACACGGTCTTTTCCGGCTCGGATCATCATTTCCTTCGACCAGGTTTCCCCTTCATGCATCACGAGATGAAAATAATGGTCGATCAACAAAATACCATTGCGCGATGCAATGCCGAGCAGTGAAATCATGCCGACGAGATTGGGGATTGTGCGATGTTGCCCGGTCAGCACCAATGCGATCACCGCTCCGACCAGTGCCATCGGAAGTGCGGCCATGATTTGCAGCGAAATATTGGCCGACTTGAACATCGTGTACAGCACGAGAAAAATCGCGAGCAGCGAAAACACCGAAAGCGAAATCATCCGCAACGACGCTTCCTGTTCGCTTTGAAACAATCCGGCAAGTTCGAGCGAGTAATGATCTTTTTCGAGTTCCTGCCGCGCCGGGGCGAGTGCCTTTTCGATGTCGTTTTTGACGTCGACCGAACCGCGTTTCGACGGGTTGCACTGCACGAGAAGCTGACGCTGCGCCCCTTCGTGTTCGATCTGCCCCGGCCCGCGGGCGTATTCGTCGTCAAACGTTTTCGTCAACGATTCGAGCGGCACGCCGCCGCCGGTCGGTATCGGAATCGTCAGGTGTTTCAACTCCTTCAGGTTTTCGCGGTAACGGTCATGCAGCCGGGCGATGACATCAATATAACTTTGCCCTTCGATGACTTGCGTCAGCACTTTGCCTGACATCGCGATTTCAATGTGACGACTCACTTCATCGGGGGGCAGACCGTACAACAACAACTTGTCGCGGTCAAGCGCGATTTGCAATTGCGGAATGTCGACCGGTTGCGGACTGATGCGGACGGTTCCGATGTCGGGGATTCCTTCGATCAGTTTTTGGACCCGTTCGGCGCGTCGTCGCAGTTCGCCGAGATCGTCGCCGGTGATTTTGACCGCGATTTTGGCGCGCACGCCGCTCCGCAAATGACTGATCGTGTGTTGCAGCGGCTGGTCGTAAAAACTGACGGTGCCCGGCATGTTGTCCGGCGACGTTAATTTTTCAACGTCTTCAACGATTTCGCCGAGCGTGCGTTTCGAATTCGGATCAATGTTGCAGATGTATTCGGTCGTGTTGACCGGCACGACGTGATCGTCCAGTTCCGAACGTCCCGTTTTTCGTAACACTCCCGAAATTCCCTCGATGCCGAGCATCTGCCGGACAAGCCGTTCGTTCTGCGCGACGGTGGTTTCAAGCGAACGTCCCGACAAAAGATCGACGTTGACCTGCAACACCCCTTCGTTGAACGGGGGCATGAAATCGCGTCCCAAATTGAGGAACACGATGCACGCCGCCACGGCCATCAATGCCGAAACCGCGATCACCGTTCTGGGAAACGTGAGACTCAACCGAATCGTGTCGCCGGCAATCCGTTTGACTGTTCGAACGACAATCCCTTCGCGGCGGCTTTGTCTCATTGCGACTTTCGGCAGCAGCCAAAACGACATCACCGGCGTGACCGTCAGCGAAACGACCAGCGAAGCAAGCAGCGAAACGATATAGGCAAGTCCGAGCGGCTGAAAAAGACGCCCTTCGATTCCGGTCAGAAAGAACAGCGGAATGAAAACAAGCACGACGATGACCGTGCCGTACACGATGGAGTTGCGAATCTCGCGGCTTGCCTCAAACACGACGACAAACGTCGAACGCGGTTTCGCCAGGCGATAATTCTCGCGAAGCCGCCGGAAAATATTTTCGACGTCGACGATCGCGTCATCGACCAGCTCGCCGATGGCGACCGCAAGACCGCCAAGCGTCATCGTGTTGATCGAAAGATTGAACCAGGTGAAAACAAGACATGTGATCACGATCGAAAGCGGCATCGCGACGATCGTGATCACAGTCGCCCGGAGGTTTGAGAGAAAAAGAACCAGCACCACCAGCACGAGCAACGCCCCAATCCAAAGGGCTTCCCTGACGTTGGCGATGGCCAGGTCGATGAAACGCTGCTGCATGTAAGACGCTTCAATCCGAAAACCGGGATATTCCCTCCGGACGAGTTCTTCAATGGTTTTGATCTCTTTCAGAATCTGATTCGTCAGCAATTTCGTGTCGCTTTGCGGTTGCTTGCCGATGGTCAGCACAACAGCGGGACCGCCGGTGATTTTGCCGTCGGCGTCTTTCGTATATGCGGAGGCGTCGCCGATTTTGACGGCGGCCCCTTCGATCACCTCGGCGACTTGCCCCAGTGAAACCGGTGCCGCTTCACCCGGTTTGACGACCAGTTTTTTCAAATCGTTGATCGATTCGATGCGTCCAAGCACGCGAACGAGTTTTTGATTATCCCCCTGGTTGCGCAGGTAACCCCCCGTCACGTTTTGATTGCTCGCTTCGATCGCCGTTTCGACTTCCTCCAATGTGACGCCATACTTGATCAGATTGTCTGTGTCGAGCAACACCTGGTATTGCCGCAGGTCTCCCCCCATCACGAACACCTCGGAAACGCCGGACGAAAGCGCAAGGAGCCGCTTTCGGATCACCCAGTCGGCAATCGTTCGCAGTTCCATCGGCGACATGGTACCGGTGATGTCGCGCACGGCCAGCATCATCACCTGCCCCATCACCGACGTCGGCGGCGCAAGTTGTGGAACGATTTTTTCGGGAATCCGTCCGCGTGCCAGTTGCAAACGTTCTGAAACGATCTGGCGTGCCTGCGCATCGTTGGTCGACCAGTCGAATTCGACGTAAATCGTGACGAGTCCGGGATACGACGTGCTGCGAAGCGACTGCATTCCGGCGGTGCCGTTGAGCACGGTTTCCAGCGGAATCGTGACGAGCGTTTCGATTTCCTCCGGAGCCATGCCGGGACATTCGGCGATCACAATCACGCGGGAACGGTTCAAATTCGGCAAAACGTCGACCGTCATTCGCGTCATTTGGTACGCTCCGCCCGCCATCAACAACAATGCTGCCGCAAAAACCAACAAACGATTGCGAAGCGAAAACAAAATCAAATGATTAAACATGGTGCCGCTCCTTTCAGTCGCTGTGTCCGCTGTGATCGTGCGTCGGGTCGGAACATGCGGAAGTCAATTCGATTTTTCCGGTTCCCGTGTTCAATGCGACAAGCATTTGCGCCGCTCCGGCACCTGCGATTTTTTGGCCGGCATTGATGCTTCCGTCGTTGGCGATGACAATGCTCTCCTGATTTTGTGTCAGGACGTGCACCGGTGTTTTCGTCCATATTTTTTTGCCGTCTTCCATCCCCCCATATTTGAAAACGCAGGCTTCGGCGGCTTCGCGAACGACGGCGGCAGCCGGCAACACGAAACAATCGTCGATCGATTCGGTGCCGACCCGCAATTCACAACGTTGGCCTGGTTTGAATTGCCAATGCACATATTGCGAATCGCTATTTTGCGAATCGTTATCATGCAAATTGTCATCAAGCCGCTTGTTCGGGAGGCCGACGAGGAACGCAAGCGTTCTCTGGCCGGGATCAATCTGATTGTCGATCGAACGCAAACAAAGAGAATCGACAATCTCCTTTTTGCCGTGACCGTCAAACACGGCGGTGACCGGACTGTTTTGTTTAAGCGATTCCGAAAGAAGTCCGGCGTCGAAATCGAATGCACTCCCTTTGATGAAAAGCTGCGAATAATCGGCGATTTTGGCAAGCGTCTGACCGCTGCCCACGCGCATTCCCCGTTCCACGTCAAGTTGCAAAAGCTGCAACGGCGGTTGCGATTTGTCAGAAAAGGTCTTATCCGTCAACGACCGGGAAAGCGGATGCGGCATCAGCGTTTCCCCGTTTTGGGTCACAACGGAATGGAACGGAACGATTTGCGTTTCCGTCACGTCGGGCACATGAACCGTCAATAAACGTATCATGCTTTTTTCGCCGCGAATTTCACGCTCAATCACTTCGTCGGTCAAACCGTACAAACGGAGTTTGTTTCGCTCATTGGCGATCGCCGTTTCCGTTTCCATTTTTTGGAACGTCGATTCGCGATACAATTTCGGCATCTCTTCCGCGATACTTTTGAGCCGTTTCAATTCCGCATCAATGATTTCGAGTTTTTGGTCAAGCGAAATCAGTTCCGTTTGACTTTTGATTAATTCCTCATTGGTCAGGTCAATGTCAAACAGTGGGGCGTTCGGCGGGAGCAAATCTCCCGGCTCGTGATAAATTTTCGTGATCATTCCGGCAGCCGGTGCCGAAATCCCGACTTCGGAACGTCCAGGCTTCGCGGTCACGATTCCGGGATAGGTCGTCGTTTCGCGAAACCGGCCAAGCGTGAGAGTGACCGTCGTTTCGCCGGTCACACCGATGTTTTTGAGAGCCTGATCACTCAAAAAAAGATCATTCGAATGATCATGCCCAAGTTCGGAGTGTACATCCCCTTCCCAAGCGTGTTCGTCGGGGGCGGTACAGGAATCGGTGTCTTCATGTTGCACGCCGAACCATTGGGCGACCGCCGGCAATTCGACGCCATGTCGATACTGATAACCGACAAATCCGATCACAACAAGCCCAAAAACGACAATGATTAATTGATACAACAAACGTTTTTTCATCGAATTACCATTGAATTACCATTATTGCAGAAAAATATTTTGCGAATTGCGCAAAATCTGACACATCAATCAACAGAAAAATTGAAATATCAGCGTAAAATTAAATCAATAATGCCTGATATTGGCAAAAGATGGGGGCGGAATGCCTCAAAAAAGTAGGACACGTCCTGCCGGTCAGGCGGGAAGAAGAAAGAGCATCGACAGACTGCAATGGCGGCAAAGCGTCAAAATCCAAAGACGCGACGACGAATTGCGACAACCAGTATTGGAAAGGTGATGCGGCGGGCACAATGGCGCGAAAACAGAAACCCTGACAGTGCTCACAGGCATCACGGCCATGACGCGATTCTTCAGGACACGGCTCTTGATGACACTTCGCGACCTGCTCCCGTTTCAACACGTCTTTTTTCAACACCGGACGATCATCGGAATTGCGACAAGATGCGACACAAGTGATGGCGTCGCAGAAACTTGCATTTGCACTCTGCATCGTGGCGCAAGAATGTGCCGCTGAGATTAAACAAGCCGATTGCCCGCAACAACCGCCAAGGACGTGCAATAACACGCCAAGCAAAATGACGACGGAAACCGACTGTTTTATGAAACGACACATCAACAAACCCTGCCCGCCTAATGAAGATTTGAGAGTCATTATACGTGTCACATCCTCTCAAGTCAATCGAATTTTCGAAAAAGAATATCGATTTGATTTTCAAATTTCATTTTTATCAGAAAGATAAAGACACCGCTCGCGGTATCAATCTGTAATCATGATTTATCTTTTCGTCAATCCTTTTTCTTGCGTGAGATAGGCACGAGGACACAAAGGAGTTGAATCTCCAGAAATCCCATTTATTTTATCAGAATTCAGAATCACGTATTTCAACAGGGAGTCTCCGGCCTTGACTCGACAAATTGAGCCATTTGTGCGACAATGATTATCTGCCAAAGTCGAACCGGTGTTCGAAGTGGAGTGTTCATATCATTTGAAACGTGTTCATTTGTCAAGGGACAGTCTTGTCACAAGCGAAGCTCACCAAAGTTGCCGTATTGGGGGCCGGGATTTCCGGACTTTCCGCGGCATATTCCCTGCACCAATTGTTGCCGGACGCGATCTTGCACGTCTGGGACGAGCGCGACCGTTCCGGCGGCGTGCTGACGACGTTGGACACGCAGGGTTATCAAATCGAACAGAGTGCCGACAATTTTATCACCACCGTTCCCTGGGGGATTGATCTTTGCCGCCGGTTGGGGCTCAAGGACGAACTCGTGCAGACCAATCCGGCTTATCGCCGAACTTACGTTGTCCGCAAAAAAAATCTGTATCTGCTTCCCGACGGTTTTTTGATGATGGCGCCGACAAAGATGTGGCCGCTCGCTGTGACGCCGATTCTTTCGCCGTTCGGAAAAATTCGGGCCGCACTCGAATACTTCATTCCGTCGTCGAAGTCGGACGAGGACGAGGCGATGATCTCTTTCGTCACGCGCCGGCTTGGCAGGGAGGTATACGAGCGACTCGTCGAGCCGCTTGTCAGCGGAGTGTACGCCGCCGATATGAACAAGCTGAGCCTCATGGCGACGCTTCCCCGGTTTCGTGACATGGAGCGGCAATACGGCAGTCTGATTCGCGCCATGCGTCGCCAGAACAAGGCGAACCAATCGCACGCCCAGGAAAGCGGGGCGCGTTACAGTATGTTCGTCACGCTGAAAAAAGGGCTGTCGCATATCACCGACACGCTTGCCGCCGCACTCCCGGCCGGTTCGATGCAATTGAACCGCCGCGCCGAATCGTTGACACGGCTTGCCGTGCAAAACGGCGTGCAAAAATGGGAGATCACCGATCAGCACGGCAGGAGCGAAATATATGACGCGGTGGTCCTCGCGCTCCCCTCGCACGAAATGGCAAGGCTTTTGCAGTCGTCACAAGTCCAAAATGGAAATAGCCCTCCCTATGTCGCAGAGGAGCGACCAGCGGGAGCGGTCACAGGCCGCAAGGATTTTCCAGCAATATTAAAACGTTTGGGTGAATTGCTCGGCAAAATTGAACATTCAGGGACGGCCATTGCAACGTTTGCGTTTGATCAGTCGCAAGTGAAGAAAAAATTGTGCGGCATGGGGTTTGTCGTGCCGAAGATCGAAAACAGCCCGATCCTCGCCGGAAGCTTCAGCAGCATGAAATATTCGCATCGCGCTCCGGCAGGCAAAACGCTCATCCGGATTTTCGCCGGTGGGGCACGTTCACCGGAAATGGCCGAAATGCCCGACAGGGAGCTGCTCCCCCTCCTCAAAAAAGAGATGCGACCGCTTCTCAAAATCGAAGGGGAACCGGAACTCGAAGTCGTTTCGCATTGGCCGCGCACCATGCCGCAGTATCACGTCGGACATCTTGAGCTGGTCCGCGAAATCCGCGAACTGACGGCGGCGATCCCGAACCTCGCTTTGGCCGGCAACGCATT
>JGI20166J26741_11822251_pt1 | contig 10052 bp, 7 predicted proteins | sample TergutCu122P5_FD_26741 | JGI IMG/M metagenome (IMG submission 26741) | reverse complement strand
CGGTGACAGTTTCCCGCACTTAATTCAAAAACGTAGGTCGTAACTTGGATTTGTAACTTACTTATTGAATTACCTACGTACAAACTTTGCCTGTGTTATATCTGTCCCATAAAACATCAGCTTTTCACTTGTCTGAAAATGTCGACTTCTAAACAAATGTCATTCAGAATCTGTACGCACTGTTTATGACCTATCTCCGCCCCTAATTCCAGTGAATCACTCGTTATCACTACAAAAAGAACAACACATACGGAGTGCACGCGGACCCCACATTTTTACTTCACATTATACGAGTATTACGCCCTTAACACTGTTCATCGAAGATATTGTTTATTTTTGTTTTTGGCGCGAAAGCCTCCCAGTAGGCCAGGGCCACCTCATTCACAAGGTTTCTAGATCACACAAACCGACGCACCACAGTCGGTAGGACTCCTCTGGACGAGTGATCAACTCGTCGCAGAGACTTATATCTGAAAAAACAAAACACTCACAAACATCCATGCCCCCAGTGGGATTAGAACCCATTATCTCAGCAGGCGAGCGGCCGCAGACCTACGCCTTAGACCGCGCGGCCACTGGGAACGGCATCGATGATATTACTGCATGCAATTTCATTGCCCTAGATAAAATGTTGACGGTGTCGCTCCCATGTCAGAAGTTCGCACGACCGTCACTTTTGTATTACTTTACTAAGAAAGTACAAGGCAAATACCCTGACGGGGTTTGCAGTCGCAAGATGATCGTAGGCAACTCCATATAAATATACACAAGTAAATTTGTACGAGTTACATTAGGAACGCGAAGTCGTAGAGAAGTATTGGTTGCATGTCAAATACAAGAACACTTTTGTAGTGAGGTCCCACTGATCTTCTACACTGGCATGTGAAGACACCACAGAAGTACGAGAACGCTAACGCATCCCACTAAAACGTGGCATCAACCTACCACAACCAGAGCTACGAGACAGTTCCAAAGACGGCCAGCACAACTTTAGATCCCAGGACGATGGTCGGTCCAGCCGACGTGAAACAATGCACTGATGGGACGGGAGACAACAATTACTCATGGGAAATATTTCTGCCATTAGAGCATAACAAAACAAACACCAGACAAAATGATCTGTTGGCAAAATGTGTAACAAAGTTGGTAGTACACGATGAATGAGCTCTTACTGGGGAGACAACGTGTGTATTTATTTGCAAACGTGGTTTATTTTAAACCTTCGAAGTCCAGTGTCTATTTTACATACCATCACGTTTAACATTCACAAATTCTGCATTCTGCCCACGGAGTGTATTTATGTGTTTTTATGGAACTCAGAACAAACAGTTATTATTTGGCCTACACAGCAGTAACTAAACTGTTTTTATTGTCGGGAGGAAAAGTTTTTAGTACGCGGTACGACCTGCACCTATAAATATAAATGGGGTTAAATTCGACGGTTTAGCACCGAGCACTGATGGCATGATAAGGACAGGGTGGGACAGAAGAAAGAAAAAAAAACTGTCCCAGTGGCACTTTGCTCCCATCACAAATCTCACATGAATGGCCTGGGATCGAACTCTGGCCTCTCGTCTACATCTACATATAGCTCTCATCCGAAGGACAAACGGACGCAGCATGGGAACCTTCTATGAAGCAATGGTCTTTCGGAAACAGTGCAGCGTTGGAGAGAAGGGTAATTTCACTTTTCTTCTCAGGCGGTTAGGTGCCGTCCCCTCACCGCGGCGGCTCAAGTTCGATCCAGATCATTCTGTGTGGAGATACGTATTTGGAAGAAGTGGCACTGGAACAGATTTTTCTCCAAGTACTTCGGTTTTCCCCTGTCAGTGTCATTCCATCGATGCTACGTACGTATTTTCATCTACATTTAGCTACTACTACAAGCACAAACGGGCGAAGCGTGGAAACGTTTCGGAAATCGGGGAGCTTAGGATACAGAAGTACTATCACCTTTTCAGCCGATAACGGATATAACGCTGTCTATATCCATTAGCAGATCACCCGTAATTAGTACACAGCGTCGAATCTAGAAAGCATTATGAAATAATCAGAAAAAAAAAAATTCAAACCCTCAAATGAGTTCCTACCAAGATTCGAACTAAGCATCCCTGGAATAAAAGCCAGAAGCGTTACCGCTCGTGCAGACTTTACTCGGTGGAGTCTGCAGGTTATACAATGCATGAATGGAACTGTCATTCTGTTACTAGAAACAGACGTATCAAAATTCTTGACGCAACGCACTTAGTCTTAAACGGAAATGACTCAAACTGAAAGAATTTGCTGCTTCAATAAGTAGTATTTGCTTTGAAGGTAGGCCTAAAGCTCTCACTGTAACATACTTGTGTATTTTCTTTGTTCGCCTTGGTTCGTAAATTCGTACAGGTTTTCTTGCACCCATATTTGGTCACTGGGGTGCTCAACCGCTGTAGGAAAACAGATCCCTTCAGTCATGCTTCAAGTCGAATGAGAATTCGCCAACCAAGTGTGCAAGCGGCGTACAACTGTCGTCGATAATGACTGGTAACAACTTCGCTGATGACAGCAGACCCGAATTGGGAACAGAATCCAGTTAACAACGAACATGTAAAAGATATTAATGCCAGTCAGTCCTTGAGGTGAGACACCCCGTCGAGTTTATACTACCTGCAGGTTTTAAAACAAGAAACTTCCAAACGTTAATACAACATTTAAATTGCACAACTTCGTTTCTGACATTTTTCGATCACAATGAATGGTCATCTTGAGGTCAAGAAAGTTTTCAATAAACATGTAAAGGCAACTTTTACTTGCAGTTCTCGAATAAGGGTTCCAAAACTTATTAGGTTACAAACTTTTTATATAGATTAATTAACGGTTCATTACGAGTGTGTGTTTCCTAACACTGTGTTCTGATAATGATGTGTTGCACTCCGGTATGCAATCCGTTCAGGTCGAAACGCCTATACTATCAACTCAAAACGCATAAGATCACAGACGGAGTTCATTCTCCATGTGGGCATATTCGCTGTCACAACTAACAGACACTGGGTTCCACGGAGCAGTCATCGGTCTTCAAACGCTGGGAGTAAATCAGCTGGTCAAGAATGTGTTCGCCTTTCGTAACACCCGAAAGTGTAAATCCGTACTCACAAGGGCCCCCAGAAGAACCCCACTTGAAACCAACTAACACCCCCATATCCTATTTAAAATCAATTTTAATATTATCGACCCATCTGTCCCGCATGTCTCCCAAGTGGGCTCTTATTTTCAGGCTCCTCGTTTACAACTGTATATGGCGTAAGGACTTTCATTCTTTACTACATGCCCTACCCATATAAGCCTCTTGGGTTGTACTACTATAACAGCAACCTACTTGGAACACAGTATCAATAATGAAGCTCTTCATCCGGCAGTTATCTTCATGTTCTTACTATTTCTCTCAGCAACCCCTTCACAAACGCAGTCTATGGTCTTCCCTAGGGTGAAAGACCACGTGCAACACTTGTGTTAAAGAGCACGCAACATTACAGCTCTGTATATTTTCATATTTGTTTTTTGTCGACAGGAGCCGTGAAGACTGTGAAACAAATGTTAATAAGAACTGAATTCACACTTTATTTTCTTCATTAATGCTCCTTTATTTATCACAATCATTCTCAAACAATTAAATATACAATTTCTAAGCAGTTATTATGCACATTTACGGTCAATCCCGGCATTCTCATAGCAAGACAAAATGTTTATAAAAGTATGCACACACTGCACCATGCGCTGCACAGCATCATACGGTGCAATGATACAAAGCCGCTATATTTCAAACTTCGTAATCTGCTTTTGTGGCCTAAGCCAATCTCTCGTAACTTAATGCTTGCTACTTCCGCGTGAATGACTCGCGATACGAAAATTCCACCCACGATTAATCGATCGCTGGCTGTACAAGACGGATAAAAATAACCTCGTACAGCCTCTAGAAAATACTGAAGCTAGATCACTTACAGGCTGTTTTTGGAGTCGGGAACTTACAAAGGCAGGAACATTAGACCAGTTAACTGCAAGAAATGGCTGTTGCGTAAAACATCGCTTGCGAAGCCACAAGGACAAACGGTATAGGGAAAAATGCATCTCTCCCAAAACGATGTTCGTTCCGACGTTTCGGAAGATCTGCCTCTGTGTTCAGGGTGAATGAATTTAGTTAAGGTGGATGCTCAAATGACAGTCTCACTGGTTCTTTCAACGTGAAGGATAAATTTGTGCCGAAGTTTCGGAGAAACGTACTGCCTCAGTCTTCATGGTGACAATTTTGTCAAGGTTAATTCATTCACCCTGAAGATGGAGTCTGGACTGCTGACAATACTGAAATTGAAATAACACATGCAAACGCAATAATTCAATGCTAGTAATGTATGGAGCTGTGACCGAAAGAATGTCGGTCTTCTAGCAGAATGGGAGAAGCTGCCAAAGTATCGACACGATTTGATCATTTCGTTAGCTATTAACGCAATGAAGAAAGAAAGGTGAATGAGGAGTACGACAAATGTAGTGCGAGAGGTAAAAAATGCATAAATGACGGCTGAAAAATTGGCAAAAAATTTTAACATCTAGGCACAGATGGACGCAATACGATAATAAATGCAGGCGCGCATCCGAACTTTTTCAATGGGGAGGGGAGCTGACCCTGAGGCCATATATATATATATATATGTTTGTTTATTTTAAAAAGTACATAAGAATCATGTTATGAAATATAACTATAACAGTCTTTGCAACTACATTACTACATTTATATACATGTAACTACATGTTCCGTGACTCACTCACCTACTGTAAATCACAGGGTCTATTATTATTATTATTATTATTATTATTATTATTATTATTTTGCATTTTTCTAAAACTGTCTAAGTTTTTGTTTTACTTTTAAAAGTCCAAGTGCACTAGTCATCTGCCAATTTCAGTGGCTGATTTCGGCCGTAGGGTAAATCACGTAAAACGATTTGATATCATCAAATCCACAATATTTGCGCCTTTTAAAATTCCGAGGATTCCTCCAAACAACTTCCGGTGCACATCTCCAAGCACCAACTGTCATCTACATCCCGTTGACGGTTTCGGATAAAAACTATGCGGACGGATGGACAACGCTTCACCATCATACGTACAGAGAATGCCAAAAAGTAAACTTCGCTTAAATTATTTACGCCGTACAACTGACAGACAAAATACTTTCAGTTCCATGAAGGCAATGTCGCAGTTCAGAGCAATGAACATAAATTTCGCATATAAACTTCTGATACAATAAGCTACAAACAAGAATTTTCTATAACACAATACTGACAGCATAAGCCATCGTAAGACGAAGGAAGCTATTACGACGAACTGCATTCGCAATAGCGTTGTCGCTCGAAGTAGAAATGGGACGCACCAAAAGTCTACGTGTTTCTCAACGACCTTGATATCAACCGGTTTCGTGAAATTCACGTTGGGTTAAGAAGATTCACTCCTCTACCGCGGGTTTCTGTTCTCAGCAGTGAATGTGATACAGTGGCCCGAACCAATACGTGCGCAAAATATGGACTCTTGAGTACAGGAATCTATAATTCCTAAGACTTTTCTGACAGTGAGATATGAGGGGTCGTTGACACCGACACCTATTATAATGCCACAGTATTTTTGGGTGTATGTCGTTTTATTATGTCTGTTTGAACGTAAATTAGGACACATATTCAGGGCAATACTAAAAGGTAATCAGGAGAGATACACAACGAATAGCATATAAAAGGAAGACAAAGTTATCCCAGCAGATGATGGTCGACGACGATCAGTTTCACCCCACAGAGCCTTTTTCCCAGGAAAGAGCCTAAAGCCACAGCTGAATTCTCTACCGAATATCTACGAGAACTGTGGATCATGGCCTGCTCCAAATTTGTAACACTTTCATATCTCTCCTCCAACTACTTGGCAGAGGAGTAAATTAAATAACGACACTCTATCAGCCGCAGGGAATAATTAACGTTTACTGAATGGGGGGGGAGTGACAACGTTGACTGAAATACCTGAAACAGCCAAATTAAATAATCATAGATCAAAAATGACTTGTACACATTCGATGTGGGTCTGAAACATGTGCATTCAAACCATAAGAGCGGGAAGATATAACACACAGCAACAAGATTTACATTATCTTTATCAACTGGGAGTAAAACAAATGGAGAAGGGAAACTGTGCAAACAATAGTTATTTTAAAAAGAAGGGAAGACAGCGACAAACAACGGGGAGTTTTCCTCCTTGTGTGTTTTTGATGAGAAAAGCGCTCAGAAGAGGCACTCACCCTAGAGGTATACGAGCCATAAATCTCTGGAAGAAACAGAAGATGTGGGGACCACCTGCGGCTCTCGGCAGGAAAAAGACAAATGCCGAGTCCAGCGATTTGCCCGAGTTCTACACAAACACCACTGCCATCCGGACGTCATTACAAATGCGATGTATTAAGAGTAAAAACCGCAGGGAGGGTCGCAGACCTGCACACAGGAATGTAAAATCGTTATAAATAACGGCGCCTGATCAACCGCATGTCGTTACATATGATGATTATATTAAACGGGCATTCGATGACATGCATTATGCCAACCAATAACAGGGATCCACCTAACACTATGGACATACGTGCATAATTTTCTGTGTACTCCTCTCAAGGTTTTATGAATGGACGGCGTCCTATCCAGGGAGCCCTGTCAATATATAAACTAACTCCACGGAGGACACATCTTATTCAGAAGTTGAAATTTCACCAGTTAGTCAAAAAATTACCCGCATTTTATGGAACCCGAAAGGTCATTAACATGTTTACAACAGCCCGTCGCTTATCCCCGTGCTCATCCAGATGAATCCAGTCAAAGAAAATGCACGAGCAACCCAACCGTAGCGGCTCTTCATCACCAAACCCTCATGGACATTGCGAAACACTTGACAGATAATGTCTATGCGCCAGTCACAAGGAACACAACAGCAGCTGCATCTACTTCAGGTCTAGGGTTACTCCACCTTTCTTTACATACGTCCAAAACATGATTCCACTAAAATGTCAAACTTAGAGAGAAATAAATAGGTAAAATAAAAATTCCAGATAGATGCGGTAGCAGATACACCAACCATTAAGAGACGAAAATTAAACTTAATTATATTTAGATTCAGTTCGTACCGCGCAGTAAAAACTTTCCCTCCCGGTCCTAAAAACAGTCAACGTTGTTCAGAGAAATAATTGCTGTTTATTCTCAGAACCACACAAAACAATACATACACTCTGTGAGCAGAATGTAGAGTCCTGTAACGTTAAACTTGGTGGTGCATAAAGTAACAATTGGCCTTTAAAAGGTATGATGAGAAATTCAGAGTTTCCTTAACGGCACTTGCAAGTGCCAAGATCGCATGGCGTCTAATGATACAATCATCAGTCAATAATGAATCTAAAACAATGTAGAAGAAGTATCTTAATATGAGACAGTCCTACACCTGAAGGACCTGAAAAAAGTCACGAAAAACTTCAGGCATGACAGCCAATACTCGGGGCGGGAATTGAACTCTTCACCTTCCGTGTCCGAAGTAAGAATGCTACCTACTCGGGTGTGACGTTCGGCATTATAAGAAATAAATATGTAAGAATCCGAAATCCGTACAAAGTGACATCACTTGCAGTATATTTGAGAGCATAAAGTTAGAACAGATGCTAAACAGATAAGATGCCACAATGTGTACTGGGCTGATAGAGATCAGGACTGCGGCCAACGAATGTGGCAATGGTCGTTATGTGTTCCACGGAAAAATTATTGAATAGCTGAGCAACTGTCGGCATTTCGAGGACGACTCCGATCCACGGACTTGATACTCCATGAATTATTCTGTAAGCTTCCCGGGTCAAACAACAGTAAAATGTTCGATCTTTTGGCCTCATACAGAAGTACAGTCACACTACCTCTGCGCGCACCTGCAATTTGGACTACACACAACACCCGTATGCTGTCGTACAATTTGCCGCCGTTGAAAGACGATCCAGCTAATTACAACACTAAATACGCAGCTAGATACCTACAGTCGCTACTTACCAGTCCTGTAATTCGCAGTCCTTCACTTCTTTCTCCAAGCTCTTTCAAGACTAACCGGCTATGGTCATGACGCATCAATTTCTTGCTTAACAGAACATCGACGTCAATCCGGCGTTGGAACTATTCCCCTGCTAACGCATATCTACGAACCGCAGCCTCGTACCCACTACATTAGGATTTAAGGTGACACATCATTATGGTTTCAGTTTCCATGCAGCCTGATGCTACTTCTTCAAATATAAATTCGTCGATCTCGTAATAAATCAAACAAAGTGTACAAATCCCAGTGTCTTTTGTGCAAATAATATTATCTCTCTTTTTCTGCTCCTATCCTTCTTACCTCCTGCCTCTTAGTTTACGGATAAAAGTTTTCGGAAACAGAAGGGGATCCATCACAATTTTGAATATCACTTTGTTCTATAAGAGAGAAGAGTGGGTGTGACAGACGTCAGGTGCTACCAGGTGTGATGGGTCTCCAGGTACCACCCCAGCGTCACGCATTTTGCAAAACTGAAGATGGATGACGTGCATTTGAGAAAGGGTGTCAGACGGAAGGAGTTACAACATTCTGTACCTCATTCCTCACAACGGATATTCAAGCGTAATTCACGAAATGGCTCCGATATTTCTTAAATCTGTTTATTTAACGACGCTTTGTCACCTGAATACAGTTATAGTTCTCAGTGACAAAGCTCAAGATGGATAAAGTATTCAAGAGAGCGTATTAGCCGGAAGGAGCTAAATATTGTGTTCCTCAATCCTAATAACGGATCTTGAAGCGTAACGCAAGAAACGGATCCGACACTTCTTTACATCTCTATTTATCGACGCTTTGCCAGCTGCACAGTCATGGCGCCCAATGGATGGGTGAAGGTCAACGATAAATTTTGAAAGGGATATAAGTGGTCGTGACTCGTTCTAAGGTGCCAATGCAGCACTAGACTTAAAGCAGCTGAGTAAAATTAAAGAAACATCAGTCACGACAGCCGATTACTGGAACAGAAAATGGAACACGCTACCTCTATAGTACGCAGTGGGAGTGCCAGTCACCACAAGGAGTCTTGCGGATGACATGTTACTCAACGTATTTACTGTCATTCTTAGTTGATAAAGGCGCATTTTGGTGGGCTGCTGTGCCTACGATCCGGAGAATTTTAATCTCTCCGACCTTCAGCAGTAAATGACTCAACAGCACCCTGCCCGCCGTGAAAACTGGGGAAATCTTATGTCAGTTCGTTTCGTACTGTCTCAACAACTTCCAATTAAAAAAAAAAAAAGAACGGTACAGCGATAACGCTCAACACTCGTTATCGTGGGACGACGGATTCAAATATTAGCTGAGGTTTTCTGTGACTTTCCTCAGTTACTTTCATGCGCATGCCTGAAGAGTGCATCGATTAGGATACGACAATTTCCTTCCAGATCTGTATAATTTATCATTCAGCAGTAATCCTATCATCGAAGTTATGCAGTCTAAAACGCTGACAGCATCGTCAAAGAACCACAATCAGCACTTTGTCTAAAATCCTTGAAAATTAATTAAATAAAGATCCCATACTTTATTTTCAAACACGGCTGCCTGCGACTTAAAACCAAATTCCTGTTAAGTACAGTCCAAATATATTACGAACCAACGGTGATTGGGAAAGGCTACATCAGACGAGCATCTGAGCAGGATATAAAACCCGCAATGTCTACAACGCAGATTACATAACCTACATATATATTATTATAGGTTTCATGGATGCGAAAGTTAGTCTAAATGACAATAAAATGTGGAACAAGTCATGAAAAAAAATATATATATATACAGGACAAGTAAAATCGGACAATTGTCCAAGTACACAGCAGGAAGGCATATAAAGGGAGCAGAAGTACAGGGTTATTCATAAGTCCCTCCAGGATTTCCGACCCCTGCGGTACAGTAGCCGGGATGGTCACGCCGAAGGGGAGCATGTCAACAGAGGGAGA
>JGI20166J26741_11822139_pt1 | contig 10052 bp, 5 predicted proteins | sample TergutCu122P5_FD_26741 | JGI IMG/M metagenome (IMG submission 26741) | reverse complement strand
AGCACGTTTAATACTCCCTGAGGATGGATCCCGAAGGATCCGAAACATGTCGGAGTTTTTAATTGTCTTTTAAAATACTGATACATGTAGATTTTAACCTTCTGAGTTTTATACAATTAAGTGCATTAGTTGGCAAATAAAAGTGATTGACATGTTACCTATGTCTCATGGCATTCAAGTATAAATTTTGGGGTAGATAAGGTTAATTGCCTGATATCTGATAAATATAAAGGATAAGCCATCACAAATATCTGACATGCAGCACTGATCCCCATAAAATACATACACATAAATATATACTAAATCTTTAATGAGCATTGTTTTAACATTAAAGAACTTGATATTACACCCACAGAAAAAAATGTTACCTTCCATAAACAATCACAATCTTCCTCAGCTTCCACAGGCAAGTTAACTTCATAATATATGTGGTGTGTTATCTTGAGAGTATTAACCATATTTTTGTCTATTATTCAGGTCAACTTCATCCTGTAGAGAGCTCAAAGAACATGCAACAGGATCTTAAATTTTGTTTACATAAACCAAGTCATACATAGAGCAAAAAGAAAGAAAATGCTCAAAACATTTCAAAATACTTACACATATGCAAAGTCACACTGAAAATTCGGATAGAGTTTATTAGACTGTAACTGTTTAAATAGAAAGGGGGGGAAGGAATCATTCAATTTAAATACTACACCTGTCATAAACTATATACTTATAGCATGTCGTATTTAATCACAATATTGGTACTACTAGTCCTCTGCACTATAATAATTCACAAACACTCTGAGATTAAACTCTTCTGGAATGTGAAGTCATGTTGTCTTGCAGACAGATAAAGTTTCGAAGAAACCTGCATTCTTCCTTCATCCTGAATATGGATACAGTAGGTTCCTCCATAATTTGGCACCTATAATCTAAGAAACTAACCAATGTCACATCTCAGAAGACAAAACTCTTAAAGTTTACTACCATGATAAGCTCTAATCTCACAAAAACAATGCAGAACAAAAAATTTTACGCTAAATTCTGTCTAATATAATGCCTCAACATACCAAATTCTAACTACAAAGTTTTCAGCATAAAATTTGAAGTTTATACAGCAGTGAAGTGGTCTTCTGAGCTGTGACACTATGTAGTTCAACAGATGAAAACCAACATTGATATTGTGAAGAAGGAAGCAGGGTATTCCTCTGAATGTCAAAACCCAGAAAACCACAAAATGAATGTCTCATTACATATTTTCATATTAACTTTTCTTACCAATTATCAAGTTGTTAACTCTCCACATTTGAAAATCACACATTCAGAGACGTACAGATCTCATGATATTACTACTGTTCTTCCCACCTCAAAACTATGCACTGCAGTTATGTTGGTGTATATATTGTGTGTCCCAACAAATATGTGTTTACAGTACATAATGCCAAAAAGACCAAAATCATAATCATTAAATACCTGGCTGACTGACAAGTTCATGACAATAATTTAAACTAGCTTGGTTGCAGGACATCTAGCTATACGAATTATAAACAAAGGCATAAATTGTACATGAAACTATATTTCGTTCATATGAAATATTAGTTTGATTGTACCAGCATATGGTTCCTATTGGTTCTGTGGGAAATACTGTCTCCTGATATGTACATATGTCATTAAACAAATAACACAATGTTTACTTTAAAGAGAAAATATTAACCTCAATGATTAGTTTCCAAAGACTTTGGACAGCACTGTTACACAAACATAATGGCACTACAGATGAGAAATCCTAACACCATCCGAATAAAAGCAAAAAAAGAAAGTCAAAATTACATTCTTATAATGAAAGCCAACGAGATGCACTATTTCTCAGATTTATTTGATAAAATACTCTACATGTTTCGGACATGTCCACTGTCCATCATCAGGAGTATCTCAACACTTTATATATGCAACAGGTATTTGTCATGCTAATTCTGTTGGTGTCTGCTAGCAGACACCAACAGAACTACAACAACAACCAGAACGACAATTAGTGTTGAGATACTCCTGATGATGGACAGTGGACCTGTCCGAAACATGTAGTGTACTTTATCAAATAAATGTGAGAAATAGTGCATATTGTTGGCTTTCATTATAAGCATATATCACGACGCACAGTCCTCTGAACGTCAAATTTGTCAAAATTACAGTTTTCTGGGATGTATGGTAGGTAACTACCAACATTTCAGGGTGATTTGCCATTCATATTGTGTTGAAATTGGGATATGATACAGTGCCAAGGCCCACAAGACAGTAAGTTAATACTCACTGCTGTAAGAACATCAAATTTCAAACAATGCATGGAAAAAAAGTTCATAAACATGAAACACATTTCTAGTAGTTTCAGAAAGCAATGAAAAGTATGACCATACTAATACAGTAGTCTGCATGTTCAAGAACCTAAGAATGTCTGGGATTCTGACCTCTTGTATTCACCCATTTTAGTACCACTGTGTAGATTTCCTGTGGTTTGTTTCAGTGAAATGGGACATCATCAGATGGCAGACAAGTTGGCCTCCCCCATTCTCCTGCTATTGTGCAGATCACTCTTAGCTCAGTCAAACTCTGTCTGTTACTATGAGAGGTTTACTGTTGCTGCACTTTATGGAATAGATACTGTTTCAAACATTTACAGTAATTTATGACTCCAAATTGGATTTTAATTTTATAAACAACAAGCTTTCATTCTTTTTTATGCTTTCTGAAGTTATTTCATATTCTTATTACTGACATTTCATAAGCTCTTGAAAAAAAATTAGGCATTTTACATTTAATATGCACGATTGTTTTATTGAGCATCTACCATGTAAGACAAAATATCACACACACATTAGATACCATAAAAGTCCTTTGTTGTCAACAAATTCTGGCATAAATTAGCACTCAAAAACCATGCCAATAAAACGTGAAGTATGCTGGTCTACTGCATGAGTAGATGCAACAGTATTTGTCAGATTCCCTCCAATGTACAGAGGTTCGAGCAAAGGTGCTTCTACAGCTGAATTATTCTCCCACTGAAAAATACACTGTCTTGGTCTGTAGGACTAAAATCACATCCCTTGAAAGCATTTTCAAATAACTCAACAGTTGGAACTCCAATACTGAAACAACACTGTACAGCTTATTATGTTGATGGTGCTTATGAATACAGCATAAACAAAGCACAATTAATCCAGTCTTCCTGTGCTCAGTAACGTTAATGAACACTTTGATTAGAATAACAAAAAACAACTGCCACACTATACCTTAGCATCAATTTCAAGTTCCTCATTTTTGGCTTGTCAATAAATTAGAAAAATCAGTATTTATTCTGCAATGCCAATTGCAGTTGGTAAGCATGATTTCAGGCTTCTGCTGTGAAGTAGATGAGAACTGCGCTCCTCTGGGTTATTACGCAGCAAGTAGTAGTAATTACTCGCCAACATTTGGGACAACCTATCAGCCCCATCTTCATGGGTCAAAAATCCAAAACAGCTAAGGTTAACACTCTCCATCTGCCCTTGGTTTTTGACACAACAGAGCTTGATGACCATGCTAGTGGTTACAATGTTATGTATTTGTCACAAAAAAGCAAACAACACATTAATGAGCACTAATTTAAATATAGCTGACTTATTTTTTTTTTTAATCAAGCAGTAAATGTATCAAGCTGGTTCAAAGTTACAGAAAATGTAAACTTTCAAATGTAATCCCACAGAGTTTGGTTATATTGAAGAGACTAAAAAACAAAGTTTTACGACGTAAGGACCATGAAATTTTTCTAACATTTAGGGCAAGAATATGACATTGCATTGTGAGCTTCAGAATGCTGTGAAGAGATATGAAGCATAAGATTGTTCTTGCGCTTTGTGCGGTGAGGACAATATGGACATTGGAACCGCGGCTCTTTTCCACATTCATACCGCATGTGGTACTGCAGATTCTTGTTCTGGCTGTACACCTTCCCACATCCCAAAGGACAAGGAAATTTTTCTTGGGGTTGAAGCTGCTGTTGATTCAGCACAGGAAAATATGATTCTTCCTTCTTCCATCCAGAGTATTTTGATTCAGTCTTGCTTACAATGCAGCTGTTACTGGTCATAACATTTGCAGTGACAAGTTGCGAAATGTTATGATGGACTGACATGAATACTTGAGGCACATTTCTGTCTGCAGGTTTCCGCTGACTTATAACGACATTTCCACCTTGTTCCTGTGGTGATTCAGATGTCTCTGTGTCTGTCGCCATAGATTCTTCAACAGAAAGGAATTGCCATGGATCCAACACAAACTTATCTGCAACAAAGAGCAATAAGTGTTAGTAACACACTTCATATTATTTAAAATTTTAATTCTTCTTATATTCATTTGAAGCTATGGTATAGTCACTAACAACATAACTGAATATAGTTCAAATTATTTCATGTAATATATCTTTAATTAATTCTGTTCCAACCTACAATTATGAAAACAGGTGCAAGACAGTGAAAGAAGAAGAACCAAGCACCAGAGCATAAAGAAAGTACACATGACTTTTACCCTGATTAACTTGTTAAATGAATATCACACATTCTTACCATTAACATTCCTCACATTTATGTTTGCTGTAATTTACCACAGTCAGTCCCCATACATGAAATAATAATACTTAATTTTCAATAACGTTTATTCTTCTTCTGCAGTGCATCAGCCCATTTTCAGGCCATGGCTGCCCTATCTTCTTTCTCAAACCGTCTGTAATTAAAGTTTTTAGTAACTATTACTTATTAGGTCTAGCCAAAACAAAAAGTCATTATCAGTACTCGAGACCTCAGGCTCCTTTGTGGTTGAAATCAACATTAGAGTCTTGCAGGATGTGTGTGTGTACTCTGGTAGATAAGTACCATTCTTATCGCTAAACTTGCTGTCTTTAGCCTCAGTGTAGTAAACAGAGTGATAGCAGATTCCTCAAAAATTCTTGATTTCAAACTTTTGCTGTGCACTGAATGTTGTATGCTTTCTTCTGGGCAATTCCCCAGCATCTGAATTTTATATGCCAACATTTCAGAACACTCTGTCTGTTCTATCTTCAAAGGCACCTACCTGCCTATGAAGATGGAACAGACAGAGTGTTCTGGAATGTCGGCATATGAAATTCAGACACAGGGGAATTACCCAGAAGAAAGCACTCTTCAAAAATGTTCATAAATATTTACCTAAACTACAATAAATCACAACACAGAAGAATGTTTGTTACAATGTCGGTTGCAGGCCCATGGCAGTAAGAAGCACATGCCACAGACCCTTAATTTTATGTAACAACAGTCACAGTGTCTGTAAGACCCTTAACTTTATACCAGCAGAGTCGACAATATTTGTTACAGACCCTTAACTTTATGTCACAATGGCCAAGACTGTCCGTTAGACTGTTAAATTTATACCATGACAGTCAACAGTGTCCATTACAAACCCTTGATCTTGTACCATGGCAGTTGCTATAGGCACAACTTGGGGAGGAAATGAAATGCTCCTCCAATATTTTTTCTACCTAATAATTCATTTTTGGTTAGTGAGTTGAAGAGGGACAAATAAAAAATATGAATATTATCTAAATGAATATTTGGGCAGTGTAAATACAGTTAATATTGAAAAACCTGTTTTTTAAGGGACGTAGAATAGATACATCTTAGGTCACCCCTATGTACAGGAAGAGAGGCACTGTAATTCTCTGTGCTCTTTGCTTAAGGTTACTGTATATTAGAATAGTATTTGGTTTCAAGCCCTTCCGGGCCCGATGCACCTAGGCCTTAAGACAGGCCCTTTGTGTCCCATGTTCTGTACTAAGTTACAGGAGCCCTGTTCCTTTAGAAAAGTTCCAGACAGTCCCCCCCCCCAGCATCCTGATGTCGTCCGGGTCCAAAAAGAAGGAACCCAGATACCTATGCCTGAGTGAGGCTATTGTATATTAAGGACAGGTTCAAACAAATCTTCCCCATCTTTCTAACTTGACTCCTTTGTAAACTGAAGCTCCTAATATCCATGGTTGTCTTTGCCCCTCCCCTTCCTAATGTTACTAGCCACGCTACACCTATGGCAATCACCCTTGCCACCTGCAGACATTTTACCTTCCACCATGGTGGTTACTGTTGTCTGCTCTGTATTTCCTTAATGTACCCCATGTCAGTGCAACTGTCACTACCGGTGGCATGAATTCTCCAGTAGAGTGTGCGTCCACTACATCTTATGGATAACATGAGACATATCAGTGTTTGTCATAATTAAAAACTGTGTAAAGATGACATATGTTTCATCTATTGACTTGGGACAGCAAATATAAGAAAACTTCAGTGGCCTAGAACAAATATATCAATAATAACAGTGGCTGTTAAAGTATTCATTACCACTTAAATAGAAATAATGAAACAATCTAAGACTTCAAACATATTTATTTATTATACAAAACAACATATAAAAACACCACACTAAAACACCTATAAATGCTGAATTATCAGCAGAGATCAATAGTCCTCTTGAAACTTTGAGGTGACAATAAAGTACTATTACCTGTCGCACATCCATTTAAATCTCAATTACGAAACAACATCTGAATCCTAAAATAATATCGTGACTAAATGGACTGTGTAAGATTGTAATGCCAATAACACTTATATTAATTTTTCAAAATACTAATATTTTGTAATCACTTCTCACTCCCAAACATACATGAGTAAACTGCAACTCTCCCGCAAACTTACTAAAAGCTCAAACATAATCAGTCAACAGAACTCAACGAACTGTGAAAGTAAAGTTATTGGCATGGTACAAGGTTCACAAGGGATAGGAAATAAGTGGTGCACAGTAATAATGTGGCAAGGTAGGTTCCTGAGCTGTGGATATTATGATGAAGACAGGAATCGAGATATCCCAGACTGGAAATAAACCTTCATCATACAGACCATAATCCATTCATGACATACCTCTATACCAAATTTCACATGCACAGCTCTATTGATTCGTCATTTACTGCCAAAAAAAAACTGAAAGAGCATGGCTGCATGACTGCATCTTGTTATCACATGCTATCATACCAAACGTTGCATATTTTTCCATATGACCATACACAATTTTAGGGCCCAAATGTATGTGCTGCCAGTAATGATCCAACATCAAAAGTCTGCATGCAAGGCATGTTGTCATTATTATTACTCTCATTCTGACTCAATGAAATTAAAAAGTAATATCACTAGAGTGTCTTCCAATGACATAATATTCAGGCCACACTTTGTGAAAATGTCAACTGGTTCAAAACTGAAATAAGGACAGACACACACACACACACACACACAAACAGCACAGTGATCTCAATAGCCAACTTCCTAATTTTTAACAAGGAAAGTAGGGTAGAAAAGGTTTATGAAAAACTGTCAGAATTCTCCACATCTCTATGATGTAAATTTCTTATGTGTATCATCAGATTGCCCTTCCGTTTTGACCGATGCTGACAATATGGACAGTGGAATATAGGCTCTTTTCCACATTCTAGCCGAATGTGCCTCAACAGGTTACTACGATGGCGGTAAACTTTTAAACACTGTGTACAATAGAATCCTTTGTTTGAAAAATTGCCAGCTCCAGGCTCTGATGTACTGGCTCCAAATATTCCTCTAGCAGAAGTATTAAAATGTCTTAGGACGTCCCATGACAAAGTTCCAATATCTGAAATAGCAAAACATATGCTGTTAAAGAAATCTACTTTCCAATTCAAGTGTAACACTGAAACTAGTATCCCTTTTAAACCTATGCCAGCAGGAAACAGAATTTTGGGATGTGATGGTTTCCTGAACAATAAAAATAAGTAAATGTCACAAAGTATTTGGTTCTTTCTTGTTTCTTCTTATTTCCTCTGCTTTGAGTCCATTCTTACTGATTTTAACAGAAACCTGCAAATTCATGCAGCATTGGATGCATATGCTTAAGTCCCATGACATGCTGACAGTTGTAGTGAAGGGCAGAGTAGCAGCATAGCTCAGCAGCAGTAGTGGTGGTGGTTTTGGTGGTAGTGGTAGGAGAGGGAGCGGAGGCAAAGGAGAGGAGAGGAGAGGGAGGAGGAAGAGGCAAATTACACAGGCATATCAGAGCTGCAGCAGCTATGGTTGCCTGTGCGAGAATATTTCCTCGTACAGTGAGATAAGATCTGAACAAAGCCCTGAAGTGTACAACTGCACATTAAGTATGCAAGTAACACACATCAAAGTGCATGGGTGTGTGTTCATAACAGAGCCAGTCTTAAATCAAAAAATTAATAAACTGTATTTGAAGGTTTAAATGTCATAATCTAATATGGAGTAATGGAACTGCAATATTAAGTACTCTGAAAAGCACTTATTGATACAAAGTTGCAAATTATGATGCTTGCAACCATAGGCAACAGGTTAAGCAACACTTCTTACATGTTAGTCCCCTAACCAGCAGCAAGTTTTTCGCGCACTCCCAAAACAGAATAAACATATCTATCACTAGCAGGTACAACAGAACTGAAGTCATATCAAATGTCACTCCCCTTTTTTCATGCCTTGATAGTCCTAGAGAGCCTTGGCTTTCTTATTTCTGAGGTTTCAAGATCACACTCAGAAACACCACAATCAAGAGGACTCCACTGGATGAGCTATCAGCCCATCACAGAGACCTCTACCTGACACCACACAACACTCACCGGAGACATTCATGCCCCTGGCAGGATATGAACTGCAATCCCAACATGTGAGTGGCTGCAGATCCACACTTTATACCACAGGGGCACTGGGATCAGCATTGTTCCCAATTACCACAATAAGCATTTGGTCACCAGTTATTTAACACAACATCAAGGAACATTAATACTTCAAAAACAGAGCAGCAGTTACAAAAACATTTCAAGAGTACATTTGTGTACTACTTAAGCACACATATGTTTTCCAAAAACATTAATAAGAAGTTTGGGTACCTCATTACCTCAACATTTGTTCACTACACTACTAATAAACTATTTAAATTACTATTATCTCCTAGTATCTCGGTAGTCAATTCACAATTAACCATGCCAATATAGGATTCAAATTAAAGTTGCAGATCTTAAAAAACAATTAAATTTTATTCCATGTACTAAGACATTTTAATATGTTCCAACTTCCAGCATTAATCAGATCCATAATACATAAACAACCAACACAATGCACTTCAATGTTCATGATGTATTTTATTCACTATATGCTCACCAACATGTGTTGGACACTATGGCAGCCATCTTCAGTGTGATGTTATTATTACAAGAACACAAAGGTACATCATATCTGATTAGCTGTGTCACTTAGTGTATTTTTAACTGTAGTTTCACACATGGAAGAAGTTATATTAGACTGACAAGCTGCTTTTTGTGCACCCAAAATGACAGCCTGCAGGGTTAGTACACCATGAAGGATCATAAGCTACTTGCTACACTTTGGAAGAATGTGATGCATCCATCTTCAAGGCAAACGAATGAGAAGGTAGCATATTCTTCCAAAACAATGGAATGAAATGATGACCCCACACAGTGTAATAACCCTGAAGACTTTCACTTAAGCTTAATCTGCAGTGCAAGCCAAAAAAAAAAAAAACTTGCTTCTAGTGGAAGTAAGAGTAGGTCTTAAGGAAAGTAACGCCATGCTCTTTGGTATACATGTACCAATGTTTCTCAGAAACTTGCTGCTTCCATCTACCATGAAGGCCCATCAAGGTACCCATCTACCAAGCTGTATACCTACACATCCCAAAGTCACAATCTTGACAACAGTTAATTCAGTGTACAGTTCTGTCCATTAAGTCAATTCAGAAACAGAAATAACAGATGTCTGTAAAGTAATACAGAAGAACCAACTAGATGCAACAATAATTTATTGATCTATAAGATCAGCTCAACATGTTTCGGGCAACCTTTTGCCCATCATCAGGAGCCTGAGACTGAGATTTTTACAGCATATGGTAACTTGTTGTTGTGGTGGACAGGGAGTCGGTGAGCAGCAGCATGGCTGCCGCTCACCGACTCCCTG
>JGI20166J26741_11822028_pt1 | contig 10052 bp, 5 predicted proteins | sample TergutCu122P5_FD_26741 | JGI IMG/M metagenome (IMG submission 26741) | reverse complement strand
TGCTGAGCTTGTGCAGGGCGTCATAGGTCGTGGCGATAGGGTTCTTCCTGAGAGACTGGGCAATGAGGATACCCCCGACAACGAGCAACACGGCGAGCAGGAGCGCTGCTCCGCCGATGATGAACCATTTCGCTTTGCCTTTCTTCTTCGCCGGGGGCGCCGGGTACATCGTCGTATACGGTTGCTGCGCATCCTGAGGGGTGATCCCTGCAGGGGCGACAGCAGCAGGAGCGACAGCAGCAGGAGCGGCGGGCGCAGGCGCAGCGGGGGCAACGGGTGCGGGTGCAACAGGAGCCGGCGCCGGTGCTGCTACCGCCGCTGGTTCGGAAGGTTTAGCTGTCTGTTCAGCTCCGCAAGAGGGACAGAATTGGGCTCCGTCGGAAACCTCATGACCACATTTCGCACAAAACATACGACCTCCTCCTATAACGTACTTTTGGTGTTCTCAAAGTGTTGACACTATATTACTACATTTTCATTTTCAGTGATGGTTGTTGCACACAGGCGACCGTCATTGCGGTATCATCGTCCTGTGGAGATGCGCCACTTCCGCGGCGCACTTCCGGGCATCATCGTTTCTCTGAGAAAAGGAGATCATCATGTCGGATGTGAAGCGCATCTATTCCTTCGGCACCGGCCTTGACGGAGTCAACAACACCGAGGGAGACCGCAGTATGAACTACATCCTCGGCGGCAAGGGAGCCAACCTTGCCGAGATGGCACATATGGGCTTGCCGGTCCCACCCGGATTCACGATCACCTGCCAGACCTGTAACGAGTATTCCTCTGCGACTCCCATGGCCTTCCCGGCCGGACTGGCAGAAGACGTCGCAGAGCACACGGCTGAGCTTGAGCGCAAGACCGGCAAGAAGTTCGGCGACGTTAACGACCCGCTTCTGGTCTCGGTACGTAGCGGCGCGGCGTTCTCGATGCCGGGCATGATGGACACGGTGCTTAACCTGGGGCTCAACGACGAGTCGATCAAGGGTGTCATCACTCAGACAGGTAACGAGCGCTTCGCCTGGGACAGCTATCGTCGCTTCATCCAGATGTTCTCCGGCGTGGTGATGGAAGTCGACGGGGACTTGTTCGAGAACGCCATCACGATGAAGAAGCGCGACCGCGGGGTGACCGCCGATACGGATCTTTCCGCTGACGATCTGCATGAGCTGGTCGACGAGTTCAAGAAGATATTCTCTGACAATGTGAGTGCTGAGGAGAACCCTGAGCTGGTCACAGACGGTGTGGTGCAGTTCCCTCAGGACGTGCAGGAGCAGCTGCGTCTGGCCATCGAGGCGGTGTTCCGGAGCTGGAACAAGAAGCGCGCGCGCGACTATCGCCGCATGGAGAAGATCCCCGATGACCTCGGCACGGCGGTCAACGTCCAGACGATGGTCTTCGGCAACAAGGGCGACACCTCAGCGACCGGCGTCGGCTTCACGCGCAACCCCGCCGACGGCACCAACGAGTACTACGGCGACTTTCTGACCAACGCCCAGGGCGAGGACGTCGTCGCGGGCATCCGCAACACCCTGCCGATCGCCGACCTGAAGTCCATGCCCGGTCTGGAGGAGTCCGGCACCGAGCTCGACCGTATCTTCGATCTGCTTGAAGAGAGCTATCGCGACATGTGCGACGTCGAGTTCACGATCGAACAAGGTCGCCTCTACATGCTGCAGACCCGCGTCGGCAAGCGCACCGCGCGCGCCGCGCTCAAGATCGCGGTCGATCTGGTCAACGAAGGCGTCATCACGAAGGACGAAGCGCTCATGCGCATCAAGCCCGAGCAGCTCGATCAGCTCATGCATCCGCAGTTCGATCCAGATAAGCACTATGACGTTCTGGCAAGCGGCTTGAACGCAAGTCCGGGCGCAGCCGTCGGCACGGCGATATTCACGGCTGATGAGGCAGAAGAGGCGGCCGAGCAGGGAAAGAAGGTCATCTTAGTGCGCTGGGAGACCACGCCTGATGACCTCCATGGCATGATCGCCGCACAGGGGATACTCACGAGCCACGGGGGCAAGACCTCGCACGCGGCCGTGGTCGCGCGCGGTATGGGCAAGCCCTGCGTCTGCGGCGTGGAGGCGCTGCGCATCGACGCGAAGAAGAAGGAGGCTGTCGTCAGCGGGACCGATGTGGTCATCCGCGAGGGCGATCTGCTCTCGATCGACGGGACGACCGGCGTGGTGGTCCTGGGCGCAGCCGAGTTGATCGAGCCGGAGGTCTCCGGGGACTTCGGGACGGTCCTTGAGTGGTCTGACGAATACCGCACGCTTGGCGTGCACGCCAACGCGGACAACCCTGAGGACGCGAAGTTGGCGCGCGAGTTCGGGGCGACCGGCATCGGTCTGGCGCGCACCGAGCACATGTTCCTCGGCGAGCGCAAGGACATCCTGCAGAGCTACATCCTGGCAGATGAGGTCTCGGTCCGCGAGGACGCACTCGACAAGCTGCTCGAGGTGCAGGTCGCTGACTTCCTCGGGATCTTCAAAGCGATGGACGGTCTGCCCGTGACGGTGCGTCTGCTCGACCCGCCGCTGCATGAGTTCCTCGACAGCCCGCGCGAGCTTGAGGTCGAGATCACGCGCGAGGAAGCGCGCGGAGCGGACGCTTCGCAGGTCGCGGAGAAGAAGAAGCTGCTTGCGCAGATCGACTCCTTTGTAGAGATGAACCCCATGCTCGGCATGCGCGGTTGTCGCCTCGGGATCATGTTCCCCGAGCTTTATGGCATGCAGGTGCGCGCGATCACCCGCGCAGCCTGTCAGCTCAAGGCCAGCGGCCTTGATCCCCGGCCGGAGATCATGATCCCGCTTGTGTCCGTGAAAACCGAGCTGGAGACCCTGCGCGCGGAGACTGAGGCCATCCTGGCGGAGGTCTTTGCGGCCGAGGGCGTGACCGTCGACATCCCCATCGGTACGATGATCGAGCTGCCGCGTGCGGCGGTGACCTCCGATGAGGTCGGTCAGGTCGCTGACTTCTTCAGCTTCGGCACGAACGATCTGACCCAGACGACCTTCGGCTTCTCTCGTGACGACATCGAGTCCAAGTTCCTGACGACCTATCTCGAGCGCAAGATACTGACCCGCAACCCCTTCGAGACGATCGATGACGGCGTCGCGAAACTCGTGAAGATGGGCGTCGAGGGTGGCCGCGCGGCGAATCCGGAGATCCATATCGGGGTCTGCGGGGAGCACGGCGGGGACCCGGAATCCATCGTGAAGTTCTTCGACATCGGCGGTATCGACTACGTCAGCTGCTCGCCCTACCGTGTGCCGGTCGCTCGACTGGCAGCCGCGCGCGCGACCATCGCAGCGGGCGGTGCGACAGCGGCCTCAGAGAACAAGTAGCAGAAGGTCGTATGGCTGAGCAGGAGGGATTGTCCCGCGAGGATCTTGAGGCGCGCGAACATCGTGAGCTCTCCCCGTTCGCGGCGTTCTCTGATGCCAGCCGCGGCAGACAGCGACCGCGTCCCCGCGACGCGCGCCGTACCGAGTTCCAGCGCGACCGCGACCGCATCCTGCACTGCAAGGCCTTTCGCCGGCTCTCGCACAAGACCCAGGTCTTCATCGCGCCGGAGGGCGACCACTACCGCACGCGCCTGACCCATACCCTTGAGGTCAGCCAGATCGCTCGCACGGTCGCGCGCTCGCTTGCGCTCAACGAGGACCTTACGGAGGCCATCGCCTTAGGTCACGACCTTGGGCACACTCCCTTCGGGCATACCGGCGAAGAGGCGCTCTGCAACGCGCTTGCACAGGTCGCAGACCGCTACCCAGGCGCGCCGAAGAAGTTCCGTCATGTGGAGCAGTCGCTGCGGGTCGTCGAACACCTTGAGTATGACGGACGCGGCCTGAACCTCTGTTGGGAGACCCGTGACGGCATCCTCGGGCATTCCGGCGCGCACCTGCCGGCGACCCTGGAGGGCCAGATCGTGCGCACGGCGGACCGTATGGCCTACATCAACCATGATATCGACGACGCCCAGCGTGCCGGGATACTGACGGAAGCCGACCTGCCCGCGGGTCCGGCCGCCGTGCTCGGCCACAGCCTGGCGCAGCGTCTCACGACACTGATCGACGACATGGTCGCCGCCAGCGCTGGCAAGGACCACATCGCGCTTTCCGAGCCGGTCGAGACCGCTCTGCTCGAGATGCGCCGCTTCATGTTCGACGCGGTCTACTCTTCTCCTTCAGCGAAATCCGAGGGCCCGAAGGCCCAGCGCCTGGTCGAGGAGCTCTTCTCCTTCTATCTTACGCATCTTGAGGCCCTGCCCCCGGAGTATCAGGAGACGGTCGCGGCCGACCCGGTCCAGGCGGTCATCGACTACGTGAGCGGCATGACCGACCGCTTCGCTATCCGTGTCTACGAGAGCCTCTTCGTGCCTTCGCGCTGGGCGCTCTCGCAGTAGGCGGACCGTCATGCCCTACCTCTCTGACGAGGACATCACGAAGGTACGCGAATCGACCGATGCGGTCCGTCTCATCGGCGAGCGCGTCACGCTCAAGCAGCGGGGAAGGCAGTGGTGGGGCTGCTGTCCCTTCCACAGCGAGAAGACCCCCTCGTTCAAGGTCGATCCGGCGAGCGGACTCTGGCACTGCTTCGGCTGTGGCGAGGGCGGCGACGTCTTCGGCTTCGTGATGCGCACCGAGGGTCTTCCCTTCGCCGACGCCGTGCGTTTCCTTGCGGAGCGCGCCCATATCGAGCTGACGGTCGACCCCCGCAGCGCGGCGCGCAAGGCGCAGACCGAGGTTCTGCGCGCGATCTGCGCCGAGACCGCGCGCTTCTACAACGAGCAACTGCTGCGCACCGCGGGACCGGAGCAGGATGTGGCGCGCGCCTACCTGGGTAAGCGCGGTTTCGGGACCGCGGTAGCGGACCGCTGGCAGCTGGGCTATGCGCCCGGGCGTCAGCGACTCGTCGAACACCTGAAGGCGAAGGGTTTCAAACCTGGCGACCTGGTCCTTGCCAACGTGGCCGTCGAGCGTAACGGGATCTGTCGCGACCGCTTCTTCGAGCGGGTGATGTTTCCCATCACCGACCTGCAGGGGCGCGCCGTCGCCTTCGGAGGGCGGATGGTCGAGGGCCTGGGCTCCTCCAGCAGCGGACAGAAAGCGAAGTACCTCAACAGCAACGACACCCCGATCTTCCATAAGTCGGAGCACCTCTACGGGATCTTCCAGGCGCGGCGCGCCATCATCGAGCAGAGCTGCGCTGTGGTAGTCGAGGGCTACACCGACGTGATCGCCCTGCACGAAGCGGGGCTGAACTTTGCGGTCGCCACACTCGGGACGGCACTCAACGCGCGGCAGGTGAAACTCCTGTCACGCTTCGCGAAGCGCATCGTCTATGTCTTCGACGGGGACGAGGCAGGGCAGCGGGCGGCGGATCGCGCCGTCGAGTTCATCGACGCAGGCGTGACTCCCGAATTCGCGAGCGACCCCTTGCAGCTCGACGTGGTCGTCCTCCCGGATCAGCAGGATCCTGCCGAGCTGGTGGCGTCTGCAGATGGGCGCGCTCGCATGGAAGCGCTGATCAAGGAGGCGGGTTCTCTGTTCGAGTTCGCGATCAAGCGTCGTCTGTTGCGCTGGGATCTCGAGCGTCCCGAGCAGCGCCAGAGTGCGCTGCGTGACGCGGTCGGGGTCATCGCCAGCCTGCAGGGTTCGCTTCTGGGATCCGAGTACGCCCAGCTCATCGCCGACGAGCTGGCTGCCCGGGGTTCGGCCGTCGAGCTGCGCCAGGTCTTAGCTGAGCTTGAGGATGTCGCGAAGCGGTCCCGGCGCCAGACCTCGACGCCCCAGATGAGCGAAGCGCAGAACCTGCCCGAGGAACACGCGGGGGTCAGAGGAGTCGCTGCGGTCCTGGCCGAGCCGTGTGAGCCGGGGGTCTCAGGACAGCAGGATCTGCTTGCGCTCTTCCTCCTCAGCCCTGAGGTGCGCCGTGCCTGCTGGTCGGACTTCTCTCCCGAGCTCTTCTGCGAGGAGGCGTATCGTAAAGTCGCCGAAGCGCTGTATGCGATGGGCCCCGAGACAGAGCAGCAGACGATAGGGAACGAATTGTTGAAAAACTTCCCGTCACTGCCGATACTTGAAGCGAAATATGATAGTATGGTCCCTGAAGGATCTGATCTGGAACCTCGCACACGTGTCCTCATCCGACAATTGCACGAAGCCAAGCTTCAGTCTGAAATAATCAAGCTCAGGACACAGCTGCGATCCTCTCAAGATCCGAACAAGGTATTAGACGAACTGGTCAGACGAGAGAAAGAGCTTCAGGAGCTTCGTGCAAAACGATACAACTAGCTCGTGATAACGAGGATCGAAGTATGACGACAACAACAAAGAAGCCAGCTGCTCAGAAGGCAGCGCCCGCGAAGAAGAAGGCAGCTCCTGCCAGGAAGGCGGCGGCGCCGGTGAAGAAAGCTGCGGCGCCCGCCAAGAAGGCAGCAGCTCCTGCCAAGAAGGCAGCAGCGCCGGTGAAGAAAGCTGCGGCGCCGGTGAAGAAAGCTGCGGCGCCCGCGAAGAAGGCCGCAGCGCCGGTCAAGAAAGCGGTCGCGCCTGCCAAGAAGGCAGCTCCTGTCAAGAAGGCAGCTCCTGCTCCGGTCAAGAAGGCCGCGGCGCCCGCGAAGAAGGCAGCAGCTCCTGTCAAGAAGGCAGCTCCTGCTCCTGCCAAGAAGGCAGCAGCGCCGGTCAAGAAAGTCGCGCTTGCTGCTCCCAAGAAGAAGCGCCCGGCGCTGGACGTGCAGGCGATCAATGACTTCACTCAGAAGCTCAGGTTCGATGCTGATACCACTCAGCACTTCGTCGACCTCATCACCGAGGGCCAGAAGGCGGGGGTGCTGGATGATGATGTCATCCAGGATGCTTTGAACCAACTGGTCGAACAAGACTATGACGTCGATGCGATCTATACGTTCATCAAGGATGCGGGCATCACGATCCGTGACGCGCAGGCGCACGAAGCTCTTGACGCTGATGAAGCTCTGGCGCTTCTGGATACTGACGTGGCCGATGTCGTCGAGGACGAGGGCGAAGAGCTGATCGCCACGCTGCCAGCGGAAGCGGAGGATGACGAGGTCTCCGTCGACCTGAACGCACTCTCGACCGCTGCGCCCGATATGAACACCTCGATCGATATCGATATCAAAGAGCTCGAGAGCATGATCCGGGAGACCTCGAAGGCGCCGGCGAGAAGCGTCAAGCAGAGCCGCCGTCGTGACCGGACTTCCGGTGGGCTGACCGCAGATTCGGTGAGGATGTACCTCAAGGAGATCGGTAAGGTCCCGCTGCTGAACGCGGCCCAGGAGGTCGATCTTGCCAAGAAGATCGAGATCGGTCTTGAGGCGACCGAGCGCCTGGAGTCCATCAGCGATTCAGGCAAGACCCTGGCGCGTCCTGAGATGCGCAAGTTGATCCGCCAGGAGCAGATCGGGATGTCCGCCAAAGCTTCGCTCATCGAGGCGAACCTGCGTCTGGTCGTGAGCATCGCGAAGAAATACATCGGACGAGGCATGTCGTTCCTGGATCTGATCCAGGAGGGCAACCTGGGGCTCATCCGCGCGGTCGAGAAGTTCGACTATACCAAGGGCTTCAAGTTCTCGACCTACGCGACCTGGTGGATCCGCCAGGCCATCACGCGCGCGATCGCCGATCAGGCGCGCACGATCCGCATCCCCGTCCACATGGTCGAGACGATCAACAAGCTCGTCCGGGTCCAGCGTCAGCTGGTCCAGGAGCTCGGCGAGGACCCCTCGCCGGAGCAGATCGGCGAGCGTATGGGCCTTGACGGCGACCGCATCCGCGAGATCCTGAAGATCAGCCAGGAGCCGGTCAGCCTTGAGACGCCCATCGGCGAGGAAGAGGACAGCCAACTGGGCGACTTCCTTGAAGACGAGTTGATCCAGGGCCCGGCGGAGGCGGCGAACTTCACGATGCTGCAGGAGCAGCTGAACTGGGTGCTCGGCGACTTGAGCGAGCGCGAGCGCAAGGTCATCGAACTGCGATTCGGCCTGCTTGACGGGCATGCGCGTACGCTTGAGGAGGTCGGGCGCGAGTTCGGGGTCACCCGTGAACGCATCCGCCAGATCGAGAGCAAGACGCTCAACAAGTTGCGCCACCCCAGCAACTCGAAGAAGCTCCGCGACTTTTTAGAATAACCCACTAACTCGGTCTCCTTCCGCGTAAGCCATTCAGAGTGACCCTCATGGGCATAGGCCCAATGGGGGTCACTCTTCAGGTCTTATGCGAAACGATCCCTTCGTTACGGGGAGTTCTTACATGTGACAAAGGGGTCAGACTCCTATATCACATTACGTTTTATGTGATTTTACAACTCGCTAACAACGACAGGCGGGGTGTTTGCTACACTCTGACCATGGGTGAAACGTATGGCGCATATACTGGTCGTTGAGGATGAGGCGGCGATCGCCGATCTGGTGCAGCTTAACCTGAAGCTGGTCGGACACAGCTGCGCGTGGGTGGATAACGGCGATGAAGTTATGGACGCGCTCGCCTGTGAGAAGCCTGACCTGATCGTGCTTGACGTGATGTTGCCGGGAAAAAGTGGCTTCGACCTGATGAAGGAGATCGAGCCGCAGGCGATACCGGTGATAATGCTCACGGCGAAAGACGGGATCGATGATAAGATCACCGGTCTGAAGCTGGGCGCTGACGACTATATGGTGAAGCCCTTTGCTGCGATCGAGCTGATCGCGCGTGTCGACGCCGTGCTGAAGCGCTGCAAAGCGCACGAGACGGTCTTCAGGGTCGATGATGTTGAGGTGCGCATGGATGAGCATCTCGTCCTGCTCAGCGGAGAGCCAGTCGATCTGACCAGCAAGGAGTTCGAGCTGCTCACGGTTCTGATACAGCACAAGAACATCGCGCTTCACCGGCAGCGCCTGTTGAAGTTGGTGTGGGGTTATGACTATATGGGAGAGACCCGTACCGTGGACGTGCATGTCCAGAAGCTCAGGAAGAAGCTTCGACTGGAGGACCGGATCACGACGGTATACAAGTACGGCTATCGTCTGGACGCGCCGCGATGAAACTCTGGCAGAAGATCTGCATCTGCGTAGTCGTACTGTTCATCATCGGCTTCGATGTCTCGGCCTGGCTGATCATCGAGAAGAGTACTGCGGTACTGATCGAACAGGAAACGGAGATCGCCTTGACCGACCAGCGCCTGATGGAGAGCTCGCTTGCGGAGCGTCTCACCGCGGCGCAGAAAGATTACGAGACGCTGAACGCGGACAACCTCGCGTTTCTTATCCAACCCTACGCACAGTACTACGCCGATCAGCGCACCTACTTCAAGGTCTACCTCGATGACAAGCTGGTGTACGGCAGCTTCAAGGCGGGCTCTGACTTCGACACGCAGGTCAGCGCGGGACAGACTCAGTATGCGCTTGTTGAGATCACGGGTACGCCTTATCTGCGCATCGCAAGCAGGATGGACGAGCCCTTTTCGAACATCCGGATCGTCTACCTGAAAAACGAGCAACAGATCCAGGACTACCGCTCTCAGATAAGCCGCTACTGTGTGACGGTTTCGGTGATCGTTTCTGTGGCGCTGGCAGCGGTCGTGGTCGCTCTGCTGCTCAGACTTACCTCTCCGCTCAGAAAACTGAACGAGGCCGCCCGTGAGATAAGCGCGGGCGACTATCACCGGGAAGTCAAGGTCGATAGTCGTGACGAGGTCGGAGAGCTGGCTGAAAGCTTCAATGTGATGTCTGAGCATGTGCGCGCGCACATAGAAGAGCTCTCGAAGCTGACGGAGGCGAAACAGCGCTTCATCGACGATCTTGCGCATGAGCTGCGGACTCCGCTGACCGCGATCGTCGGCTATGGCGAAGCGCTGAGAAGCGCGCAGCTCGACGACGAAGAAAGAGATATGGCGCTGAACTACATCGTTTCTCAGGGCGAGCGGATCCAGAACCTGTCCACCAAGCTCATCGATCTGGCTTGGTTGGGTTCCAGCCAGATCGATCCGGAGGAAGTCGACCTGGCGGAGGTCTTCAGGTCGGTCGCGGCTTCGGTCAGGGGGCGGTGCGAAGA
>JGI20166J26741_11821917_pt1 | contig 10052 bp, 9 predicted proteins | sample TergutCu122P5_FD_26741 | JGI IMG/M metagenome (IMG submission 26741) | reverse complement strand
TGCCGACCTATCCGACGCTGTTGGCGGCGGTGCAGATGGACGACACGGGCTCCACGCAGATCGGCAAGTACATCTTCAACCATCCGTTCTTCGTCCCGGGTGTCGCGACCATCGCCCTTGCGGTGGTGCTCGGCTTCGGGCTGGGATCGGTGATCCTGTAGCACGTCGCGTGGCCCGGCCGGGTCACGCTCGCGATCTATGGCGTCTGGGCGCGTCGGTCCTGCGGGATCGGCGCGCCCAGCGCTTCGGCCAGGGCCGCGTGCACGTCGGCGGCGCCGACGCCGAGTTGGCGCGACAGCAAGGCGAGCTGCCCGACCGCCTCGGCCAGGGTGGTCTGCACGTGGCGGGCGTGCTGGGGGGCGGGGCGCGCGGCCACGACGGTGCCGTGGCGTCCATCCGCCACGACGAGCCCGTCCCGGGCCAGGACCTCGTACACCTTCGCGACCGTGCCCCGCGCCAGGCCCAGGTCGGCCGCGAGGTGGCGGATCGCCGGCAACTGATGGCCGGCTTCGAGTTGCCCGGCCAGGATCAACCGCTCGATCTGGGAGCGCAACTGCTCGAACACCGGCACCGCCGAGCCCGGGTCGACCTCGACGATCATGCCGGACGTTCCGTGACGAACGCGATGGGCGGGGCCGCCTGCCGTGCCGTCAGGATCGCGGGCGCCCACCCCCGCGGCGGACGGACCCGGCTCCGCACGATCGCGACCAGCACGAGGGCGAAGCACCCCAGGCTGACCGGAATGGAGGCGGCTGTCAGTGCGGTCTGCCAACCCGGCCCCAGCCCGGCGCCGGGCCCCGTCAGCCAGGCGGTCCACGCGGTCGCCGCCGACGAAAACCCCAGCACGGCTCCGGCCAACCCCAGCCACGCGACGGACGTCCCGGCGAAGGCCCGCAGCCGCCCGTCGACCGTCAACGCCGGCTGGGTGGCCGGGCGGGGCCGGTCGGTGATCGCGCGTTGCGTGACCTCGGCCAGCCCGACCAGGAGCGCCGCCAGGACGGGGCCGCCCAGTCCGGCGGCATCGCGCTGGACGATGATGCCCACGGCACCGCCGGCGATCGCCAGCGCACCGATGATCCGGGCAGCCCACGTCACTCTCGGCAGCGGCGGGCGCGGTCGTGCGTCCAGGGTCGCCCGCCGCACGGCTGAGCGGCGCGACAGACGATAGCTCTCGGCCGACAGCGTCCCCAGCACGACCCCGGCCAGCCACCAGACCAGCAGGTTGCCGACGAGCGGACCGCCGACGGACAGCGACAGACTCCAGCCGTCCATGCCACCGCCGTTCCACCTCAGCCCGACGACGAGGCAGAGGAGCAGGCCGAGGACCCCGCCCACCAGGCGCGACACGTTGTGGCGCCGCAGGTACGCGCGGTACACCTCCGCCTGCGCGTGCGGGGGGATCACGCCCCCGGCCAGCCACGCCACGTCCCGGCCGGGCACACCTGCGTCCCGGACCACGAGCACGGCGAGGGTCGCGAAGATCGCGCCGAGCAGCACCAGGGCCAACACGCTGACGCCGGCCGTCATCGCCCGGCCTCCGGGCAGCCCCAACGATTCGAGGGCGCTCGGCGTGCCCGGTTCTTCCGCCACACCGCTTGACACTTTGTCATATCGTCATAGTACAATGGGACTATGAGTCAGTCAAGTACCGTCAGCGACTCGGCCCCGGCACCCTCGTCCGCGGACGACGAACTTCGCAGCCTCGTGCCGCGCCGTACCCGGTTGGCCACAGGACTCATCGGCCTCGCGTGCGCACTCGCCCTTGTCACGAGTTGGTTCGTGCCCGCCTGGTTCAATCCCCGGCTCGGGGTGGGCCGATCCGCCAGCACCAGCGGCCTTTGGAACACGCCATTCGTGGAGGCCTCGGTCCAGCTGCCCCCCTCGCAACCGGTCGTGACCGTGACCGGCGTGGACGACATCCCCGGCGCCCGCATCATCGCCGCCTGGGTGACGCACGACGTCGCGCCCGGATTCGGAGACGACCAAGCCTGGAACCGGATCGTCGCCACGACGTGCGACGGCACCACATGCGGACCCACCCCCGGTGCCTGGCGGCCGTCCGATGCCGCGTCTCTCATCGATGCCCTCGTCGCCGGGGGCTCACCGCTGGCCACCGCGGGGCTGCCCCAGCGGGTCCGTCCGAACGACGTGCTGTGGGTGATCTGGGAGATCACCGACTGCGACGCGTGGCCGCCCAACACGTCATCCGTCGAGGTGCGCCTCCGCGGCGCCGCCGGCATCCCGACGCGGCAGACCTACTCCGGCCTCCCCACGCCCTTCGACGACGGCCGCGAGCAGCTGGACGAGTGGGGCGCCTGCCAGCCGTGAACCGGACGCCCGCAAGGGAGGGCGCATGCGAAACGGGCCGCCACCCGTACGAGTGACGACCCGTCCCGCAATCCTGTCGTCCCGGGCGGGACGCGCGGATCAACGCTTCGAATACTGCGGCGCCTTGCGGGCCTTCTTCAGGCCGGCCTTCTTGCGCTCCTTCACCCGGGCGTCGCGGGTCAACAGTCCCGCCTTCTTCAGCGCCGGACGGCTCGCCTCGCGGTCGATCTCGTTGAGCGCCCGGGCGATGCCCAGCCGCAGCGCCCCGGCCTGGCCGGTCACGCCGCCGCCGCCGATACGGGCGATCACGTCGTAGCTGCCGACGACGCCGGCCGTGACGAACGGCTCGTTGATCGTCTGCTGGTGCAACTTGTTCGGGAAGTAGTCCTCCAGGCTGCGGCCGTTGATGCTATAGGTGCCGCTGCCCGGCTTCAGCCGGACGCGGGCGATGGCCTCCTTGCGGCGGCCCGTTCCCCGTCCGGGCGCGACGACCGCCGGACGGGCGCTCGTCTGGGCGCCACCGGTGCCACCGGCCTCGGCGCGGTACGCGATTTCGCGGTCCTGCTCGTCGACGAACGGCGCGGGAACCTCCACGGCCTCCTCGGCCACGACATCGTCGGTGTTCATGTTCTCACTCACTGGGCCACCTGTGTGATCGTGTAGGGCTTGGGCTTTTGGGCTGCGTGCGGATGCTCCGGACCGGCGTAGACCTTCAGCTTGGTCAACTGCTGGCGGCTCAGCTTGTTCTTGGGGAGCATGCCCCAGACCGCCCGCCGGATCGCCTCGCGCGGGTCCTTCGCGATGAGGGCGCCGATCGTCGTCACCTTCAGTCCGCCGGGACGTCCGGAATGACGGTAGCGCAGCGACGTCGCGGACTTGTTGCCGGTCAACGCCACCTTGGAGGCGTTCACGATGATCACGAAATCGCCGGTGTCGATGTGCGGGGCGAACGTCGGCTTGTCCTTGCCGCGCAGCAACGTGGCGGCGGTGACGGCCAGGCGTCCCAGCACCACCCCCTCCGCGTCGATGACGTGCCAGTTCCTGGTGACCTCGCCAGGCTTCGGGCTATAGGTAGACACTGTTTGCGGCCATCTTCCACTAGTATCGGCATCTGCTCGCCGCACCACCGCACACCAACCGGACCCCCGTCAAGGGGTCGCACGAGCGCGGGCGCAGCGGAGCAACAGCAGTCCAGGATACCGTGCCGGGGTGAACCGGGTCAAACTTTCGCACGTGCACATTTTCGCCATCAGGCCAGGACGAACACTCACCGGGCGTAGGTGCGCCGCGCCGGGCGGGGTGGTTGAGCGCGCCGTGATCCCCATGTTGGTAGCCTGGAAGGAAGACAACACGACGCCCGCCCCCAGGCGGGTGTCGACGCGGACGAGTATGCACAAGGAGCGCCGATGCAGCCGCTGACCGGTGTCGTGAAGAACTACGCGTGGGGATCCACGTCGGCCATCCCGGCCCTGCTCCACCGGCGGGACGACGGACGACCCCAGGCCGAGTACTGGCTGGGCGCGCACGCCGCCGGTCCCGCCACGATGCGCGGCCTCGGCCGCACCGACGCACCCCAGACGCTGGACACGTGGCTGCGCCTGTACCCCGAGGCCCTCGGCGAGGCGAGCCGCGCCCGGTTCGGCGACCGGCTGCCGTTCCTCCTGAAGGTGCTGGCCGCGGACAAGCCGCTCAGCCTCCAGGCGCACCCGCAGGCCGCCGACGCCGCCGCCGGCTTCGATCGCGAGAACGCCGCCGGCGTGCCCCTCGACGCGCCCGAGCGCAACTTCAAGGACCCGTGGCCCAAGCCGGAACTGCTGGTCGCGCTCACGCCGTTCGAGGCGCTGTCCGGCTTCCGCGACCCGAAGCACACACTCGCGCTGTTCGAGGCGTTGGACGTCCGCGACACCGTGATCTCGCCCGTCGTCGGGCCGCTGCGCCACCGCGACGACCCCCAGGCCGCGCTGGCCGAGGTGTTCCTCGACACGCTCGCCTCCGGGGATATCCGGGGCGAGGCGGTCACCGAGGTCGTGGCCGCGTGCGCCCGCCACCTGGAGGACCCGGGGGCGCTCGGCGACTTCGCCCGCATGGCTGTGCTCCTCGACGAGCACTACCCCGGCGATGCGAGCCTGCTCGCCGCGCTCATGCTCAACCACGTCCGGCTCGACCCGGGGCAGGCGCTGCACAACACGCCGGGCACGCTGCACGCGTACATCAGCGGCGTCGGCGTGGAGATCATGGCGAACTCCGACAACGTGCTGCGCGGCGGGCTCACCCCCAAGCACATCGACCCGTCGGCCCTGGCCGCGTGCGTCGACTTCGAGGCGAAGGACGCCCCCGTCGTCCACCCGCTCCTGGAGGACGACGGCATCCTGAGCTACCCGACGCCCGATCCGCAGTTCGCCCTGTGGCGCCTCGACACCCGGCCCGGGCATCCGGTCCCGTTGCCCGGCGCCGGACGCCCGCGCATCCTGCTCGTCGTCGAGGGGACCGCCGATGCCCACGATCCCGTCGACGACCTCACGTTGACCCAGGGCCAGGCCTGCTTCATCGGGGCGGACGAGTCGCCGGTCCTCACCGGCAGCGCCCTGGCGTTCCTCGCCGCCAGCGGCGTATAGCCGCGTCGCGCCGGAGCCCCTGGCGGGAGTGGATGCGGGTTCGACTCCGCCCCGTCTGGTCAGGCGACGCCCTTCGGCGTCGCTGGAGCCCCGGGAGGGAGTAGATGCGGGTTCGACTCCGCGCCGTCTGGTCAGGCGACGCCCTGCGGCGTCGCTGGAGCCCCGGGAGGGAGTCGACGCGTCCTCGCCTGACGGCGAGTCCGCCCGCCTCGCTCGTTCCCACTCGCTCGGCACGCTCGCTACGCAGGCCGCACCGCGGCCTGCGCTTCACGCTCGCGCCCTCACGGGTTCGACTCCGCCCCGTCTGGTCAGGCGACGCCTGGCGGCGCCGCGCCGGAGCCCCGGGAGGGAGTCGAACCCTCGACCTCCCGCTTACAAGGCGGGAGCTCTGGCCGCTGAGCTACCGAGGCACGGCACGCGCCGGACGCACGTGCCGCCCCCTATTGTGCCGGGTCGTCACGTCCAGGCGCGAACCCCCCACGAAAAACGGTACTGTGGTGACAATCGCCCGGACGCAGTGGTGCGGGGCTGGAAGGTCACGACGATGGACAAGCGCATCCCCGGTGGTGCGGGCCGGTCCCTTCCGTGGCGTCCCCTCGGGTTGGCCCTCGGGGCGGTCGCCGTGGTCGCCGGCGCGGGCATCGCCTGGTCGTGGCGCCGCGCGCGAATCAGGGCCGTCGAGACGAGCCCGACCCGCACCCGACCTCTCGTCCCACCCGTCGCGCCGGACGACACCCGCCGCACCGAACCGCAGGCCGCGCCCGTCCCGGGCCCCGAGGCAGTTGCGCCGGCGCCACCGGCAGCAGCCCCCGCGGTGGCCCCAGCCCCGTCCGCCGGCCTCTTCGGGCACCTCGGCCACGCCGTATCCGGCCACCCGTGGGTGTTCCTCGTCGCGTGGCTGCTCATCGCGGGCCTGGCCGGGTTCGGCACGTTCGTCGGCTTCGGCCAGGGCGGCCTGTTCGACCGCATGACCAACTCCCAATCCCTGGTGTCGGGATCGGAATCCGACCACGTCACCAAGCTGATGGCCCCCGCCGACCAGGGTGAGAGCATCACGATCGTCGTCACCGGCGTGGACCTGGCCACGGGCATGTCCCAGGCGACCGGCATCATGTCGAGCCAGCGCCTCGCCCTGGCGTCCGTGTCCGGCGTCTCTCACATCGTCGATCCGTTCGCGCTGCTGGGTGCACCCGGGCCGGCATCCGCCCAAGCCCAGGCCATGCTGAGCGCGAACCGGGACGGTTTCCTCATCCAGGTCAGCCTCGACCCTGCCCTTGACAAGGCCGGACGGGACGCGGCGCACAGCCGTCTCGACACCGCGATGGCGAACCTGCGGACCGCCCTGTCCGCGCAGTTCCCGGACGCCGGCGTCGCCAGCATCTCCTCGCGGGCGATTGGCGATGCGATCATCGGGCAGGTGCAGTCCGACCTTCTCACCGGCGAGGCGATCAGCCTGCCGGTGGCACTGATCCTGCTCATCATCGTGTTCGGCGGGGTCGTCGCCGCCGGACTGCCGCTCGCGGGGGCGATCGTGTCGATCGTCATCGGGCTCGGCGCCGTGTGGGGCCTGACGTTCTGGCTGAACGTCGACTCGTTCATCCTGAACATCATCACGATCATCGGCCTGGCCCTGTCGGTCGACTACGGCCTGCTCATCGTGTCGCGCTACCGCGAGGAACTCGCCGCCACCCTCTTGTCCGCCGGCTTCCCGACGGACGGCAGCGTCGTGCCCGACAAGGCGACGTCGCGTGCCCTCGTCCGGACGGCCGCGCAGCGCGCGATCGCCACGGCGGGCCGCACCGTCACGTTCTCGGCCGTGACCATCGCCTGCGCCATGTCCGCGCTGCTCACCATGACGTCCGACCTGCTGCGCACCATCGCCGTCGCGGGCATCGCCGTCACACTGCTGGCCGTGCTCATGGCGGTCATGGTCGTACCGGCGCTGATCGTCATCGCCAACCGGGTGCTGATCCGCCCGTCCGTGCTGACGCGCATCCCGGGCGTGCGCGTGGTGACGAGGGCCGTCGGCGACGCGGCCAGCGATCACGGGATCTTCTCGCGGCTCGCGCGGCGCGTCCACGCGCACCCGTGGATCTTCATGGCGATCGTGCTGGTCATCCTCGGCGTGATGGCGTCCCCGATCCGCAGCTTCACGATGCGGACCGTGTTCGCCGACTACCTGCCCGCCGGCAACGCGACGACGCTGGCCTACGAAACGCTCCAGGCCGACTATCCGGCAGCGCGGGCCGCGTCGCTCATCGTCGTCGCCGACACGCCGCCCGCCGACGCCGCGCCGCTCCTGATGAAGCTGCAGGGCCTGCCGGAAGCCGACTTCGTCAGCCCGCCCGCACCCCTGCCCGGCGACCCGAGCCGCTCGTTCATCAACGTGCACCTCGCCTACGACAACCAGGTCGGCTCCGAGGTGACCGACCAGGTGAGCACCGTGCGCGGGTGGGACCTCGGCTACGACCTCATGGTCGGTGGGCCGGCCGCGTTGCAGAAGGACTTCATCGACTCGGTCCTCGCCTCCGCCCCCCAGGCCCTGGCGGTGATGGCGGCGGCGGTGCTCGTTCTGCTGTTCCTCATGACCGGATCGTTGATCGTGCCGGTGAAGGCGCTCGTCATCAACTCGCTGTCCCTGGTCGCCTCACTCGGCACGACGAGCTGGATCTTCACGAACGGCCACTTCGGCATGCCCCAGACGGCGGGCATCGAGACGATCATCGCCGCGTGCGCCGTGTCGTTCGGGTTCGGGCTGGCGATGGACTACGAGGTGTTCCTGCTGGCCCGCATCAAGGAAGCGTGGGACGCGGGCCTGCCGAACGACCGGGCGGTCGAGCTCGGGTTGCAGCGCTCCGGACGCATCATCACGAGCGCCGCCGCGATCATCGTGGCCGTGTTCATCGGGTTCACGTTCGGGAAGATGATCGCCATCAAGGAGATCGGCGTCGTCCTGGCCGTGACCGTGATCACGGACGCGACCCTCGTGCGGCTGCTGCTCGTGCCCTCGACGATGACCATCCTCGGGAAGTGGAACTGGTGGGCGCCCCGGCCGTTGAAGCGGCTCTACACCCACCTGGGGTTCCTCCACTAAAGTCTCAGGCCGCGGTCGTCCTCGCCTTCGCCTGACGGGTGAATACCATCACGACGACGATGGCGACGAGCCCGATGGCGACGTAGTTCGCGACCCGCGCATACACCTGCAGCGCGCTGACGATCGGCTGGCCGACCACGAAACCCAGCAGGAAATACAGGGCGAGCCAGACCGTGCAGCTGGCCGCGTCCAACGCGATGAACGTGCGCAGCTTCATGTTGGACGCCCCGGCGAGCACGAACACGACCGCCATGATCGGCAGCGGGATCGGCACGTACGCGATGAACATGCCGAGTACGCCCCAGCGGATCGCCCAACGCTCGGCGCGCGCGTAACTGCGGGCCGCGCGGGCCGACTGCCCCGCCCAGACCTCGATCATGCCGCGGCCCCAGAGCTTGCCGGCCCACCAGTACACCCAGTCGAACTTGATCGACATGATCAGGCCCGCGAGCATCGGCCAGAACCAGGCGTGGAACTCCCCCACGCGGACGAGCGAGCCGAGGCCCGCGACCGCCGAGCGCGAACCGGTCAGCGCGACGAGCACCGGCACAGAGTGGCCCAGCAGCCAGCCGCGCATCGGGATCATGACCAGGCCCCAGACCGTGATCACCCCGATCCACGCCATGCACGCCAGATCGCGCCGGCCCGGCTTGTGCCGCCACGGCATGCCCGGGTCGTCCCACCACTCGTGCTCGGGTGCCTCCGCGCCCTCGGCGCCGGCGAGGACCGGATCCTCCGGTGCGGGTTGGGGCTCGACGGACTCGCTCATCCCGCCCAGCCTATCCGTCCATCCGCCCAGGTTGTCACGCGGTGGGACGCCGGCCGGCCCGGGCACGGAGATCCTGGTGGTGGTCGACGGCCTGGTCGACGAGCGAGATGACGTGCGGGTCGTCCACGGTATAGAACTGGCGCCGGCCCCGCCGCCGGGCGCTGACCAGGCCTGCCAGGCGCAGCTTCGCGAGATGCTGGCTCACCAGCGGGCCGCTCGCGCCCAGCGCCTGCGCCAGCGTCGAGACGTCCCATTCGTGCCGTGACAGCAGCCACAGCAACGCGATGCGCTGCGACGAGGCCAGCATGGCGAACGTGTCCGCGGCGTCGACCAGCACGGCGGGATCGGGCATCGCCTGGTCGGGCACCTGACCGCTGTGTTCCGTCCCCGGTGTTTCCCCTGCCACGTGCCCACCGTACCGCGGCGGCGGCGCAATATCCACGCGCCGCCAGGCCCGTGGTGCCGTTGCCGGACGCACACCGCGAGCCGTCGTCGACTTGAGAACACACACCTCACGCGGATACGATTCATCTCGTCGCATAAACAGATGCGCAATCATGGGATGACTCAGACGCGGCCCCCGGCGGCCGGCGAGAGGTGGTCTTGACATGGCACGCAGTACCGCACCGGGCACGGCCGAGGAGACGACGCCGCGCGGCCATGCGGGCGCCGAGCAATCGATGCACACCGGTGCCCGCCTGAACTGGCTGCGAGCGGGCGTCCTGGGGGCGAACGACGGCATCGTCGCGACCTCCGGCCTGGTGATCGGCGTCGCCGCGGCCGGTGCGACCGCCGCCACCCTGCTGACCGCGGGCCTGGCTGGGCTGGCCGCCGGCGCGCTGTCGATGGCCGCCGGCGAGTACGTCTCGGTGAGCACGCAGCGCGACACCGAGAAGGCGCTCCTCGCCAAGGAGAAGTACGAGCTCGAGAACTTCCCCGAGGCCGAACTGGACGAGCTCGCGGGCATGTACGAGGCGAAGGGCCTGACGCCCGACCTCGCGCGATCGGTCGCCGTGCAGCTCACCGCGCACGACGCCCTCGGGGCGCACGCCGAGACCGAACTGAAGATCGACAAGGAGGAACTGACGAACCCGTGGCACGCGGCCGTGGCCTCCATGTTCGCGTTCGTCACCGGGTCGATCCTGCCGCTCCTGGCGATCCTGCTGATCCCGGGCCCCGCCAGGATTCCGGTCACGGTCGTCGCGGCCGCGCTCGCCCTCATGCTCACCGGCTGGATCAGCGCCCA
>JGI20166J26741_11821806_pt1 | contig 10053 bp, 3 predicted proteins | sample TergutCu122P5_FD_26741 | JGI IMG/M metagenome (IMG submission 26741) | reverse complement strand
ACTCCTGAAGATGGACACGAACCATGTCCGAAACATGTAGAGTGATAATAAACCAAGTAAAACAAAAGCTGCATCTCGTTGGTTATTTACCTATACAATACTAACTGATGTAATTTATAATGACAAATTCTATATCCTGTGGTTTTGACCATATATGGATTGACTGAATGTATAATAAACAAACAAACAAACAAACAAATATACAAACACACAAAGGAAAAGTGTGCTATAGAAGAAGCCTCCCTTACAGCACACTTTTCCTTTGTGTACTTGTATCCTCTGCCTCATGTTGGTCAAATTAACTGAAACATGTTGTAGGAAATAATAATAAATGAATGTATAGTGTCTGGGTTTGTGTGAATTAGATTGCTAATCCACATTACATGATTTGAGGTTCTCATGTGGCACTGTAGACTCAAGTCTTCTGCAATATGACCATGTGTCCTCAGGCCAGTTGTCCCTGATGCTTCAAAGGATTACTGTACCTTCATCCTCAGGGTTGAATAGTCCTAGAGGAATGCTTGACCCTGAAGATGAAGGCACCATGACCCTTCAAAACATTAGGAATCGTTCATCCAACAACATGGCATTGTATTTCAGAAGACTTAGGTCTTCCAATGCACATTAATTTTTATTTACATTATCAATTAAGGATTCCCTCCTTTTTGTATACAATACTTTACATTTGGCCAACTGTAGAAATGCTCCACGGCATTTGGCAACAACTGTCAAATTTTAACAAACATAAAAAAAAATCACAATGGGTTATTATTATCAACTTGCTTTTTAAGACAATGAATCAATTAGACGTATCTTCATTTCACACTGCCACAACACGTATCGTAATGCTAAAGTATCACTGTTGTCATGCTATGTTATGACATAACGGTACCATATATCTTATGTTCAAATAAAGTATTAAGTTGTGTACAGTTGTGAAACACAGTTTTGTACTTTAAGAGAATACAAAGTGCAAATATTGAATAAAATTGTGTTCAGGAAAAAACTGGACCTGTGAGAGTAAAGAACAGAATATAACATACCAAGATCTCTGTAACATATGCAAGTCTGATATAGTTAGGGTAATAAAATCAAGGTAGTTCTGATGAGGTAAAAACTTTTGCTGCTTAAGATAATATACAACTATAGGATTTTCATGGTCAAACCTCTTGGCTAACACCCATGTGGAGGATCCATGAGATATAACATTCAAACACATCGTAGTGAGTAAGAGAGAATGGAAAATGGATCAAGAGTGCAAGATTGACACGCTTTGGTTTTTAAGTAGTGCAGAATCTTCAAGTTCTACTACTAAAGATTTTATTAATTACAAGTACTGGCTTTAAAGGTAAAACTGGCTACCAAGGTTATTCATGCACATCCATATAGCTTATTGTGCATGTAATTCACATATTAAGTGCTTTATATTAATACAAAATGAATAAGGAATACATAACCAAATATGCTACAAAGATTACGTTACTAGTAACACAAAGCCCATCTTCGTACTGCACAGACATTCTTCATAGACCTAACGCTTTACACTACACACAGGTAGCAAGTTTCGGAACTTGCTACTTCCATCTTCAGTATACTGTTCCTGGACAACCTTGAAGATGGAAGCAGATAGCTCAGAAATGTTGCCACCTTCATAGCCCTCTACACGGCATCATAGTCCAGGAGATTGGACTAAACACCGCTTGAGAACCTCCAATCTCGCTACCAGTTTGGTTTTTGCATCAGCGCTGTGCATATCCACCAACAATACACTATTACGCTCTTAATACTCACATTTTCAGTACGTCCTTCTCACAAACCGATATATTTTTCAAGGCTCTGTTTGATACCCATTAATAGGTTTAAATTACTATCCCTGTTACATTTCGGTCTAAAATATTCCAAACACATGTCATCTATAACAACCTACACCCAAACATCAGTACATTATGGCAATCATTTACAGCCTCCCACTTACACATTATAGAATAAATGTTCAACAAAAAGTCAACGCGAACCACAGCAATTGCTACGACTTGACCCATGAGGACCAACAGTACATAGTTCCGTTACGGCATTCATTACGAACCGACTACATTGGAAGTTCTGTGCTCTGATATGCTCCACGAATTAGATAAGTGCAAGTGGAGCGATATGTGTCGACCAAAGATTACCAACACAGGTAATGGCATGGATTACAGAGTTCGTCAATGTAATGCCTTTCAATGATGATTAAATGTCAAAGTTATACGTAAATCAACGCCCTCTAGTGAATGGATGTTGAGACTGTCAGTTGTTTGCCATCGGAAATTTTATCGTTCGAAAAAGGCGGAAAGTTTTCGTTTTGAAACAAACCACCCTTCTCAAAGATAAGATATCAGTTGTATTAAGCCGATGGTGGAAGTATCAGTTCTGAATGATAAAAAATGGCGTTCAGAATGAGAACGGTTCGGAGTATTCTTCCAAAAGTAGCGACCGAATTTCTTACATTTATTTTTGTAATTTTTATAATACCAACAATATACTGCTTTGAGTTGTATGTTGTTATTCCAACGTTTCATCCATTATGGTCGTTATGGTATACAGTTCACTTCGTTTGCGGCACGTTTCTTATGTGTAATATAACAAGCAACTTCATGGCCATCATCTGCACAGACACGAGTGTCAAAGGGCTGTTACTGCAGTCGACTTTACAACCCCACTGGCATTTCTGCTCTGTTTGTGAATCAGTTTCACCACCTCGATCGTGGCACTGTGATACATGTAATACGTGTATTATTAGGCGAGATCATCATTGTATGTTTACTGGGTGTTGTATTGGACATTATAATTACAGATTCTTTTTAGCATTTATAATTCACTTGCTGATAGCAACAGTATATGCCACATATTTCAATGTTTATTTTATGTGGGACAGGATTAATTTTGAAGCGCCAATGACACTGCTGAAACTAATTTTTCCCCTGGCTATGGTGGCATTTGGTATTGACATTTCAGAAACTCAGCTGTATTTAGTGCTGTTCTTGATTACCGTAATGGGTATGCTTTTTATGGTGGCTTTACTGATTATTCATGTAAACTTAATATGGCATGGAACAACTACATATGAAAAGAACCATAAAATAAGAGATTATGATTTTGGTTGGAAGCAGAACTTCAAGGATGTGATAGGAGAAAACTGGATTTTGGCATGTTTCTTCCCATTTGCACAATTAAAATTACGAGGTGATGGCATTCACTGGAATACCAGAAGTAGTTGGCAGCTAGAAGCATCAAAAAGCAGATGATTGTTTATGTTCATTGTACAGACACACACACACATCATTAATATATTGAGTACTAACATTCATCACTTTGTTCTTATGATCTGTGTGTAAAATTTTAAATATTATACACTGTGTTCACATTCATGAATCATTTGTAAGTTCAGTGTACAATCTGATGGTATGTTGTATCCAAATAGTTGAACATTTCAGATTTGTTGTATTTCTTATAACCATAAACCACATGAGCACTTAAATGTAGAACTGGAACCAGGAAGAAGAGTTCACTTCTTTTCCATTTACTGGATTATCACTTTTCTTTTTGTATTCATGTACTACCACGTTGTTAAATGAAATGCATATTTAGAGACACAAGTTTGCTAGACCTGTCAACATTATTCTGTGGGCCTTCAACAGTTGTTCCATTGTAATACCTCTGAAGTTTTGTGAGTTGGCATTCAGTGAGCATGGAGTGACTAGTTCATACAGTTGAAAGGAATGGTGCCTTTGAAGAATAATTATTTTATTCTTCCTTTGATTCAAATGATTTCAATAAAATGTACTTTGAAAGTTATAAAAAGAGGTAATTCAGGTCACTGCATGAGACTTTGGAAAAAAGTTTGGTAATTGATGACTATAAAGTGTGTGACTTGCATATAGAATAAGCTAGCTGAAAGAATTCACGTATACAAGTTTGAGGTTTGCACGTCAGTGTAATTGAATAATCACAAGTCACAGAATACACATAAATATTACTCATCAATTTTAAAACATCAAAATTGAGGGTAATGTAACCAAAACTTATGTGTGAGTGAAAACTGAGTACAGTAAAATAAACTTCATCAAAACAGGTTAAATCAGTGTGACACACATAGACTGAGACTTATTAAAAGTGATGTGATACTAGGTAGTTTTCATCCACTGTTGATGCAATGAATAATACTTGTCTTATGAGCATCTTGACCAAGAGGAAGGGCATGATGTGGATTCAGTAACTTGTTCCACATGTGTGTCCCCTTCCCTTCCATGCCAAGAAGAAGAATAATAGGATATCTATGATGTTAGGGGAACGTGTATGGTAAATTGTCTTATTCCGAAGAAATTCAACCCATGAATACAAAAAGTCATGGATGGGAAACCAGGACCTTCATAAGTTGTGCTCATCATATGATACTGTGGTAATTATATCAGGCATCAGAGCTGAGTGAAAGCAGTGTTATAAGGATATTTTTTTCTGCAGTAGTGTGACAGTGGGCATAGACATTTAAACCAAGTGTTAGATGAGAAGGACATGTGGAACACAGGTGAACCAAGAAATGGAAACAAAATTTTGTTTGGATAATATTAAGGGTGACCATTTAGGGTACTTACACATAGCTAGAAGAATAGTATTAAAGTTGGCGTTGGAGAAATAGGGTATGAACTGTCTCAGGATATGAACCAGTGGCAGGTTTATGATGGTGAAACTGTAGGTTCTGTAATTTTGAATTTTTTATGGGTTAAATAACCATTGACGTTTGAAGACAAAACTGTACTGTTAGTTGTATAAATGTAAGCAGAATGGAAATATGAGAAGTGTGTTCCTTTCATAGCTAACATCAAAGAAAGCCAGATAACCAGTATGAAATGTGCACGTATTGGGTATTTATTTATGTGACTGTGTTTAAGGTTTAAAAATTAAGTGTAGCAGTACTGTAATATGTAGTGGTGAGGAGCTAAACCAGTGGCATAGTTCAAAAGTTGGAATGGATGAAACCTGTGCAGGGTGTTTTGTATATATCTGTTTGTAATTGTCAAGGTGCTGAAGTTATGAATGATATCAACACATTAAAACAGACATAGGAATGAGCAAAATTTAAAAGAAAATAAAATAAAAATAAAACTGTGTAACAATTAATAGAATATGTATAATTGCACACACTGTGCAATTTTATGTATTCTATTGATTATTGAACACAAAGGGGATGTCTCACCTGAAAATTGTGGAACAATTGTACACTTTTATCTTTAGAAACAGGCTGATTGTATCTTATTTAAACTTAAATGACTTTAGAATATGGTTTACAGGCCAGCGTGCACCCATGGAGGGGGACTGCTGGCTGCAGTCACCACCCCTCAAATGTAAATTTCAGAGGAATACAGATTTTATAGACATGATGATATCATTTGTTTTACGTGATTTACCCTTCACCAAAATCAGCCACTGAAATTGGTTGTTGAATAACACACTGGAATTTTGAAAAATAAAAGAAAAACTTATCAAGTCATAGATGAAATTACATAAAACAAGATTAGACCTACTGATTAAAGTTAGGTGAGTCATGGAACATGTAGCTCTATGTATGTGTACATAAATACAGATGCAGTGAGGGTTATGCTATAGTCATGTTTGTGACATGATAATATAACACAGGTTTTGCATTCAAACCATTATATGTAACCTCAGGGTTAACCCCCTCTCCTGCCTCCTCCCAATGAAAAATGTGGGGTATGCACCTGTCTGCAGGTATTTATTTCTTAATCATAGCCAGAAAATGAAAGTGGTTAGCAGACTAAAATCTTTATCAGTGTTAAATACCACCTAAATTTACATGCCTGTCCTTGTTCTTTAACGAGTTTACATATTCATTATAATTAGACCTTTATTAACATTCTGTGCTGTGGATTGTACTTTGCCAGTACTACTGAATTTTGCCAACACTGTGAATGGTACATGCTCAGAAACAGAGTAATATAGAATGTATGATACAAAGAACCTTGTACTTCTTGTTGCTGCATGATGCTGGAACTTTTATTGGGGTGTCTTTTTCTGTGCATGGGTTCTTTTGGCATTGTTGAAACCTCAGGCCAAATAAAATGTAAGATAAGGTACAGGATAGGTTTTATATAATATACAAAGAGGGGGGGGATTTCTTTCTTGTGTTTTGAGGCTTTTCCACCAGTGTAGTTGAGGTCTCCATTCTACTGGGATATGACACTGCATCATTGGGTAATTGGTTACTGACAATTTCTTAAAGTGTAAGGAACCAACTAGCCAGTGATATAGTGGCACATCCCATTAGAAAGGAAACCTCAACTTTCCTGTTACTTATCAGGAACAAGTGTTTTTCTTTTACCATATTTCCCGGCCCATAAGACGCATTTTCTTCCCGAAAAATGTGATCTAAATTCAACCTGCATCGTATGCGCCAAGGGTAAGTATTTATTTCCAAACTTATAAATACCCGTACATCTGTTATACAACATCTTTATCGTGAGATAGTGAAATTTGCTCCCAAATCATGAGATCTGGCATCACTGCTTGTGAATGGCTTACTTTCTTATCCAGGGATTTACCCTAACATATACATTGCATCACATGTCATTCTGGGTATTTACGCTGCTGCAGAAGCAAAGTGTAGTCAAGTGTAATTCAAGTGTGTTACACGTTCCTTAAAGTATATCTGTTTTGTGTGTATTTGCGTTTTTACAAACAATGATTAAAGAGTTACATTTAAAGTTTAAAATCAAAGAAAACCCTCACTGGATCAAAAGAGAGATGATTATCTTACAGTATTGCATTTAAAATTGAAGTCGTGAATTACGCTGAAACATGGAAACGGGGCAGCTGAAAGGTGTTTTGGCTCACCTCTGACAGAGAAGATGATACGAGAATGGAGGAAGCAAAGGAAAGATTTAATCAAAGCAGATAGGAATAAAAAAAACTTTATGTTCATGTGCTCCTAAATGGCCAAAACTTGAAGAATATGTTAAGAACTGGATAACAGATAACAGGAAGAATGGAATTGCTGTTTCAACGAAAATTATTTTAATTGAAGCGAGAAGACTAGCCATTGAAATGTCTATTACTGATTTTGCTGGAACAACTTTGTGGTGTGAAAAATTTATGAGAAGAAATGGCCTGTGTATGCGTACTAAAACTACAATAGTGCAAAAACTGCCCTGTGAGTGCAAAAGAAAGATTATAGAATTCCATAAATATGTCATAAACATGAGAAAGAAGCTGTGTTTTGAGACAGGACAATTAGGGAACATGGATGAGGTACCTTTGACATTTGATGTTCCATCGAATTAAACAGTGGATGTTAAAGGTGCTAAGACAATTATGATAAAGACTTCTGGTAATGAGCAGACGCGTTACACTGTTGTTCTTGTGTGCTGTGCTGATGGCACAAAGCTTCCACCTTTATTAATCCTTAAAAGAAAAATGCTGCCTAAAGATGTAATTCCATGTAGGATTTACATTCGTGTTCATTCTAAAGAATGGATGGATGGAGAATGGAATGGTCCAAGCATCCAGGTGGTCTTCTTAAAAAAACCATCTTTATTAGTGTGTGATCAGTTCAAGGCACATGTAACAGAATCAACAAAAAGGCTTTCCACTAAACTGGAGACGCATCTCACAGTAATTCCTGGTGGATTAACTAGTCAATTACAGCCTTTGGAAGTTTCAGTTAATAAACCATTCAAGGGATTTATGCATGAGGAATGGGCAAAGTGGGTTGAGGCACCAACTCATCACATTACACCAGCAGGAAGAGTGAAACGGCCTTCGATTTCTAATGTTTGCGAGTGGGTGAAAAATTCCTGGCAGCGAGTTAAAAGTGTGACTATTGTAAAGTCTTTAAAAAAATGTGGCATTAGCAATGCACTAGATGGAAGTGGAGATGACATTTTATATGAACAAAGTGATGTATCGAGTGAAAACAACCATGAAGATGATATTAGTGGCAGTGATGACAATTTTCTGGTTTTCTATGATGAATAAATTATATTATGGTTGCTAATTTTGGTATGTAACAATCCTGTTTTCTTCCAATAAATTACTAAAACTAAAATACATTCATAATTATTTTTTTCTAAAATTTCTAACGAAAAAATCACGGTGCGTCTTATGGGCCGGGAAATACTGTATATATATATATATACACACACACACACATGGAATATGTATATTTGTGTGTGTGTGTGTGTGTGTGTATGGGCATTTATTTCTAATCGAGATCACTAGTGTGCACTTTGGATTCCATTGTAGGTTTCAGTATTGTTCCCTGAGATCACCATGAGATGAGAGTCACACACCTTTAGGTTGCATGAAAAGTGGGATCTTTTTTTATTATCTGAAGAACTGTTTAGTCTCAGATGCTGAAACGAAGGGACTGCTTTGAAAATATGGGTATTTGTTGGATGTGAAGTGAGATATGATGCTTACAAATTACGAGTAATTACATGGAATTAAACATGGTACATGAAATTGTTTAATCTTGTAAATCTCTGAAATTCTGTACAAAATTCTCACAAATATTTAACAAACTGCAATCACCGATACCAATCAAAATTAGTGTATTTAATAACAAGTGCTGAGTATTTTAAACTTCTTTGAACTTTGACACTTTTTAATAAAGCACATGCTCCCGAGGAGTCGCTAAACATTTTGAGACAATGCCCCATAGATTACAAAGAGTTGTTTTGAAGTCAGTGTATCTGCACACATGCAGCCTACAACTGTTTTTATATAGACTGAATCCAGTGGTATGCAGTATACACAAACTTGATTAAATAAAAACTATTTTACTCTGCTGTCCTTGAATGCAGCTACTATTACATCATCTGTTGGCAAACAGAAACTGAAAAGTTTGTTACAAATTAGGAAATTTCTACGAAAGAAATTAAAGCCTTTGTGGGAGTAATGCTATGCAGCTGGAATACTGTACATTCTCGGACTTTATGCTCCTACAATCTGGTAATGTTCTGCGAGTCCACTTAATCCTCACCATCATCATCCTTTCTAATATTAGGCCAGGTATACTTGTATCACAGCTTACTTTTTAAACACACTCATATTTTTTTCCACTATTGTATAAAATGTGTTATTTAATATACAAACTACTTTAATAAGTACAGGATATTTGCAAGGTTTTAAATGAAATTTAAAATTATGCTAAAGGTTCAGTTCAAACTTAAAGGTGTTAGTATTTTCACATCCCAAGCATTTATAGAACAAAAATCTTCAATTTTTTGCATGGTTTTTGTAGGAATTGAAAAACTTTTTCCTAACTAATGCCAGTGTCTTCTGTAACCTTAAAATGAAATCCCTTCTCATGCTGTGTATTTCACAAAGGGCTGAAAAACACAAAAATAATTACACTTTCAGCCATATATTTTCTGGGTATTTTCTCAAATATTGCAAGTCTGTGTAACTGGTGGAAGACAGTGTGCTTTTCCACGTTATGCAACTGTACAACTAATTAAAGTAAAAGTGATTACTTAAATAAGAAGCTGAATATTATATGTGTTAAACAGTCATGGCCAATTTTATAAATTCTCATAAGAAATTATTCTTAATATAGGTCATTCATACACATTCCCTCACACATACTGATGAATACAATGGATGGAATCAGGATATTTCTCTAAGTATCACAGTATTATTCTCTTCCAAATATAGTATGCAAGTGACCATTTTTGTCAGCTTGATAAAATTTCAAAGGCTTAAGTGGCAAATCTGAAAAAAAACATAAAGTCATTGTTAACTTAATGGGGAGAAAATTCAAGTGAAATCAAAAACTCATTTTTTTGGAGATCTTTTAAGATAAGAGGCAATGTGAGGTGCAAAATAAAACCCAGCGCCAGTAGATGTTGACAAAACACTGTGTAAGTATAAAGTGAAACATTTCAATTATACAAATATATAAATGGGCAAACAGAAGGTCAAGGCACTTCATTAACTGCTCACCAACCAGAATATGTGGAAGAAGAAAATGGAAACTATAATGCATATGAAGAATGTAAA
>JGI20166J26741_11821695_pt1 | contig 10053 bp, 12 predicted proteins | sample TergutCu122P5_FD_26741 | JGI IMG/M metagenome (IMG submission 26741) | reverse complement strand
TGATGGGCATAGTGATGCCCGAAACATGTTGAGCAAGCAATAAGATCTGCAAATAAAAACCTCTGTTGCATCTAGTTGGCATTTTATTTCCACATAATAACAATAATGATTTGCAGTACCGATTATTTATGTATATATAAGACCTCATTTCTGTACATTGTATTTCAGAATGAATCTTGTTATGAATAGGCCTGTCTGTCATATGCTTTATATGTAAACAAACATTCCTTTAGGTGGTTTTGAAGTTAACATTTAGCACAACTAAAAAATCTAGACAGACATGTCAGATTAAAAGAAGCCACACATGTCTGGCAATGTATATCCAGACAAATGTTGGTTTGTTGTGTTGTGTTGGTTCTGGCCCCAGTGTAGCCTTAGCCTTGGGCTGACTATTTTAATATTGTTTTGAATACTGCCACTTCATTGATATTTACCATTGTGTGCAGTTCAATTTGTGGATAGTTTTTGAAATTGGAACCCCTAGGAACTAGCCCATTTTCTAAGAGACAGGAAGTTGTGAACTTAACTACAATGTATGTAATCTGTTACTGAATTAGATTTTACCTATGCATAGTAGACAAAGTATGTGCTTTAATTTACATACTCTTATTCTCCAAATACAAGAATTTATAGCTTTTTTTATATATTTATGCTGTGAACATTAACATTTTGATTTCCTTCTAGCAGGTAAGAATTTAGTTTTGGGAATTTTTTGTGGCTAATTTTATTGCAAATATAGTTTTTTTTTTTAAAGTTCATTTGAAAGGGAGTATTTTTCCTTTTTTTCCTGTTGTCTATGTGAGCTGATGTTTCTGTGAGTATATGCTTGATACACATTGTGGCTAATTCATTCATTTCATTCATGCCATTAGCGTGTGCAGAATGCGATGATTCCTTGCCGTTCTCAGGAGTTTCTTCCATTCCTCTCTGTTATGTACTTTTTCCTGCCACCCTTCTCCACCAACTATTCTTCCATCCTCCCTCACTTCATCTTGCCATCTATTTTTTGGTCCACCTCTCAATCTTGTTGTTCCCAAATTCATATGTGATACTCTTTTGGGAATTCTATTTTCTTCCATCCTCTGTACATGCCCAAACCACCGTAATCTATTTAACCTTATGGTCTCTGTTATAGTAGGTTTCTTAACAATTGTATAAATTTCTTTATTAGTTAATATTTTCCAGTTTTCTTTTTCATTGTCATATACTGGGTCTAAAATTCTTCTATACACTTTCCTTTCAAAAATGTTCATTTGCTTTCTATCTCTCTTGTTAGTATCCAGGTTTCTGATGTTTATGTTAACATTTTGACCATTACTGCGTTCTTTAGTTTTAATTTTACTTTCTTTGATATGTTTTTATTTTTTAAAAAATTTTTGTAGCATAAAGTATGTTTTGTTAGCATTTTTTATTCTTTCTTGCAAGTCTATTTGCTAATTGTTATCTTCATTAAGTATAACTCCTAAATATTTGAAATTTTCAGCTCTTTCAAATTTGTAATTTTTTATTTTCAAATGTCCTATTTTATTTTGTTTTAAACTGTATTTCCTTACCACTATCATATATTTTGTCTTTTCTTGGTTTATCTGTAACCCTAATTTTCTGGCAATGTTTTCCATTTCTACAAAAAGTTTTCTTATTTCTAGTTCATTTTTTCAAATTAATGCAATGTTATCTGCATATGCTAATATATTCAGTTGTTCCTTACCAATTTTATACCACTAGGAACCATTTTTATACTGTGTATCACTTTTTATAATACCAAATTAAATAATATTGGTGATAAAGGGTCACCCTGTTTCAGTCCTGTTTTTTTTAACAAAAAACATGACAATGTTCCTTTTATTCTGACCACACTTCTTGTCTTTTGTACACATTTTATACATATTTATTAATTTAGTAGGAATTTTAAGTTCTTCCAAACATTTCCGTAGCATGTCTCTATGTATACAGTCATATGCCTTTTGAAAATCAATGAATAAATATTGTACACTCTGATTATACTCCCAAATTTCCTCATTTATTATTTTCTATACAAATATGTTGTCCATTACAGGTCTTCAATTTCTGAATCCATTCTGATAGTCCCCCGTAATTTTTCAATTCATGGTTTAATTTTTCCCAATGTTACATTCGACACAATTTTGTAAGCTGGATTTCCTAATGCTGTTCCCCTGTAATTCTCACACCTCTCTCTGTCTCCTCTTTTGTGTATAGGAACTATTATTGTTTGTTTTCATTCTTCAGGTATCCTTTTCTCCTCCCAAATTGTCTTACTAGTTCATAAACTCTATTCAATAGTTTATTTCCTCCATGTTTTATTAATTCCAAATGTATTCCATCAGTTCCAGCCACCTTGTTAATTTTTAAGTTTCTAATTGCCTTTTTTTACATCTTCTATAGTGAGTTCTTCTACTTCAACTTCACTAATTCCTTTATTTCCTTTTTATGATTAATTCCTTTGGTTCTTCTGTGTTTAGTAATTTATCAAAATATTCTTTCCATATTTCTGCTTTCTCCTTTGTATTCATTGCCAGTTCTTCTTTTTCATTCCTAATTATTCTAAATTTATGTTGATAGCCTTTCATAAACTGGTTTATCGTTTGAACTTTTTCCTTGTGTTATGCTTTTGATCTTCGTCTATTGATTCAATTACGTTTTTCACGCATACCTTTTCCTTATTCCTAATAATTTTGTGAGCTTCTTTTCTTTTATGGTGATACTCATGCTCTTCCTTCTCCCTTCTTCGTTTTATCAACCACTTTTTTCTTGCCTTCTTCATTTCTTCTATTGCAAATTTGCATTCCTCATCATACCATTTATTTTTAAATGTTTCTGTGCTTTCATCCTTTTATATAACTGCTGTTTGGTTACGTTGATTATTATTTTAATGCTTTCCCATTTTTCATTAATATTATTGTCGATATTATCTTCATTGTCTCTATTTTCCAGTATTTCAAACCTGTTATTACTTTCTGTAGCATATTCTTGTTTCCACATCAGATTTTGAAAAAATATTCACAATTTTTCTTTTCTCATTATTTTTATTTCCAGTTTTTACCCTTAATTTCACTTTAAAATTTATCTTCAATAAGGTGTGATCTGATCCAATGTCTGGTACCCTTAGTGCTCTGATGTCTGTTATTGGACTCCTAAATTTATTACTAATTAAGACATGATGTGTTTGGTTTGCCTGCCTGCAGTCTGCTGAATACCATGTCTTTTTGTGACTATCTTTATGTGGAAACATTGCACTTCTTATATTTAAACCTTTAGACGTGGCAAATTGAATCATTTTTTATTCCGTTGTTGTTGGTTTCATAATGTAAACTTTCATTGCCAATGGTGGGTTTATATATGTTTTCTTTACCAACGTTTGTATTAAAATCTCCAAGTATTATTTTGATGTCCGACCTAGCTATTTGATTTATATTTTGCTCTAATAAATTATAAATTTTTTATCTCTTACATTTTTTCGTTTGTTGGTGATTGGACACTTATTAAAGTACAGGAAAACCATTTAGGTTTTAATCTCAAACAGCGTATTCTTTCATTTATAATTATGAAATCTTTAACATATTTTAAAAATTCTCCATTTATATAAAATCAGCAACCAAATTCATGTTTTCTACCTTCTGATCCTCTGTTGAATAATGCAAAGTTATCAAATTTTTGAATACCACTTTTCAACCGATTTTCCTGAAGCACTACTACATTGAAGTCTAAATTTGACAGTTCATTGTTGAGCACTTTTAGTGCTCCTGACTAAAATAGGCTTCTTACATTCCACATTCCAATTTTCATGTTCATTTTCCAAATTCATTCCTCATCAGTTATCCCTTCCTTCTGATGCTCCTTTGAGAAATTCGTAACCATATATTTTTTACTAAGCTGGGGGGTTAGCCTGTTGTAAAACCCTCAACCCAAAGGGCCGTGATTTTTAATCAGGGTTTACTCCCTTAGATGACTTGCTTTCACCACAGCTTCCAGAGTGTCATCTGCCCTTGGTTTGATTTCGGAGTGTCCGTCTGGGAGGGTTGCGACTAAGTTCAAGGGTCCCTCCTACCCTATCTGATAGACCCTTATGATTTGGTCCATCAGACCCCCTTGCTCTGTCTGCTAGTGACCCATGCTGCCGAAGGGGTTGGTTACCTCAACCACAGCATGGGTTATTCACCATAACAGGACCCACCGCTAGTAGGTAAGAGTGGGTTAGGAGTGGAGAGGTTTGTTGATTTTCATCTTCATGTTGAAAATTTTATTAGGTATTGTGTACCTGCACATCACACTCCCACATGGGTCCCACATTGTGGCTAATGTTACAAAAAATGATTATGTTCCCTTGTGTACTCCATTTATTATTATGATGTGCCTCTGGATACATTTCTGAGACTAACTTATGCCTGCTTCACAGTTTGACTCCGTAGTTATTCAAGTTCCAATTTTTTGATGCTAGAAAAGTACAAAATGTGGAAGTTCAGTAACATAACACTGGATAATAAAATAATTTTTATATTTTGTCATATACACTAAAGTAGGTGAACCCAATAGCATTTTTTTTTTTTGCTGAATTAAAATATGTTATTAGGGTTTTTTTTCTATCAGTCAAGGTTTTTAATTGACACATGTTTGAATTTTGAAGAAAACCTGTAATTACATTGTATTACAGAAAGTATATATAAATATATATATATATATATATATATATTTTACCTAAAAAGTAAGAGTGGATTACTTTCCACTATATTTTGCCTGTGGAATGTCTCTTATAAGTATTCAGCAACAATCAGCCAGCATACTGGGACTCCATGTGCCTTGGTACTGCTTTTGCGTGGTGGAAATGTCCTGGAATAAGTGATTCTCATTTAGCCAGCTGTTTTTGGAAGTAATGATGTTTTCTTCCCGTATTATGTCACTCACACAGAAAGCAACAAAACTTTGTGTAGCCAAGCTGCAAGCCAAGCAAGAGGGCAGTCACCTTTAAATCCCCACAAAAGTTCCAATTATATTTTTCATACTGGGTATTTTCCAAAAGTAGTGTTACATGTTTGTAGGACTCCTTCGTGTTAGCGATATGGGCTAGGGGTACAGATGGGAATTTATTCCCATTATAGAGAAGCACAGCTGTTAAGCTAACTTTTGACGAATCAATAAACAAACACCACTCAGTTGGGTCGTGTTGGTGTCCAAGAGCCTCTTTAACAGAGGAAACATTGTTACAAAATACCAGACAATTTTCTTGAGAGAAAAATTCTTTGAATTTTTTTGGCATTTGTGAGAGTAACATTGACCTCAAATGAAGAACTTCGGAGAAGGACTGAGGAAACTGAGATATCCATACAGATTAAAAGGCGGAAATGGAATTGGATAGGGCATACGTTGAGAAAAGGAAATGGAGCCATTGAAAGGGAGGCTTTGGATTGGAATCCACAGGGGAAACGGAGGAGAGGGAGACCTAAACAGACGTGGAGGAGAACGGTCCACAACAAGGCACTAGAAGAAGGGAAGAGCTGGGGTGAAGTTAAGAAGCTGGCTAGAAATAGGATCAAATGGCGACGTTTTGTTGACGCCCTATGTCCCTAAAGGGGATAACAGGAGATGATGATGAGAGTAACATATTTCAGTATGTTGGTGGAGAATATTCAATCCTTTTAACCTGGAAACTAGGAGTTCAGCTAGTATTGTAGACAAATTCAAATCACAGAGAAAGTTGTTAAGAACTCCTTGTGTTAATAAATGGGGTTCAGATGAAGAACAACTTGCTTCAAATATCAGATTGCAATCAGCATTGCCTGTTCTTGCTGTCTTTGATCTTCATCAGAAGCAGAGTTGTCATTGCCAAAAGTCAGATATTCCAGAGGCTCTGCAACAGGCAAATCTTTACTGTGTAGGACAGACCTAATTGTAGATGGCAAGTCTGGATATTTCACCGTGTGAGTGGTCTTTTGGTTCCCTCCAAACCATGGGAACGGTGAACAATATTTGACGTGAACCATTGACCCATCCTGTGAGAAGCATCACACATGTTACACAACAAATATGGGGCATCCAACTTTTATCTTCGTCACCACACACGTATAACAGAATGTGTCGGGATGATTTCAATGCTTTCTTGGCATGATGAAAATGTATATAAACACAATCCTATTACACAAAACACATCGCTATTAAGAACACACAACACTTGCAACTTATCACACTGAAGTCTGGCACACCACAGTGTTCCTCAGGCAGAAGTGATTGATAGTTTCATGTCCCAACATGACAGTACATATCTGAGCTTGCACAGTCTGGCTGTCTGTGATTGGGCGTACTTGCTTACTGTCTTTGTTGTGATTAAGTTTTCATGACCACACTATGTTGAAAATATAATGAAGTGCCTCAGCCATATTTAAAACATACTGGTAGTGTGACAAAAAGCTAAATTTGCTAAATTTGCATTTTAAAAATTTGTGTCACATGAAAACTGTGGGTGGTAGAGCAATTCTAGTAACATATTTGAATTCAGTGTGAAAAATGCATAAGAAACACAAATTAGTTTTCATGTGACAAAAATTATGTTTACTAGTGTAATTTACAGTAGCTGTTAGCAAATTAAAGTCACATCTTAACTGCACAAAGAGATGCAGTTTTGAATCGTAACTAATTTTGACTAATGAACCCATTGTACAGAAGGTGAAATACAGAAACTCATAACTTTAAATATATATAGTCATACTATTATTACAGTGATGTAATGTATGGAAACTTCCTTAATGGTTCTTCTTTGTTTCCTCCTTTTGCCAGGGTCTCTATAACTTATATCTGTCCAATGTGACTATTGTAGGACATTTGACAACAGGAGTCTTAAACTCAAAAACCGTTTATGAAGGATGTTTTTCACTGTCTTGCCTGCCTTTTAATTCAATATCAACATTTTTCTTAGATTCTTCACATGGCCACATTGTTAGGTTTGTATGTTAAAGTAGGGCCGATGTGGAATAGAGATTTAAATTGTCTGTCCATTCTGGATGTCCATATAACACCTATAAATTCTTGACCTTTGCCATCTATGCTTTCTTGAGACTCTGCTGCATATGATGCCATTTCTGTGGGCAGAATAGGTGTAAGTATCAGTGCGTAATTAATGTATGAAATTGTTCACAGCTAATGGTGTATGATGTAGTCACGCAGAGATTAGACCAGATTCCATCACTACAGGGGAGAAGAGACTCTATCACATTGCCACAGGATCAGCAGTGTGGGATCCATTCAGTGCAAATTAATCCCTCAAAGACATTATTAGCTACAGGAGCAAGGAATTCTAGTGAGATTGCAGTGTATCGGCTACCAACTCTGGATCCAGTTTGTGTAGGAGAAGTAAGCATGTGTCTGAGTTGTTCTAGATGGTTAAAGCTTAATGAGGAAATATCTTTCCATATTTTTGATAATTGTATTAGTGTTACCGAGTCGTTGTACATTTTATTTATTTATTTATTATTATTATTATTATTATTTTCTTTACCTCACGTTCACCATGGAGCATTTTCTGTTTGTAGGCAAGTTGAGTATTCAGATGACAGTAAGATGCTGTTCAAAGAATGAGTGGTTGTAAGTTTACTGAACATTTATTAGTATGTCACATCAGGTGCTGTAAATACATGATGTGATATTGCTGTTATTTATTTATTTATTTATTTATTTATTTATTTATTTATTTATTTATTATTATTATTATTATTATTATCATTATCATTATTATAGATATGAATGTATCTTGTCACAGGTCTTTTTTTCCTGGTACTTCTCTTGAACCAGTGGTGATCCCCACCGCTCAGGCATTATTATTATTATTATTATTATTATTATTATTACTATTACTACTACTACTACTACTACTACTACTACTACTACATGTTCCTGTGTAATGCTGACTCATAATTTCAGTCCCGTTCATTTATATTCTCTCAATCACTTTCTAAAGTCATTGCAACTAGTTTCTTATACACATTTTTCCACTTGTCTAGTAAATTAGTTCTTTTGGTTGTGTATATTTTTCATTCTTTTTGTATGCATGTCCAAACAGCAGCAGCAGCAGCAGTGGTAGCACTCCTAGTATGCATTGTCTTTTGGTGGTTCCTTCTTATAAGCCATTACTGGACAATGTCCCTTGCAATGTTTATCTTTTTGCCTGAACAGGAAAATGCTGTCCTGCAGTGGATATTTAAATTGAATATTGCTCTGGCTGCAACAGAAAACGCATTTAAAAAGGCCATATACCGAAGGTTAGGAAAGTTATTTTGTGTTATATCTGAAACTGAGGATTCAGAGATGTGACACCAAATTGAATGGCATATAGTTACTGACGTTTTTGAGGAGCTTACTGCTTCTGTTTTCAAGGTCTTGACTACTCAGAGCCTGAAGATGGAGGCAGCAGTCCCCTTTGAAGTGTCAGTTACTATTTCCAATCAGCTTGGCATCACATTTCAGAAGACTTGAATCTTCATTTGCATTGCTGTGAGAACCTCAAATCGCAAATTTTGATATTTTCTGTGACCTGCTGTAAGAGCCACTTATGCAGTAAGTACTATAGGGAGGTCAGATAACAACCAAACCCAGATGCATGGCACGCTTAATGGCCACATTGTCTCATGTATTCATAAACTATAAATACTTACTGTGTTTTAGTGTAGCTGTTGGCAATGACGCCCCTCAATTCTTAGATGTGCTTGACACCTGGTGAATAGATTCTTAAAACTGTTTGAAGTTCTTGTCTAGAAATGGCCAATACTGTGTGCCAAGGTTAATGGCAGCTGCATAATTTGCATGCCACCAGTACTATTGTTGGCAGTATGTTTACACTGATTCACTTTAATCATACAGTCCACTTCATTATGCTTTGTATAACGTACGTGTTTGTGAGTATACAGTATGGTTTAATACAGAGGATTTTTGAAGTGAAAACCTATATAAGGAAGAAACTGTGTGAAAATTGTTTTTGGAAATTTGGAATGTGGTTTCTCAGTGTTCCTGTTCATTTGAAATCAGGCATGTCTGGCAAATGAAGGAGGTAATTTCCAACACATACTATAATCTGCAGTAAGTTATATTATATATATACATATATATTATGTGTGGAAATTTAAAGCTGTTAAGCTTGCTGTGTTTCATGGTTTAGCTTTCAGTTGAACCCTCTATATATGTGGCAGCAACATGGCCAAATTTAAAGGAGGTTCGAAGCCTTCCAGAAATGTCTGTGGTGCATGAACAGAGTTGTTGTCTAAGTGTATGCAATATAGTTGTAGTTGTTATTTATTAATGTGAATACATAGTCCTTGTTTTGTGCCCTAGAAAAAGTGGGCATAAATCAAAAGAGTGTAAATAAAAAAATGGCAATCCCATAAATAATTATATAGGAAGGGGTTAGGGGTAATCATACCAATGACAGCCTGTTTACATGCTGTATGTGTGTACATATTCATTACATTATTATTGTGTTTCTGATGTGAGTATATAAATCAATGATTAATGTTAATTTTTAGCCTATGTAAATTGAAACGGTATTGTCAACAAATTGCATACACTTGTCATGGATGATATGTGTTCCATATCGTCACTGCCATGGATGACCAAATTCACTCTAACAGCCTTCACAATTCAGTCACTGTATTGCTGTTGTTAAGATACTTGCTGTGGTTAGGTTAGGGTTTTTGTTGTGCCAGTTTAATATAGATAAGTATGATGATGGTTATATTAGGGGTTGTGTTATTTGTCATTATCTCTTTTTTTTTCTCCCCAGCCTAGTTTTAGTGACTAGACTTCCCATGGATGGTAGAATTTCTGTATTGTTACTGTCACAGATGTTCTGTCATGGTTAACCAAATTGTCGCAGACTTTAATATGCAGTGACTGTTACCCATGTTACATGCAAATGACCACCGTGAAGATTGTTGCTACAATTGTTCATCTTTGTGTCATTTTTTTTTGTTACTCAGTTTGGTGTGTCATCATGGCATTTTTAGGTAGAACAGAAAATTAAATACATGCAAATAAACCACATGGTTTGAAATAAAT
>JGI20166J26741_11821584_pt1 | contig 10053 bp, 12 predicted proteins | sample TergutCu122P5_FD_26741 | JGI IMG/M metagenome (IMG submission 26741) | reverse complement strand
ATACTCTCATTTGAAGGAGGAAGCTCTAGATCGCACTATGTGGAGGCATCGTTTTGGAGGAGGCTTTGGACCTGTCGTCAGACAGAATACTGAATGAATGTCTGTGATGTCTCTGTGCACAGTTGCATGTGCCTAGCTCTAATCGTTCATTGGTTACTGCAACCTATGATACTTGAACTAGAGGTTTATGGAATTAGTGGGAAATTTCTAACTTTCATACAATCTTATCTCAGAGATAGATACCAAAAAGTACTCATTGATAAAATTTATGCATATGAGAGTATTTTTATAGATGGAAGAAAGTTACAAATGGGGTTCCTAAGGGTTCGATCTTGTGTCCATTGTTTTTCTTATTTTTATTAATGATTTACCCAAAATAACAGATAGTGATGCTAAAGTTTTGCTCTTTGGAGATGATACTAGCATTGTAGTAACTAACTTTAATCAAGGGGGATTTCAAACTCCAATAAACAATACACTCTCTGATATAATCTCATGGTTTAAAGCCAATTTTCTCACGCTCAACTTTAACAAAACATATTATTTAGAATTTAGAACTAAATATGACATTGACACTACATTAGATATTAACTACTTGAATAATTCTAATGCTAATGTTACACATACAAAGTTTCTGGGTGTAGGGATTGATGACACTCTACCTTGGGATAATCATATTGACCAACTTATTTACGCAATAAGAGCTGTAAAAGCAATGTTATCAAGGAAAGCTTTAAGAATGCTATATTTCTCTTACGTACATGGTATAATATCCTCTGGCATAATTTCTGGGGGTAATACCCCTAATATTATTAAAATATTCAGAATGTAAAAAAAAAAAAATTAAGAATTATAACTTATTTGAACAAAATGCATTCATGTAGAGAACTGTTTAAAACAACAGAAATTTTGCCTTTCTATTCTCAGTATATAGTTTCACTTTTATTGTATGTGGTGAACAACAAACATTTATTTACAAATAACTTAGAAGTCCATAAACACAACACTAGCTCTGCTAATAGTTTTCATCTACCTGTTACTCATTTAACCAAATACCAAACAAGGAGCACATTATACAGGAATTAAAATTTTTAATCATGAAATACAAGTTATTAAATGGCCTTAAAGAGTTTTTTTCTTTCTAACTCATTTTATTCTATTGAAGAATATTTTAATTCTAATAAATAATATATATTCCAAGTAGTTATATTTTAATGCTATAATTAATATTGTATTATGTAATTATTATGTTATTATTATTATTATTATTATTATTATTATATTCTGTAATTTGACAGCTGTAATTTAACAGATATATTGTGTCATCATATTATGACCATTTCCACATCCTTAAGTTGTACCTTTATATGGAAAAACAGAAAATAAATGAATGGAATTGAATGGAATGAACACTAAAACAATGTTGGTTTGATTGCCATGATGTTATTTCAGATTTTATAAAAATATTACCTTAACCAAAACTGTACATTTGGTCATGAACCTAAAGTAATATCCCTTGATGTTTATTCCATTTTCCAATGCAATGTTATCTTTCATACTGCCTCTGTCTGGTTGTTGTTACCAATTGCAAGTTTGTGTTTACTAGTGTCAAAAAAATTTCTCAATCACATATTCTTAACTGTTGTATTTTTTTTTTGTACTTACTTATCACATCCATTCTGTTAATTCTGCTGTTTCATCTCTGAGATAGGACAATATAAGTATATGTATGTATATGTGTATGTATGTATTATGTATGTATTATTTATGTATTATGAATGTATGTAACATGATGGACAGACTGATAAGTTACAGGGGTAAAGCAAAATTGCAGACCGATTTATAATGATGCATTATGTGCAGATGTTGCTAAGCTGTAATGCAATAAGAGGATGATTACTATGAAAGTATCTTTCCTGTAGACTAAGAAAAATGATCATAATCTAAGGAAACTTGGTTGAAATGCATTTTGTCAACAGGTGCAAATCCTGAGCCAACCTGTATGGATATTCTCTCAGATCTGGCACAACTGTGTGCACGCTTCAGTGACCTTGCACCAACAAGTGACGGACTACGTTGGTGCCTGCAGCTGGAGCCCACATTGTTGGGAGATGTACAGGCACAGTACCAAGTAGGCTGCTTCCGCATGGGTCCTGAGGGCATGGCAGTTGATCCTCCCACCACAAACACACCTGCAGAGACCAGGTTTGGATTTCTGTTAAGAACCAGGAATAATTTTGTTTTTACTTGACAGTATGGGCTTGCATCAATAAATAACTTCATAGATCAAGGTCTATTCCTTTCACTATTTCAAAGAACAGTACAGAATAAAGCAGTTCATCAATTTTATCAATGACCAATTTAAATAATATTATTTAATGTAATAGATGATACATTAATAACAACTATAGAAGCAATCTGTGATACAATTTAGAATTCAGGAATCAATACTGAACATTAGTTCCATCTTTTTTCAGTAGCACTGATCCATCTCCTACCAGTACTCCAAGTGCAGAGAATCTGGAGGAAATCAATGAGGAGGCACTTATAGCTGCAGTCAACGAATCAGCAGAAAAAGGAATGGCATTTTTCAGTAACCTTTTGGGAATTACTTTTGGTGGTGGAGAGGCACCTGGAAATACTACAGAAAGAGACAACTCAACAGATACAGTTACTCACAATCCAACATTTGAACACATGCCACTACCTTAGAATCGAATTATGATGGTGATGCAGTTGAATTTATGGGCATCTAATCAGAAGCAAAGCATATCAAATATTGAAACTGTTCTCAAAGTACAATTTTTAGATATGAATGAGCTATAATTTTATTTTATCTTTACATATTTATGTAGCCAATATTATTTAATTAAATTATTATCACTGATTTTAAATGATGTGTTTATAATCACCCTTACAACACCATCATCATCATCATCATCATCATCATCACCATCATTTATTTTCCTTCCGTAGATCCATACAGGATTATAAAATCGTCACATTTTAGGGAAAACAAGGAGTACAACCATTACAAAATGTACATCAATAACAAAGCTCAGTACAATATTTAAGGTTTTGGCACAATACAAGTTAGTTAGTATAATAAAATATAATAGAAATAATGGCATATATTAAAACAAAATTAAAACAGTTACTGAACAGAGGTTCATTGCATTACAGATTATAATTAAAACCTTCTTCGTGTAGTATACAAACAAATTATAACACAATTCATAACAAGTTAAATCATGTGTATGTAATTCTAAAGATCGTTGGACTATGCGGCTTCAGTTATTTAAAGTCATATGCACGTCTTGTTTGCTGATTGCCATTATTATAAATATCCAAATAAATTCCTTCTGAAGACTAGTTTTGAGTGGCTGATTCCTAACTCATGATTAATGAGTGTCACTACGGCTTCTTCATTTACCGCCACAATAATCATTGCAACATATTCGTTTACGAATATTATCAATCTGTATTTTATCACATTGATTTATGAATATTATAAAATAAAGATTATTGTTGTACCAATTGACGGGACCTTAATATTTTTGGTTAAAACGTTATCTCAAAACTCCATGGGAAAACCTTCTTGGATGTTTCGCGGCGTGGGTTGAGTGTTCGATACAGTTATTTTGGTACTACTTATCGGTTCCATCTTCAAGAGTCAAGAAATCCAATAAGAATACAAGGAAACACGCATCCATCCCTTCTCAACATTTTTTATGTTTGTTCTGTAAAGTTTAGGTTAAGTTCCTGTACAGTAAGCACGGCTGCAGCACCTAGTCCGGAAAAGTACCCTCACCTTATGTCACTCATCGGTGCTTTCGGGTAATCCGTTCTTCCTATCGTCACGTGTCCACGTTGGCAGTGCTGTGGTCCGAAGCTCTAGCGGAGAGCGTAAGAAATAAATATACGAAGATGGAATCTTCGGATGATGAAGCGCCGGAATTGGTACCGGGAGTATTTAAATCAGTCCCAGTAACTATAATCACAGGTTATCTTGGTGCTGGAAAGACAACTTTGCTCAACTACATTCTTACAGAACAACATGAAAAAAGGATTGCTGTTATACTTAATGAGTTTGGAGAAGGTTTGTGCTTATTTCTGTATTTTTTGACAAGTTACGTTAGTATTGAAATACGAAGCTTCAGCGTAATGCTGGTAAATAATGACATTCCTGTCGTCATACTTTGTGAAACACAAGCCTGCTCTCGCTTTCATGCTTTATTCATTAATAGCCTCAGTAAATATTGTACCAATTGCAGAAGTTTGATAGTTCCTTTTCCTACTGCAGTTTTCAGCTGTATAGTGTTGCAGAAACAACATATTGCAGTAAATCATTGGATTTATGTTTAGTTATGAAGATATACGGTTTTCAAGCTCAGCATTTCTTATTTAGGAAACAAGCTGGAGTACCACATCAGACAGTCACATCTCAGGGTACAGAAATTCCTATATATCTAACTTATAAATAAACACAGTTCTCAGTGTTTGAGTGTTTTTCACTGTCAAGAACTTGACTCCTTAACCAGTGCTTGCCACACTACATTCCATGAAATGCCACAATTTAGTAGAAAATAATTCAGTAGTGAAGGAAGTTCCCAGGTCCATTGTACTAATTTGCACTGGTTATGATTCCTTTGCTGGATTTGCTTAATGTTAAGGTAGACCAGGTGAGAAATACTCAAAACACTGACTCCCAGTTTGTTTTGATACCTGTTATGTCATGTGTCTTATTTTAGGAAGTGCCTTGGAGAAGAGTGTTGCAGTTGGACAAGCTGGCAAGTTGTATGAAGAATGGCTTGAATTACGAAATGGTTGCCTGTGCTGTTCTGTGAAGTATGTGTCACTGCAATAATATAAAGCATCCTGATCATACTGCATATCACTCTTTCTGTCTCTGCATGATATTGTTAATAGTTTGTACACCATGTCAAGACAATTGTATCAAGGTTGTGGTCATCTGGAATATAATACCATGTAGTTGGGCACCTGTCTACCAAACTAGATGGTATTATATTCCAGAAATCCATAATCCTGTTACTCACTTCCATGAGGACCTTACGTCTCGTTGGACATTGTATCTTTCAGTTATTTTTTGTTCCTTACTGTACAAAGACATTTCTTGATTGCATCATTTCAGAGGAATTTTTTTTGCCACATTTTGGCTCAGAAATTATGTAAATTAATGATACATTTTGCTACTTAACAGCAGTTTGGTAATGGTTTTTCAAAAATTCTATTAACACAATTGAGGTGAGGTAGACGCAGTTGCGTACAGTTACTGTAGAATGCAGAAGCACTTAGTGTGATGTGTTCAAAATCCTATTATCTATAGTGATGTTCTGAGCCATGATGAAAGTGCGTGATATATCCACCCAGCGAAACAGCACATTGCTTAATCACACCTATAGCATGAAACTGTCATGTAAACAGCAAGCAGGACAAGCTGTGTTTTGTAATATATATTTTGCAAATGTATTAATTATTTAAATGTGTATTTCTAAACATCATATCTTGTTGGTGAGATATATGTATCTTAAGGATAAACTGTGTTTGTTTCAGTGTTTCCCACCCAGTGGATGAACTGCTTTGAGTCCGCAACTAAATTTATGTTCATCCACAGTTATTATATATATACATTTATTTATTTATTTATTATGGTTGGAAAATTACTATTTTGTGATCAGGAGCTATTTTTATGTGTGTTTTCTTTTAGCAACTGAATAATTTGTATATGTCATTCTTTGTTTGCAATGAATGGTCCGAAAAATTGAGTGATGAGGAAAAAGATGTGGCATTTTAGAGTTTTTTGCTCCATCCCATGTAAACAGGGGATAGCTGCCTTACAAATCCCCTGCTCTTAGAAAGTTTACATGTTTGACAATTACTGGATTTAATTCAAATGCCTTCCCATACCATTTTTAATTGTGTATGTTCAGTGTACGTGATTAGTGCATAATGTTGATTTTTAGTATCATATAAATGTATTAAGATTTTTATTGCAGTTCTTCCACTAACAGTCCACATAATGGCGAACTTGTTTTATCTAAAGATACCCAATTAATGTTCTGTTAATTAGTTCAGTATTGAGTGCAACAGTATACGTTAATGGATTTCCATAGCTTTAAAAAAAACTGTATGATTTAATTGTATATGGTCCATATTCCATGCATTAATCAAATGCATACAATATTAATGCCAACATATGCACAATAATATTTTGATGTAGTTTAATCACAAGATAGCCTCCAATATGTTTCAGCTATGATGCATGTTGGAGGATACTTTGTAATTAAACTTTATGAAAATATTATTATGCATTTGTTGGTATTAAGATTATATTCATTGTATGATAGAAGCATGTGTGAGAACATATGTATAAGGAACACTGTGATATTTATGGGTGAAATGGTTTTGTTAGTAACATGTTTGATTTAAGCTGTCTATCTCTCTGCCTTAATTTTTTGTGTCCACATTTTCATGGATAACAATTGAACAATGAATCTTAACAGTAAACATGTGGGATTCACTGCTTGGTTTTGAAATAGTAAAAACCTTATGCCTGCACAAGTTAATAGTTAATCATGGCTGGTGAAATGTCAGTAGTTTCTATGAGAATGGAAAACCATCTTGGGTTTTAGTGGATATTGGTATCAAATTCCTTGAAGGTGGTTAGAGAAAAATGCGGTAAGTGCGACAGGAAAATGAAAACAAATTTGAAGCACAAAATTGTTAGTAAAACAGACCATAGTTGTATTCCAAAGCTAGCTGGAATGGAGTTTAAAGTAAAACTGGAAAACTACACCAAAAAAAAAAAGAAGAAGAAGAAGAAAGAAAGAAAGGAAGAAAAAAAAAGAATACAGTACGATGTGTCTGTGCCTGTACATACAATTGTCAGACATTTAATTTATGAATTCCCACTTGCTACCCGTCAAAGTCAACTCACCCAAGAGAAGCAGGTCAGCATACTTTCCACACACAGTTCACACCTACTGCACATCCACCATTAGCAGTGAGTGAATGTTTCTGGTGGATATAATAATTTGCCTTCCACCAAAGTTATCGACATTCCTATGCATGTGTGAGAATGATACCAGATTATGTAAAATCTGTTTCACTCACAAGTGTAACTAGTTATATTTGCAGCATGTTGGTTCACACCCAAGAAGATATTCTGATGTTTGATAATTCTAGGCCAAAATAAACTGGCCTCAGTTTATAACAATAGATACCTTTGTTTTAAATAATTTCTAATGATTCTTTCAGAGACAATGGTGTGAAGGCAATTGAAAATTTGATGACCAAACGAGGAAAATTTGACTACATTCTTCTAGAGACAACAGGCTTAGCAGATCCTGGTTAGTTATTGAATCTATCCCTTTTAGTATTACTTTTACCTTAAAGAAAAAATAATTTGCTTACGAGATTGTCATGCTTTATGTATGTCTGTGTCCCTCATTTTAACTTTTGAACCATTCAACTCCATCAGACTTTAGTTTCCCAGAATCAGTAATAATTACATGACAGATGTACAGAGCTGTAAGATGGGAGTATCAGTATGTGTCACTAAGTTTAAGGCCATGAAATGATATATGGTACGAAAAATATGTACTATATTTTAGAGCTTGTTTTTATTTGTTTATTTAAAGAATGTAAAATAGTAACACAGAGGTGACAGGCTGCCAAAACAAAATCTCCTTTGGTGCAACAGTGCCAACAGGCATTGAATGATATCTCTACCTGGCATGCTGTGAGGCTATACTGGGTCCCTGGCCATGCCGGAGTGAGAGGAAATGAAATCGCTGACAAGCTCACAAGGAGTGTTTCTGGTCAGCGGTTTATTGGCCCTGAGCCTTTTTGGGGGGTCTCTAGGCAGAATATGATAAGAAAGATGAAACGCTGGATGGAGAGACAGCATGTGACATTGTGGCATGGTACCTGCGGTAAACAGAGGCAGGCTCAGGAATTAATCTCTGGCCCTAATCTGGCTTCAGGGGCCCAATTATTGTCCTTCAGTAGGACACAATCCAGGGCTGTTATTGGTCTGCTCATGGACATAACACCTTGAGAAGACATCTACATGTAATGGGGCTAAGTAATAACCCCACCTATAGGAAATGTGGTACTGAGGAGGAAACCTCAGTACATATTTTAGGCGAGTGTGGGGCCTTAGCCTCACTCAGGCATATGTATCTGGGTTCCTTCTTTTTGGACCCAGAGGACATCAAGATGCTAGGGGTGGGGGCCATCTGGAACTTTGCTAAAGGAACAGGGCTCCTCTATCTTAGTACAGAACATGGGGCACAAAGGGCCTGTCTTAAGGCCTAGGTGCATCAGGCCCGGAAGGGCTCAAACCCAAATACTATTCTATTCTATTCTTCTAACACAAAGGTGATACAGATTTTTCTTTAACTACCAGCTTTGATAACTAATGTTCCTCAAAGCGTAAAATGGTCATGGCGTGAAGCCGACCAACTCCACCTGGTGCTGGGGTTTTGTATGTGAGTGTGGAAAGTACTTCCCGTTCATGGCATGCAAAGAGACAATGTACTCCATACATTATAAATATAAACAATACCGAGTCAAACACAACTCAGTGATTTTATTAAGGTGTATTTCTTACATTGTTTCGTTCAGCGACGTGTTTCGGCTCTAGTAATGAGCCATCTTCAGGTTGATTACTTTTCTTAGTAAGGTAAAATATACAATTAGCAATGCTATTGTTATTGTTACCTACGAGATCTCGTGTAACATATAAACATTTTAACATAAATTCCACCGTATAGCAGTATTAAAATTAAGTTAGTGGAAGTTAATTATATAGAATATTAAAATTGCTGGGTATTGTAATGTGGTGTGGGTAATAAAAATTATGGGTTTATGGATTCTTCATTGATACAGTGGTTTTTTGTGATGATGTAACATAGGTCTGTGGAAGTTATTGGAAGTTCGTTGATCTTCTGTGACAGCCCATTTTCGTCATTGGTTATTGATGTATATACTCGTTATTTAATAGAGGATTGCTAATTATATATTTTACCTTACTAAGAAAAGTAATCAACCTGAAGATGGCTCATAACTCAAGCCAAAACATGTCTCTGAACGAAACAATGTAAGAAATACACCTCAATAAAATCATTAATTGAGTTGTGTTTGACCATATATTGTTTATATTTATAATTCTATACAACACAATGGGGATGTCTAACCTGAAAGGTACTCCATACATTTTCATGTTACATTCTGTAATCACTGCTTTCGGTTCAAAAGTGCATGCATATGAAGTGCTGAGGAAGTCCATACTACCAGTTTTGATGTTACTTGGAAAGAAAGAAGATTGTGAATCATGATTGGAAAGGGTGTAGAGCAGGTTGTGCTGGCTTATGTAAGGCTGTATTCAGGGGGAACTGAAGTAGATCATCATTGAGAATAGCTTGTTGTTGGCTCACATTAAAAAAATGAACCCTCATGAATAACTGTTTAACTGTGACACTTAGGCTTGCCACAGAGAAGGTGATACAAGTAAAGGTTGGAGGCTTAGTTTGATGCTTGATTGGATGGTGTACTGCATATCAAGATTTTTACACACACTGTACTATTGTTTCATTACAGGTCCAATAGCATCTATATTCTGGCTGGACAAGGAACTTGGCAGTGACATCTTTCTTGATGGTATGTAATGTTGTTAACACTTGTACAGTTGATTTTGGGTTTCATGAGTTTATATTTGGGAAATACCCAACTGACAAGGGCACTGGCCATGAATATTTATGTAGTGTTCCTATTTCCCCGCAGGAAAATATCAGTGTAGTTCTGTACTTGAAATACACTGTGATTCCATCCTTTGAGTTATGTCCTGATCCACTGCTTATGATTGCCTACTCTGACCGACCTAGTCTCAGCGAGAACGTGAACTCCACTCCGGGAATATTGCATGTGGTGGTCACAGGGAATTTTAATGTCTACCGACCGGATACTTTGAGGATGATAGATTTATTTTTTGTACCTCCTTTTTTTTTTTTTTTTTTTTTTTTTTTTTTT
>JGI20166J26741_11821473_pt1 | contig 10053 bp, 9 predicted proteins | sample TergutCu122P5_FD_26741 | JGI IMG/M metagenome (IMG submission 26741) | reverse complement strand
TATCTAAAGTTTCCTGTATTTTTTCAATAAAGGATTGTACAGCTGTTTCTATACATCTTCCTTTCCTAAATCCATTCTGATTTTCTGTTAATATCCTATTCTCATATATATTATTTGTGTGATGACACAAACATGAATTATGGCTGGATGGACTGAAAATTAACCATCTGAAAACACAAACTATGCATGTCTGCAACACAAAATTCAAACAGGAGGGTCATCAATTTTTCTTTACATTGCTATTACAATACACAATATATATTGCTATAATTTTTACTTACTTTTATCACATTATTTAATCCTGCAGTTCAAATATACAAGGCCTCTGTTACCAAACACCAATCTGCTGATTCATTTGGAATTTTTGTGTTCAAACTGCTACAGTATAAACCAAAGCTGTTCTTCACGCCTCAATATATGGAGAGACAGAGTAACCAGCCTCAATAAAGGGATGGTAAGTCAGATACAACACAAGCACATACCATTTAAAATAAAACATGCGCACATGCTTTGTGTCTAATGTCTGTCAGAAAACTGGACTAATGAATGATAAAGCATCCAAAGTGATATTTACTTACAACTTTTAAAAATAAATATTTTAAAATACCCACTCAATAAAGCGCAGTCCTCACTGTAACAGCTTGTGCTCCTACTGTTCTCCACTGCTGTTGCAACTGTCAGCTTCACTAGTGTGGGATATCTAGATGACAATGCATGTCATGCAGAATGTACTGTCCAATTCTGGTGAACTGAGACTTCGAAGGTATTTAAAGAATGCAGATAGCATGGGGTGGTTACTTGTATGATGAAGATGAATGATTCAGCAACTATTATCTGTACAAAAGCAATTATCATTTACATTACAGTAACTGTGCTGGCTACAAACCCATGTCTTCACTTGATGAACAATCACCCCTATCCTGGGTGTCACTGTTTTCACCATCACCACCACTATAGCCATCAGCATTCATGTGTATAATAATATTGTCTATGACATATGGACCAACCCTGTCTCTTTCCAAATATTCTTTCTAGATATTTTTGACATGTTATCAGTATCCTTGTTAGTCATCCTCTGTTACAAGTCACATCAAGATTTTAGTAACTTATAGTAATTTGCAAGAGGTGCATACCCGCTGTGATGTTTTCATGAGTGAATCTCTTTAATTTAGGCTCGTGTGAGCTCTATAGGTTTAGGTCAGATGTATGGAGGCAGTCAAACTGCACGACCATGATTAGCCAGTATGCAATCAATTTTGTTGATATCTCTTTGGGCGTCTGTGGAAGAATGAACTGATATGTCATTTTGCTCATGGACTCATCAGACACTATACCCTTCCTGCAGAGCCATATCATGCCTGTTTTTACTATGCAAGTTGACAGTGGTCTGTCATCCTGGAGAAAGTGATAGAATTATCTAGAACAATTACTGGCTGAGGTGGAGTTGGAAGTAAGTTTCTTGGTTCCCTACTTCTCAAAATTTGTTGCATTCAAATGTCTATGGTAGTCTCCTGCTTCAAGTCCAGCCTTGTAAATGACATGTGCATGGAGGAAGAAATCCACCAATTCCCCCTATATGCAGCATTATAAGCCTGTTTCCCAAGTTCACATGAGTATGGTTGCCCATGACTTCACATTCTTCCCAACAATTGTGAAATGTTCAGTTGCTGTCTGACCACGTCTTGTACATGTAAAACATCAAGTGTCCATTGTCCTGATACTCCTACACTTCATACTGGTACCTTGGCCTCCAGGTAACAATGTCTGTTCTCTCTACCAGATTCTTTCTCTTCAACTGGCATTTCCTCCACATAATTCCTACATTCTTTGTATTTCTGATAAAACACTTATCACAGTCATGCACAAACACAACATTAGGACTGCGCTTCTGCCTCTTCTTGCCTGGGGTTTTCCTGGATTTAGCATGTCTCTCCCTGCGTTTTCTTCAAATCCTTCAAATGGTTCATCCAGATATCCATGTGTACGTGACTGCCCTTCAACAGTAGTTTCTGTCGTTTCCTTGTCACATGTCTCAATAATGTTTGCTACAATTTCCATACCCTTAGGATGAAATGTTTTATGCTGTGGGGGAGACAATGTATTTTACACTCTACATGAACACAAATTCAACACAAACACACCAAAATATACATTAACACACTAATATTCACAAAAGTAATATTTACATATATGTACATAAACACACACAGCAAATACAAGCAACACTGCACAGTTCATCATGTTTAGATCATCTAAATGCTGCAGAAATCCCCAAACGTTCAAGTGGCCAATGTACTAGGGACTGGCATTTTTCACTGACATATAGTGCCATAAAATAGGTACCAGCCTCATAACTTGATCCTCCCTGTTGCTTGTTCCTTTCCCCCCTTCCTCACCCAAACAGTTCCAATTTACCAGAACTAGACAGTACATAACTGTGAAGGCAGAAACTAAACAGTGTGTTACTCATACTACCTACAAAATGGTTGTTTCTCTTTCAAATGTTAGTAACTGCCAAATTATGTTTGTATAATGTTTTGTCAGATAATATTCAACATAACTCATGTTCCCACAACTAGCAGAAACATTACTAGGACATATATAGTCCTCATATAGCTAAGGAAAGAAGTTATAGCTGTTTACTCCAACTCTCCAACATCATGCCACTAAGAACAGTTACATCTGCACCTTCTGTTCAGTATCCCTTGTCTGAAATGTGTTCCTATCTGTCAATATCACACCCCTGAACACTGGTGTATTACACCATGCACCAAAACACAGCAGCTCTACTAAAACTACAGTGTCAAGTATTACAAAATTTCCACCTTTCAGAAATTGCTATACATGACAGCTTGTGACATCGGCATTGCACTCTTTTTCCTACATTTGATGACCTTAAAAGTACACAAACATAAATGTGTATTTGCCCAGGTAAGAAGCACAGCTGACTAGAAATGGGCAGTGCTGAATGATTCATAGTTGTGAATTCTTATCAGACAGCAGATGGTGACTATCAAATACAGCAATGCAATTTTCATTTCAATTTTCCTTCAAATGATAGTGATTGAATTAAACTATTCAAACAGTGGCAACCTAACAAAAACACACTGGAAATTGGATGACAGCAACCAAACGATATTATTCAAATAGTGACACCTGAACCACTGCAACCAAATAAAGCTACTGGATTGTCAACAAAATTAAGTAATCTGGTATATTATTAGATGATACAAAACACATGCATTTATCAGTCCTACATCACTTCTTTAAATTTAGTCAGCATCAGTTTGTGGACCCAGACACTGTTTTTACCTCTATAAATCAACAGAGCTCAAGCAGTATACAGCAACTTTATGGGTGGATTTGATTACAAGGTGAGCCACGACAGCTGCCACTGCAGTATCTCACTAAACTGGAAAATGAGAATATATTACAAGGTGCAAGTCAAATGTTTCCAGACTGAGGGAATGTAACACTTTTAGGCTCACATTAGTTACAGTTAGGGATCCCATTCTTGATATAAACACATTACCCAGTGTCTTTCCCATAGCTGGAAACACCCCTGATACTCCTGTTTTGCAATGCACTCTAGTGCTGTCTGCGATTGAGCTTTGTCTTCATGATATCCTTTAATCTCCATCCCTTTAACCATGTTTCTATCTTTGAGAACCAGAATAAGCCATGAAGACTAGGATGGAGAAGTGTAGAGGCCAAATACTACCACCATCTTTTTTTGGTTAGGTACTGGAAAAGCTGTGAATCTGTGTGGCATTGCGTGTTGTCATAATACAGCAACCAGTCCTGTGTCTGCCACTTGTTGGGCATTTTCTCCCAACAGCTTCTGTAATAGCCCTTAATATTCCTATGCAGACCTGCTGATTCACAGTCTGACACTGAAGAAAAACTCCTGAAGAACTGCCTCACTGTTCACAAAGACAGGCAACATGCTCTTGAAGTCTGACTTCACCTGCTTCAACTCTCTGGGATGGCAGAAGGATGACTGTTCCAGTGGGATGACTTTTGCTTTGTTCCTGGGTCATAACCATAAACCCAGCTTTCACCTCCTGCTCTGAACTTAGAATGGAAGTCTCTTTCCTTTTTGGCCTGTTCCTGTAGGCTCTTGCACAAAGCAAGTTGGTTTGGTTTCTGGTCATCTTTCAGCAGATGCCCACAAATTTTACAGCAATCTGCCTCAAATCTTTAGTTTATATGTCATCATGTACTATATGATGTGCCTAGAATGTTGCAAACATCATCAAATATATATGCACTCTTCCTAACTGACTTGACGCATACTTTCCACATTTTCATTAGTCTGACTTAATGATGGAGGACCTGAAATTTTAAAACCCCTTGCCAATGTATGGTGACTTGAAACATGAATACCATTCAAAGTTTGTACCCTACTCATGATGTCATCATACAAGGCTCTTTATAAGCGTTCTGTAAGTCTCAGAAGCTATTTTCTTAAGGTCAAAACAAAACTTGTAGCAAATTCTCTGCTCTAAGGTCTGCCACTTCACTAAACTACAACAATCACAGAAAGCACTCAACATGAACACAAATGTCAACTGCAGAAAACACAACATTAAGTTACACTGATGCTCACCACACTAATTCACAATCAATTAATTCAGAGGCACCTGCTACCAAACAGCTGCCTTATATCCAGTTAGCACTCTAAGTGATCAGTCCCAAAACTTTTGGCTGGCACCTCGTATAAGGGGTAATATGGGATAGCTGCTAAGCCAGTAACGTGGCCACCTACTGACAAGACTAGTGCAGTTAGTACATTGACTGAATAGAAGCAGACAAACACAATTTAATTATAAAAAGTGAGCCCAAACAGCTAACTTAATACGATGACTTGTTACGGACTGAACTGGAGTTTTTTTTATAAGAAGTCTGCTACAGTAACTGTGTAAAGTGAATGGCTACAGCATGCACAAGCAGTATTCAATTATAAAAAGCATGCCAGCGTATATGATGAGTGGCTGGGCACCTGTGCTTCAAGTATAAGAAATTATGCATACCAGCTCAATTAGTAGTGACCACTTGCAATAAAACTTGAACTTTGCAACCACATGAATGATCTGTGACCACAGACATTCGAACCCACAGACCATATATGACAAGATTAGAAACTCACTGATACAGAATGGCCAACAAAACTGTGCAGAATACCAGCTTTTTTTCACTCGAAACACAACATTAACATACAATCATCAGTACCCTAGTATGGCTACATGTTTCGCTCTTTTCTAGACCATCTTCAGGCCAATATTTTCCAGTAGAAGGTACAATCGGTGTGCACTATACATTATGGGGGAGACACAGGAGGATATATTACGGAAGGCTCTAGAGGCTGGTACATATCTCCGTAGAAGCCCCTTTGGGGAACCTGGAGGGTGGCTCGTTGACCAGGGACTCTGGACAGATGAAAGATGTTTCTGGAAATGGAGTGTCTCTCTCTATGGGAGCTCTGACAGTGGAACTTGAAGGGAGGTCTCCTTTACGGGGGTCCCTAAAGGATATATTAAGCAAGGCTCTGAGAACAGGTATGCCTTTCCACTGGGGAACCTGGAGGGGAGATTCAATTACCGAGGACTTCGAGAGATAGTAAAAGAGGGCTCTGGAAAAGGAGCATATCTCTCTTTGAGTGGTACCTCCAGGGAGGGCTTCTTTACTGGACAACATGAAGGATATATTAAGGACGGCTCTGGAGCCGGCCATTTGTCTCCATTGGGTTCCCATTGGGGAACCTACAGGTGGGTTGTTGACCGTGAACTCTGAGAGACAGATACCAGAAGGCTCGTGAAATGGAGCGTCTCTGTCTATGAGAGCTGTGTTACTGGAACCTAGAGGGAAGGCTCTTGACTGGAGGCCATGAAGGATTTATTAAAGAGAGCTCAGAAGACGGGCATCTCTTTTCCTAAGGGCCCAAACTGGGGAACGTAGAGGGGAGATGGGTGTACCAGGGAATTCGAGAGACAGTAAAAGATGGGTCTGGAACGGGACATTTCTCTGCTTGGGGCCATTTTGAGGGTTACAAAGAGGGAGGGCTCTCTTACTGGACATCCTGAAAAATGCATTAAAGAAAGCTGAAGCCGGACTTCTCACTCCATAAGGGCCCCCTTGGGGAACCTGGTGGGGTCTTGTTGACCGGGGACTCTTAAAGACAGATGAAAGAGAGCGCTGGAAATGGAGCGTCTCACTTTATGGCAGCTGTGCCAGTGGAATCTGGAGCAAGGATTTATTTACTGAAGATCCTGAAGGATTCATAAAGGAAGGCTCTGGAGACGGGCATCTGTCTGCATAAGGGCCCCATTGGGTAACTTGCAGTGGGGGCCAATGACCGGGAACTCTGAGAGAGAGATGAAAGAGGGCTCTAGAAATGGAGCGTCTGTCTCTATGGGAGCTGTGCCAGTGGAACCTGGACGGAGGGCTCCTTCCCTGGGGGCCCTGAAGTAGAAGTAAATGAATATCCTGGAAACGGGAAATTTTCACCATAAGGATCCCTTTGGGGAACCAAGGTGGGACGCTGATTTTCCGGGGTATTTGAAAGGAAGGTGTGAATTTTGTTTATCGGGAGACTTTGTTGTGGGGGAATACGAGAGATGTGCAAAAAAGGCTCTGGAAACGGGCAACTCTCTCCATAAGGGCCCCGATGGGAAACCTGAAGAAGAGTACTTTTACCGGGGACTTTGAAAGACAGTAACAGTTTGTTCGGTAAACGGGGCGTTTTTCTCTACGGTAGCTCTGAGAGGGGTACTTGGAGAAGTGGCTGCTTTAATGGGAATTGTGAAAGCTATGTCTTACCAGTACTCAGAGACAGGCTCGAAAACTGGTTTCGGACCTTAGTCCGACAGCAAAGACCAGACCATTGTCCTTTAACAGGAGACAAGCCAGGGTTGTTATTGGCCTCTTTATTTTACTTAACACCCTAAGAAAACATTTTAGATTAATGGGGCTGACCAATAGCCCGTATGAAGGAGGTTTGGGCAGAAGAAGAAACTCAGCCAACGCTTAGTGTGAGTGCATAGTTTTGGCTTCACCCAGACTTGCATATCTGGACTCCTTTTTCTTGGACCCAGAATATATTAAAAGTCTAAGTCTGGGGGAAATCTGAAACTTTAGTAAGGAACAGGGCTCCCACGACTTGGCATCAGATTGTGGGGCAAAAAGGGCCCGTCTAATGGCCTAGGCGCGTCGGAACGGAATGGGCTTGAACACATTTATTATCTACATCTTAATCTACATTTACACACACACACACACACACACACCCGTGCGCGGAAATGTCTAGGGAGTCATGGTATTCTGGACTTCACTGACCCCTGCTGTTACGTGCTCTGAATTCAGTCGTCGGTATGATGGATCACAATTAGATGTCTTTTTTACGTTGCCCACATCCCCGTTCCTTGGTGGTGCTGTCACCTGTAACCAACAGGATAATGAACGTACAGCAGGACGGAGCAGAACAGATAGTTTACTACCCCCAACAAACATGATGTCTCGCCACTAACTGTAACGGGCAGATACATCACGACGCCTTCGAATTCGGGAGGTAGTTAGTTCCCTGATGACGACAACGTAGATGATCCTCTAAACGCTAGTTTTCTCGTCATTCAGCCACCTTACGCAGCTGCTAGCCCGAGAACATTTTATTGAACTGCACATCACATTCTCTATAAGTAATTCTCCTTTTTATGCATATCTCTGAAATCCATCTGAAACTACATTATGGCGAATTTTCTTCTTTTAGACATATGACCCTGACACTGGTAGCCACGTTGCGACCCTAAAGGGATCTCCAGACGTGAGGACATTCGATAAAAGCGAGAGATGGGGTCACTGATGTCATGACATTGGCTTCATGACCTTCAGTTTCTTGGACTATTTTAAAATCCCGCGTCGGCCAAGCACAAAGAATTTACAAACAGTAGTTTTCTGTGACCCATTTTGAATAAACTAAGAACAAATGAAACCAAATTGCTTCCACCTGTGAAGCCTAACTTACCCTACTGTGCAAGTGCAGCCAAACAGTGTGAGAATCTGCAGACGTGGACGGTTCAGAAGGGGCGGACTGTTAAGTAACAGACACCGCGTGTAAGGTTTTAATTTGTGTGCCTTTGCGTAATTATAATTTATGTCTCAAGGATTACACTGTTCTGTGTTTAATCTCTGAACTTATTTATGACTTTGAAGTTGAACATATCGGTCTCCTGGTATCTTGTACTGTGTAGATTGGCATACACTTAAAAACTTTTCGGAGAAGCTTGCTGCCTTCGTATCCAGAGTCGTACACGTACTGCTCGAGTTAACATGTACATGGCAGCAGGTGGCTCTCCGTAACTTTTGCTGTATATTGTAGCCGGCCAGCTCCTCAGTAGCATGACATTAATCAGGCACTTTGTAATTTTGGCTGATACATTGATATCACTTTTTTTTAACCATCACACACCTCACACTGCTTACTTGTGTCTCCGCTAAACATTACACCACTACTCCCAAAATCGAACTCACAGCACTTCTGCCCCTCACCTTCCAGGGGACACCTCCATCAATTTCCCTCAAGTGATTGGTCAGACAACGAAAGGGTTTTACTTTACTAATGTTCGGCTACAACCCACTATCCCCCCCAAGATGTGACTTGAAGGGTTTCGGGTTCGAAACATTTATATTATAATGATTCCTGTTACTTACTGTTATCCAATCACGTAAAATATTAATTGCAAGTTATACAACACTATTATAATGAAGCACAACAATAAATAACAATTATATGTGTTTACAAATTATATTTGTTTACAAGGTAACTGTGCCCAGAATAGGCATGGTTACCTTGTAAACAAATATAGTTCTAATCATAGCCTGAAGATGACTCATGCGAGTCGAAACATGTCGTTATAAACTGTAAACATAATTGTTATTTATTATTGTGTTGACTGAAATCTATGCAGTTAAATAGCTAAGAATAACACAACGGGATGACCTCACTCAGAAACTGTTATTTCTTAAATATTTCTGAAGTAACATTGTTTCTGCAACCATATGCACTGCACATTAAAGTCATGTTAGTCTGTCTGCGTTACAAAGGTTCGTTCTGAGGTCCGTCTCTCTCTCTCTCTCTCTCACACACACACACACACACATACACACACACAAAAACATACACACTTCTTTATGCCCCAGCAGCCCCTACTGGGCCATAGCCTCCTTGATATTGAGGCTTCACGATCTTACTCAGACACACTACACCCTGTAGAACTCCTCTGGAAGAGTGATCGGCCCGTCGCAGAGACCTATACTCACAAGAGACATCCATGTCCCGGCGGGATTCGAACCCGCAATCCCAACAAGCGAACGTCCGCAGACCTACGCCTTAGACCGCGCGGCCACTTGAACCGGCACATACCCATCTATAGATAACTGCATAAAAAATTCTGCTGTCTCTTCTGCAGAAGATGGCCGCGAATTGTCAGCTTCTTTCTCCTCTCCCCTCCCCCTCAACATTTTCACATGCAGTGTGCTAATAAACCGACTATCTGCGGGCGTTTTTGAGCATAAGTACTTCCTGGCGTTCACGTAACCCGTGTTCAAAAATGCCCGCCACTGCACCATAAACAGAATCAATTCAAGTCAATTCATCCCACAGTTGCGTACTTTATTCCTGTACGTACTGTACAATATTAACCTCATCTGCGCCGAAATATTCCATATGGCCTCTGCGTCGTTGATTCCTCGAACAATATTCTGTAGACATTTCGCTTCGTTCATGCTGGTAGATCTCTCTCCAAGGGATGGAAATAACTCTTCTGATATATGTACGTGCTCCAGACCAGTAGAAAGACAATGGGGAACTTACTTACTCCATGGAGCAGAGTCCTTCTTGAGAAGCTAACTAGTTCTGCAGCTACTCAAGAAATTCCCCGCATTTTTGGAACACGAAAGTTCATCGCCGTACTCACAAGTGCCCGCCACCTGTCCCTATCCTGAGCCAACTCCATCCAGTCCCCACAACCCCCTCCCACTTCCTGAAGATCCATCTTA
>JGI20166J26741_11821362_pt1 | contig 10054 bp, 6 predicted proteins | sample TergutCu122P5_FD_26741 | JGI IMG/M metagenome (IMG submission 26741) | reverse complement strand
CCCTGAGCTTTATCAGGGATTCCCTGATCTTTTTCTCCACGCCGTTTTCGGTGGGATTGTAATAGACCCGGTCTTTGACCTCGTCCGGCAGATACTGCTGGACGACGTAATTCCCGGGGAAGTCGTGGGCGTATTTGTAGCCCTCCCCGTGGCCTAGCCTGGCGGCGTCCTTGTAATGCGCGTCCCGCAGGTGGAGCGGAACGCCCTGTATGGCGATTTTGTCCACGTCCTCCATGGCCTGGGAGATCCCCGCGGACGCGGCGTTCGACTTCGGCGCGCAGGCGACGTACGTGACGGCCTGCGCCAGGTTCAGCGCGCATTCCGGCAGGCCGATGATCTCCACGGCCCGCGCCGCCGCCACCGCCACCTGCAAGGCGTGGGGGTCGGCGTTCCCGACGTCCTCGGACGCGCATATGACGACGCGCCGGGAGATGAACTTGGGATCCTCGCCCGCGTGGAGCATACGCGCCAGATAGTACAGCGCGGCGTCCGGATCGGAGCCCCTCATGCTCTTGATGAACGCGGAGATCGTGTCGTAGTGGTTGTCTCCGTCGCGGTCGTAGTTCAGCGCGCGCTTCTGGATGCATTCCTGGGCCGAGGCCAGGTCAACGCGGATCAGGCCGCCCTCGCCCGGCGGGGTCGTCAGCGCGGCCAGCTCTATGGCGTTAAGCGCCGCCCGCGCGTCGCCGTTGGCCATGTCCGCGAGGAAGTCCACGGCCTCGTCCGTCACGTCGAGCCTGAATCCGCCGAGGCCCCTGTCCCTGTCGCCAATAGCCCGCAGTATCAGCGTCCTGATGTTTTCAAAGCTCAGATGCCGGAGCTGGAAAATGATCGAGCGGGACACCAAGGACTTGTTGACCTCGAAATAGGGGTTCTCCGTCGTCGCGCCGACCAATATGACCGTCCCGTCCTCCACGTGGGGCAAAAGCGCGTCCTGCTGGGCCTTGTTGAACCGGTGGATCTCGTCGATGAATAGGATGGTCCGCTTCCCGGTCATGGCCAGATCGGTCTTGGCCTCGTCCACGGTGGCCTTGATGTCCTTTATGCCGGACGTCGTGGCGTTCAGCTGGGTGAAGCCGCTTTTGGTGGTGTTCGCGATGATCCGCGCGAGCGTCGTCTTGCCAGTGCCCGGCGGGCCGTAAAGGATGATGCTGGTAAGCTTATCCGCGGCGATGGCCCGGTAGAGCAAGGTGTTCCTACCGACTATGTGCTCCTGGCCGATGAATTCCCCGAGAGTCTCCGGGCGCATACGCGCGGCCAGCGGGGCGTCGGTTTTCAGGGTTTGGCCGCGGGTGTAGTCGAAAAGGTCCATATGGGCGTCCTTTGTGTTTTTTAGTAAAATATTGAAAGGGAGGAGATAAACCACAAAGCATTGGGAGGTGAGTTGGAAGTACACGGGGACGGTTCCCATGAACCGTCCCCGCGTCTTCTTAAGGCTGCAAGGCATCCCTTAAAGCAACTATGTACCGAGAGTGCTCTGATACCACAACCTTGATGACCGAAACATCTTCCTCTAGATTTTCGACAATGGGCTGAATATGGTCAAGCCTTCGTGTTATGTCCAGATGGCCTTCGGCTATGATCCGAATATTAGGCTCGATTTCATTTTCGAGAAGGATTTTTATGCCCGAAACGTCGGCTTTCAACTTGGTTTGACCCTGTTCCAGCCTGGATACGTCTGCTTTTAACTCGGCCTGGCCCTGCTCCAGCCGGGATACGTCTGCTTTTAATTCGGCCTGGCCCTGCTCCAGCCGGGATACGTCGGCTTTTAACTCGGCCTGGCCCTGCTCCAGCCTGGATACGTCGGCTTTTAACTCGGTCTGGCCCTGCTCCAGCCTGGATACGTCGGCTTTTAACTCGGCCTGGCCCTGCTCCAGCCTGGATACGTCTGCTTTTAATTCGGCCTGGCCCTGCTCCAGCCTGGATACGTCTGCTTTTAACTCGGTCTGGCCCTGCTCCAGCCGGGATACGTCGGCTATTAATTCGGCCTGGCCCTGCTCCAGCCTGGATACGTCTGCTTTTAATTCGGTCTGGCCCTGCTCCAGCCGGGATACGTCGGCTTTTAACTCGGTCTGGCCCTGCTCCAGCCTGGATACGTCGGCTTTTAACTCGGCCTGGCCCTGCTCCAGACGATCTACTTTTCCCGATATGTTTTCAAGCAATGAGAGGATTTTTTCATCGTTGTTCATGGTATCCCTCCCGGAATTTTGTTGATCCTAATCTATCATATTGCGTGGAAAAAGACAAGGTACAAAATCCGCGTCAAAATCCTCACATTTATCCCTCCGTCATCTCCCTGACATACCTCTCCAGCTCCCCCGCGGCGTTCTCCCCGTATTCCCGGATGATCTCCACGATGGCGCTCCCGACGATTACGCCGTCGGCCTGCCCGCGTATCCTCCGCGCCTGTTCGGGGCTGTGCACGCCGAAGCCCACGGCCACGGGCGTGTCCGTATACCGGCGTATCTCCGCCGCGAGGCCCCCTATGTCCGTCGTGATCTCGCTCCGCGCGCCGGTCACGCCCAGAGACGAGACGAGACAGACGAACCCCATGGTAACCCATGAACATCAGCCGGATCATCGTCAGCGCGATAAAACAAATCAGGAAATGCGCATTGATATGCTCATCGCCGTCCCCGGCGCGGGATATCCTTTCGCCGCGTCGTCAAGCACAAGCACCCAGTCGCGCTCCGGCTGCTCCCCTCCGGGGGGTGAAAACTCATGATAGCCTTTTCCTTCGATAACGCCTGTTTCCTCGCTGTCCCCGGACCGGGGATTGAACCACCAGGCGCGCGCCGCGTTTCCGGACAACACGGACAGGTTGGGAATGATCGTGCGCCCCGTAGGCAGATAAATCATCAGATAGCTCCCGTCAGAACCGCGCGTCGCCTGCGCGTGGGAGTCGTTCGAAGCGTGGCCGGCCATGATCGCGTTTTGATCCGGGATGCGGGTCAGGAACGGACGGGATTCCATCAGACGGCGCAGCAGCAGCATATCCCAGGCGCCCTCGAAATCCGCGGCGTCCGTCCAATAAGCGGCCGGGTTACGGATAAGGGGCCGGTCCGGGGAATGGAACTGCCAGATTTCCTGGCAGCCGTAAGTATGGCCGAACGCTCCGGCAAACACCGCCCAGTAAGCCGCCTGGCGTACATCCCAGGCCGTGAACCGTCCGTTGGCCTCCTCAAAACCCACCCAACCGCTCTCATATCTGGGCTCGCCGTCCATGCACGGTTTTGGCGGGCTTAACGCGTAATCACAGGCGAGCATACTGTAGTTATCCCAGCTTTTGGCGGCGTGACCGGATTGAAGCATGTTGAATGACAGCCAGGGTTCGTTGTGGAGCCAACTGGAGGAGGAACGCTCCCCGATGGGGTGAAAACTCATCAAATGCGGCTTGCTTTCGCCGCCGCGGATTCCGTCCGCCATCGCCCGCCAAATGGCTTCGTTCGGGCACGGATAACGGTCGCCGCCCAAAATCCAAACAATGTTTTCCAAATGCCCCAGGCGGCGGCCCAGGTAAGCGCCGTATACTCCCGCGTTCCGCTCGTTGAAAACGACGGGGCCGATTCCCCAGCGCCATAAATCGACTTTATCGCCCCAGGTCGGCAGAAGGCCCATATACAGCCCCTTCCCCGCCGCCAACAGCGCCGCTTTCTCAACAAAATCGAAATAGTCCGGGTTCGGCTTTTCCGGGTTCTCCTCCAGCAAAGGGAGCTGCTCATACGCGTTGGGCTTGCGCAAGCCGTCGAATTCAGACAACAGCACGGTGTGGATCACATTAAACCCCTTTTGCCTCCTGTTTTCGAAATAACGGTCGATTTCCGGAAGGGTCAGCCTGTGCAAAAGCTCCCAGGCGGTGTCGGCCAGGTAGAAAAATGGGGTTCCATACGACTGGCATAAAAAACGGCCGTTCGGGCATACGCAAAGGGGGCCTTTGGAAAAATCCGTTGACGGCCCGTTAAAAAGGTATCCGGCAAAATCGGACGGCTTGCATATGACGCTCATTTTTTCTCCCTTTCCTGGGGAAATATCACTTTCACGGTCGTGCCCTGTCCCACGACGCTGTCGTATGATAGGCCGTAGGCTTCCCCAAAGCGTATTTTTAACCTTTCCTGCACATTACGCACGCCGTAGCCGCCGCTCTCGCTCTCGCCGCTAAGCCCGCTTAAAACTTCCCTGAGCCTTTCCTCGGAAACGCCCGCGCCGTCGTCCGCAACGGTCAGTACAGCCAATCCGTCCCGGGTTTTCCCGGCAATTCTCAAACTGCCGCTTTTTTCCGGTTTCATCATTATCCCGTGTAAAATGGCGTTTTCCACGATAGGCTGCAGCGTCGTTTTGGGAATCAGGCAGTCCAGCAGTTCGGCGTCAACGTCCGTGCTATATCGGATCGCGTTGTCCATACGCCTGTTTTGAATGGCGACATACATGGCGACATGTTCCAGTTCAACGCCCAGCGTCACGATGTCCTTTCCCTTGGAAAGGCTGAGCTTGAAATACCGGGCAAGGTCAATCACGGTGTCCGCGATTTCGGGCGTCTTGCTTTCCATGGCCATCCAGTAGATCATATCCAGCGTATTATAAAGGAAATGCGGGTTGATCTGCGCTTGCAGGGCCTGCAGCTCCATGCTCTTCAAATTGACGCCGGCCCGGTATTTTTCCTCCATCATTTGGGAAAGCTGCGTGATCATCCCATTAAAGGCGTCGATCAGGTCGCCGACCTCGTCGCGGCCGTGCGGGATCTGAACCGGGGACAGCTCGCCCTTTCCCACTTCTTTCATCTTGCCGCTCAGCAGTTTGACACGCTTGGTGGCGATTTTGGTAAACAGGTACGCCAAGAGCAAAAAAACCGGAAGCAGTACGGCAAACAGGCCCCAGATGACGCGCTGCATCCGGTACACGGGCCGCATCAGCTCGTCCGCCGAAACCAGCGACACCAGCCGCAGCTTCGCCTGGGAGATTTGCGCCGCTCCGATCAATACCTTTTTCCCCCCGATCACGGCGTTCTCCCAGTTTTTGAAACCGGGCGCCTGTACGCATTGAAAGATTTCTTCCGCTGTACCGGTCGAAAGCTCACGGGAGGAAAGGAGGACTTTTCCGCCGCCGTCCAGCAGGCAGACCGTTCCGTTCAGGGACGCGCTGCGATCCAGAATGTTGGTGATTTCGCTTGTTTGAATATCGATCCTGACCACGCCGATGTTGCTCGAAAGCCTACCCGGATTTCGATATGCCCGCAGCGCCGATAAAACAGGCGTGCCATTCACCGGTTCAAAACCCCCGTACCACATATCGGGCCTATCATTTCGCAACAGTTCGGCGTACCAGTCGGAGTCCAGAATCTGATCGAAATTGAAAAAAGTCTGCCCCTCATTTGAATACAAAAACCCGGCGGGCACATAAAGCCGGATCCCTTCCATCCCCGTGCTGTGCCACAACTCAAAAAAATAACTTCTGACGCCGTTCATATCCTCGATCTGCTGGGCGACCGTGTAAGTATCGGGACGGGAAACGTGGATCATGGCGTCGGACACGGTTTTGTTCAGAACAATCTGCCCAAGGGTGTTTTCCACGTTGCCCATCGTATGGGACAGATAAGATTGGGCCTGGTCAAATGCCTGCTCGGCCATGTTCCTGTTCTCGCGGGAAATGGATTGCAGGATCACGTTGCCGGACAAAAAAGTCAGCGCGAGCGTGATCAGCAGGATCAGCATCCCGTAGCCGAACAGGAGCTTCGTGCTGAGTTTAAGCCCGGCGGCGCGCCCGGAGAAACTTCTCATAGCAGAAACCTTTTCCGGTATTCCGAGGGGTTCATCCCTTCCTGCTTTTTGAAAAGCTTGGAGAAATAATTGGGGTCGTCGTACCCCACCTGCGCCGCCACATCGTATAGTTTGACCGATTTATCCTTTAATAAATGCTTCGCCTTTTTCAGCCGCGTTTCGGTGATGCACTGATTGATTGTTTTACCCGTCCGGCTTTTAAAAGCCATGCACAGATAGGTGACAGTCAGCCGCTGCCGCTGGGCGATCCACTTTACGCTCATTTTAGGGATGGCGTAATTTTCCTCGATACATTGCAAAACGCTCTGCGCAAGGCTGCCATAACGCTCCATTCCGCCGACGGAACTGAAATAAAACGCTGTCTTTTCCAACAGGAACCGGGTCAAATGGCGCAACGATTCCGTTTCCTCTATTTTTTTCCACGCGCTTTCCGACGTTTCTGAAAGACTGATGTTTCTTTCCTCGGCGGCTTTGAGTAACAGCGTAAAGAGCTGAAAAAAAACAGCCTTAGCGGCGGACGCCGCCACAAGGCTGTCGCGGCGCATCGCCTCGGCAGCCTGGCCGATAAATTGTTCGCTTTCAGCCGCGTCCCTCCGCTTGAGCATTTCCCTGAAACGGCCCGCGTCCTTTTCGGACAGCGTGAAAACGCCCGGCGAACCGCAGCAGCAAAATACGGCGCGGTCATCCCAGAAAAAACGGCGCTGCAGCAACAAAACGGCGGATTGGTAAGATTCATGGATCTGAAGAAGACCTCTGACTTTTTTCCCGACGGAGATATACCAGATTCCCCGCGTCCCCTCGGAAGCGCGGCGCAGGACTTCTTCCATTCTTTCCGCGTAAAACGAAAGAGAATCCTCCCGGCTGTCGCTGACATGCGCGGTAAAAAGCCCGCCAATAAACGCCGCGACACAAAAAAGCCCGGCATTGTCAATTTCCCGGCGAAAAGCGTCCTCCAACGCGGCGCGGTTCAGAGCGGCTTCACCGGCGGCCTCGCTGTCCGCCTGCGCCACTATCGAAAGATAGGAACCGCCCATCGGCATGGGCAAACCGGAATCAATCAGCCATTCGATCGTTTGGCTTTCATGCGGAACTGTCAAGTCCAGAACCAGCCGCTCCATGGACAGGACGCCCGCTTTGTTTTTTTGCGCGCGTTCAGACTCGATAGCCTGGGCGGTTTTCTTAAGAACCCGCTCCAGCGCCTCCGCTTCGATGGGCTTTTCCAGGTATTCCACGGCGTGGAGCGTGATGGCCGTCTTCAGGTATTCTTTGTCCGTATAACCGCTCAAAAAAATAAGCCTGCATTCCGGATGCTTCTCGCTTAACAACTCGCCAAACCGCATTCCGTCCATGCGCGGCATCCGTATGTCACAAAGGACAACATCCGGTTTAAAACGCGTGAGCAAGGCGGAGGCCTCCTCGCCGTCCGCCGCGAGAACCGGTTCGCCGTACCCGAGAGCCTCCCAGCCGATATTGGCTTTAATGCCCTCACGGGTAATTTTTTCGTCGTCAACAATGAGTACGGACAGCATAAAAGCCTCCTCTCACAGTAATATCCGGCGTTTTCAGTCTGTTGAGGTTTACAGCGACTCCCTGATTTTATTCGCGGCAATGGCTATTTCCTCTTCGCTTGACAAAATGTTTATGCCAAAACCCGAGCCAAGGCCTCCGTCCACGACGCCTACGCTGATGTTGACCGTCCTTGACAGGATGTCGTCGCTCTGCGGCATAGCCTTATTATAATCAATCGCGCCGCCTTTGTACAGCGGACATTCAAACGGACACGGGAAAACGGACGGCGCGCGCTGTTCCCGCACCTGCGTGAGGTTCGAGTAGACATGATAACCCGTGCGCGTCAGCGTGCAGGAATCCAACCCTTCGGCAAACTTTTCAGCCTTTTTCCGGTCGTCGAAAATAAGCGGCATCAGCGTCCCGCATTCCTCCGGGTCGTTGAGACGCCTGTATTTCACGCCGTTGGGGAGTTCGCCGATCTGCTCTTTCAGCGTTTTTTTCCGGGCCCTTAATTTTTGCACGATGGCGTCCAGCTTCCGAAGCTGGGCCAAAGCCACCGCGCCGGTCAGCTCGTTCATGCGCAGGTTGATGCCAACGATTGGGCTGTCGCCCATCCGCGGCGAAAAACCGGGGTCATATCCCTGGTCGGTAAAGGCAAAGGCCCGCCTGTACAATTCGTCGTCGTCCGTGACCATGATCCCGCCGTCTCCGGCCGTGATGGTCTTATATATATTCAGGGAAAACGCGGCTGTCCTTCCGAAAGAACCGACTTTTTTCCCTTTGTAGGAGGCTCCGGCGGCCTGGCAGGCGTCCTCGATGACGGTGATCCCACGCTTTTTCGCGATAGCCGTGATACGATCCATGTCGCAGGGATTGCCAAGAGTGTGGACGGCCACCACCGCCTTTGTGCGGGCCGTGATTTTCCGTTCGAGGTCGTCCGGGTCAAGGGTCAGCGACTCGTCGATCTCCGCCAGCACGGGTATAACGCCCATTTGCAGCGCGGAGGAAAGCGTCGCCACGAACATATAGCAAGGTACGACGACTTCGTCCCCCGGGCCGATGCCCAGAGCCGCGAAGCTGCACATCAGGGCGGCCGTCCCGCCGCTGGTGGCCTGGGCGCGTTTTGTCCCGACGTAGGCGGCGAACTCTTTTTCCAGCGTCAGAACCTTTTGCTTGAACCGCTTGTCCGCCGGATCCCCGTAGCGGGACAAGTGGCCGTATTCCATCACGTCCAGCAATTCTTTTCTTTCCTCGTCTCCAAACATGTAATATCCCGGTCCGGGCATCGCCTAATCCTCCCTCGGCTGGATCCATTTTCTTAACGTTTCCCGCGGGCAAATTCCGCCCGTGTGACGGAAAACCCGTATCGATTTAATCATTTCACTGAACAGCCACGCGATTTCCGCGTGCGTTTGGCAGTCCGTTTCGCCGTGCCGGAGCGTGCATACCAACAGGCTCCCCGCCCCTAAGCCCAGCGAAAAAACAAAGGATATTTTTACCAGATCGCTGGTCAGGTCGTATAAATAAGGTTCCGCGCCCGGGAGCGAATCCGTCATGACCCCCTCGATGAGGTGCAGCGATTCATACATCTGCAAATCCGCGAACGTTCCGTGCGGAAAATTACCCCAAACAGCGCAGTCCCGCATATAGTTTGAAACCTTTCGGTTGGACGAGCAATGGAACTGCATCTCCTCCGGCTTCCACCAGGCCAGCTTGAAGCAGTTCCTGTCCAGCGTATGGGAGAAGGCTCCGGGAGCCGGAAAATATACGGCTTTCCCGCCGTTTTCCAGCCATCGGAGTTTTTTCCCGTCCAATTCGTCAAAAAGAGCGGTTTCCGCGTCTTCCAAACTCCCGGCGGCATTTTCACAAAAATGGCCGACAGATTTATCCGCGTAGATACGGCCTTCCGCGTCGTATTTTCCCGCCTGCGGGAAAAGCCAAACATCCCAGTCGTTGGAGGCCGCTTCCGCACCGTTAGCCGTCAGCGAGGCACAGAGGCGAGCTTTTTGCGGCGAGCCCACAGGCGGGATACGCATGTTCAGTTCCGGCAATACGTTTACCCCGTAGTTCATTTCTCCCTGGAACGCGGTTTCCGCTTCGGCGAGCGCCGCGCCGCTCCGGTCCCGAACGGTTGCCCGTATCGAGGCCGGACCTGCCGGCCACGCAGCCGCTCCGTACCGTGAAAGTAAAAATTTGATTTGCGCGTCCGCTCCGGCCCGCAAACAGCGCGACCCGGAATCCCAAAGCAGCGCGTCGTCCCTGTTGATTTGCCGCAGCATGGCGGGGGTGATGCCCTTGTCCTCCCAAAACATATTCATGAGGCCCTGGGTAGTGGCATAATAATCTACAATCGTCCAGAAGTGGTATCCTTTGATGTTGCCCGCCGCTCTGGCCGCCTCAATGTTTATTTTGTGGCAGATCCACTGCAATTGCCACGAGTTTTCCAAATACCGCCAATACAGCGGATTTCCGGCCATCTCGTCAGATTTTTCGAGCCAGTACGGTCTGACCGCGCCGGTGAACTTCGCCTTGTCCCGAACGTCCGGCACGCCGCAGTAATTCCCCATTTCATGAACAATCACAGGCTTTTGGTACGGTTCGGTTTTCAGGATATCCTTGTCCGGCCCATAGGGTAAAATATACTGTTGGGCCAGGATAGAAGAAATATAATCCAGCGTTTCCCGGTCCATGTCGTACACGTCCACGCCGTTAATGCCCACCGTGCCGTCGCTGCCGATGACCGGCCGCCCCGGGTCAAGCCGTTTGGCGAT
>JGI20166J26741_11821251_pt1 | contig 10054 bp, 2 predicted proteins | sample TergutCu122P5_FD_26741 | JGI IMG/M metagenome (IMG submission 26741) | reverse complement strand
GTCCAAGCAGTGCAAGTCCGAGCAGCACGAAATCGAGCAGTCCAAGCAGTGCAAGTCCGAGCAGCACGAAATCGAGCAGTCCAAGCAGTGCAAGTCCGAGTAGCACGAAATCGAGCAGTACCTATTCCGGACCAAACCGCCCTCCAGTTATCACCAGTACACCTTCAAAAACACATTCCATCGCACCACTTGCCATATTGAACGATCCCACGATAAAATCGCTTAAAATCATACCGGGGGAATCGGCGACTTTCGATGTGGAATTGCCGGAAATCAAAGAACCGAGAGCGGACGTGGATGTTGTCGTCATTGTGGACGAATCCGGATCCATGGATAAAGGCCAAACCTGGATTCCAAAAATGATCATGAATCTTGAAGACAAACTCCTTCAAAACGGAGTGCAGCCGAGATTTGCCCTGATCGGTTTTGCACGTGATGAAGCTGATCCCAATGCACCTTCCTCGGGAAGTTCTGGTGCAGGCGTGAATCTTGGAAGAATCGTGAAAATGAATCCGCAAGATCCGACTTGGGGGGATGGGGTAACCATCGCCCGGTACTGTTCCAAGCTGGAACTTACCGGTGGTACGGAAGACGGATATGCCGCAATTCGTTATACCATTCAGCATCTGGAATTCAGGGAAAATGTCGCAAAACATCTCATTCTGATCACGGATGAAGATCGGGATGACTATGATAAGACGGTAACCTACAATTCGATCATTCAGCTGATCGACAGCAAAAAAATCACGCTTCACAGTGTGGTCAATACGAATTTCAAAGCCAACTCCAAAGATGCACTCGGAGGAAGAAAGATTGGAACGGCTATTGTCGCCGATCCGTATGGACAATACCATGAAGAAAACGGACTGACATTTTCCGGTGGTTTCGAAAACACGATTGCCGATTACGTCAATCTCGTATTTTCCGGAATCCTGAAGAAGGGAACGGCATGGAATGTCGAGATTCTTCGTAAAAACGATTCCAACATGGTCAAATCGTTCACCAATGCGTTTGTCGACATTCTCTCCTTGGAAATCATCAGGGAATCGGTTCAAGTTATCACCACCGACCCACAGGTGACCGTCGAGATACTTGATCGAAAGGTAGTCAACGGGAAAATCAGGTTTTCCATCAAAGTGAAAAACAATGCACCGGATTTATCCGCCAAACTGCTCACCTTGATGTTTGTCGAGAATAAAGATATCACTCTCACTGGGGATTATCTGGTCTATGGTGCCGTACAACTTGCGATCAATCCGGATTACCATTATCAGGTTGAAGCTTATGATCCCGACGGGGATATGCTGACTTATAAGCTTGAGGGCACTACTCATGGTGCCACAATCGATATGTTGACAGGGAATATGCTGTGGACTCCCGCCGCCGCAGGGAGCTATTCGTTCAAATTGACCGTATCCGACGGACAAGGTGGTGTGGCCACTCAGGAATGGACCGTTGTCGTCACGGAACTTGCCAACCAGAATCACAAGCCAACCTTCCCGGTGACAGGAAATTATCACTTCAATTTTACAGCCGGTGAATTGTACAAATTCAATGCCGTGGCAAATGATCCGGATACCGGTGACACGTTGCGTTATTATCTCATGTATAATTTCCGCGACCAGTGTCGTCCGCCAATCGGAATGTCCATTGATAAAAATACGGGCGAAATCACATGGGATATCCGACTGGAAGATTTCGGGCCGAATACCATCGATGTCATGGTCATGGATTCCAGTGGGGCTTTTGGCGTTGGTCGTTATGATTTCAACGTCGCGCGTAAAATCGTTCAACACAACAATCCACCCTGTTTTTCATCATTTCCAACGAAATATGCGATTCGAAATGAAAAATATTCGGAATTTGTCGTTGCTTCCGACCCCGATGGTGATGAGTTGATCTATCAATTGATCGACGCACCCAACAAAATGAAAATCAATGCAAAATCGGGTGAATTGACCTGGACGCCAAACTACGAAGACGTCGAGGGGTGGTACAATATCATTGTTCAAGCCACTGATTCCAAGGGACTTTCACGTCGTGGAGATTTCTGGATCTATCTCCTTCCCAATATCCCGCTTAAAATCATTTCCTATCCAGTGGTCGGCCCTATCGCTTCAAATTTTGTTTGGGAATATCCGGTGGAAATCCAGTGTCAGGAGAGCAAAAGACAGTTGGTACAATATGAACTTGATCCCGCGTTGAGAATTCCGGGGATGGCGTTCCAAGGGAATATTTTGAAATGGGACCCGGCACAAGCCCAAACCATGACACCTGGAAAATACCTGATAAAAATCACCGTGAATGAGCAAACCTACGGTTCCTCCAGTACAGGAGACGGTTCGCAGACGGATTCACAACTTTTCTATATCGTGATCACTCAGGAAATCCTCTCGGGGACATCCACTGGAAACGGGTACACCGGGACGGGGCAAGGTGATATCATTCATCAGGAAACCGAAACTTTTTCCGAAACAATCCCGGTTTATGTCAATCAGTCCGACTTCTCATATCAACTGCAACAGGATGCAGACATTTCCTATTCATTGGTCGATGCCCCGCCGGGAATGACAATCAACACAAATCAACAAATCGTCTGGATTCCGCAAAAAGAAGGGCCGGTTTCTGTCAAATTGGTGATTTCGTATAAAAGCGGTACTCAAACATTCGCTCAGGAAACGACACTCAACTTCTCCGTATCATACGGTGCTTATCCTGAAATCACCTTTTTCGATCAACCGCAACGATTTACGGTTGGTGAGGAGTATCTTTGCTCGATCAAGGCCAAAGACCCCAACGAGAATGGCAAGATCACCTACAGCCTCGTGGACGTTCAGGAGGAAAATATCATTACTCCGCAAGGAATGACCATAGATTCGGAAACAGGTGACATCCGATGGACACCGGAAAACAACGATAAGGGAAAGGTTTACAATTTGCGCATCGCCGTGACAGGGAAAACCGGCCTTTGTATCGAACGAACCTTCACGATTTCCGACAACGCACTGGCATCGCTGGATTTGTCGACTGATCCTGACAATATTCTTGTTGTCGGTAAACCCTGGACTTACGTCATTACCCCGAATATGAGTGTGACGGCGTGTAATGTTCTGAAAAATCCGGTCGGCATGAATTATAACGACATGACCAAAACACTGACATGGACACCGGCGGCAGGCAATGTGCCCGATGAAGAATATCAAGCGGAAGTGGAAATCGAAGTCAAAAACGAAATTGCCACGTTGAAACAGACATTTACTCTAACGGTGATTCCGGCTCCGGTTATCCCGGACATTCCCGCCCAAAAAGCCGTGACCGGCGAACTGTATCAATATCAGGTGGTCGCCTCGGAGTTCGATGATGATATTCCAGCCTATAGCCTTGATGCAGCATCCGTGGCTCGCGGAATGACTATTGATGCCTGGGGAAAAATCACCTGGAAACCGACAAGTACACAAACCGTTTCCGTGACCGTTAAGATTGAATACGGCGATGTCCGTGAAGAATATACCAGAACCTACAGTCTCCAGATACTTCAAAATACGAAACCTGTGATTGAAGTGAAAGGTCAGAAAATTCGGGAAACGAACCAGAATGCTGAATTTACACTCGAAGCCCGCGCCGATATTGGAACGGTGACACTTTCGTTCGAGGCAGTGGAATTTACCAATATTGACGGTGTAAAACATACCTACAGTGCGCCGAAAACATTTACCCTTAGTGGTAATACAGCTACTCTCAAGACAGCCACTGTTAAAATCATGCCTTCTGATCTTGGATTAACTGGATATACGGAAGCGGACCTGAAAGGTGGAACCATCCGGTTCCGTGCCACCGCCACAACGGGATCAGGGACAACGCTTATGATTGCTTCGACCGATTATGTTCTCGGAATCGCCAATACGACGGCACTCTCCACAACACCATTTGCAAGCATTCAGACGCCGTGTAAGAAACAAATACTGAATCGGATCATTGATGTTTACGGCATCGTACTCGGCAATCAAAATGAATTGATTCCGCGACCGAATGTTAGCTGGACACTCCGTCTTGTGCCAGCCGTTGATGATGGTACGAAGGCAGGTTCACCGATGGATGGTGCATTTGCAACAGTTATTGCATCAGGAAACGAAGAAAAGAACGGCATTCTCGGACAAATTGACACCACACTTTTGAAAGACGGCTGGTATCAGCTTCAACTCTCGGTGACCGGCAGTCAAACAGTAACAGCAATGCGTCTCTTTAATGTCGATGCCCGACTCAAACTCGGAAATTACAGTGTTTCGTTCGTTGATTACGAATCACGATTACCCAATTTTCCCTTCAAAGTCACGAGAGTATTCGATACGCTCAATTCCAATATCAAGGGGGATTTCGGATACGGGTGGACTCTTGATCTCAGTGGAATCGGGGGGCTGAAGGATTATTTCGGGTACGAACTGAAAGTGGACTATGATGGAAATGGAACCCTGACTCGCCCATCAACGATACCGGGAATGAAAAAAGGGAGTATCCTTTGTTTCAACATGCCCGATGGAACAAGTGAGCGATTCCGGCTTGACACGGAAGGTGCGACTTCCGGAGCTTATTATCCAAAATTTGTCGCAATAGACGGGACGAAATCGCAACTCGTTTATGATAATTCACCGGTATTAATCGATGGGGACAGCACGCCTTTCCTCTATCTTTACGATTAGAATAAACAATACACTCCTTGGAATTTACCGACTGGCGAATCACCCAAACTCATCCGGGACGGAGTGATGCTGGAGTTCAATCCGGCAACAGGCATGGTGAAAATCGGCAAAAATATCGAGTTGACCAAGTACGGAAACAAATACACCATTACGTACTATAACACGGGAAGTGGTACGGGGCCTGGTTCAAGCTCAGGGTCTGGCTCTTGCCTGACGATTCAGATCACATGCAATCCCGATGGTTTGGTCACGTCGATTGAGGATTTCAACGGCAAGATCATTTCGTATGAGTACGACGCTCAAAAGTGCCTGAGCAAAGTCGCTACAAAAGTCGAAAATAAAGTCGAATCCGAAACGACTTTCACATACGATCCTGTTCGTTATCTCAAGGATGTCAAAGATTCGCTCGGACATGTCGTCGCCATGACGGAGTACCTAAATGGCCGGATTTGGAAAGTCACCGACGCGGCAGGCAATGTCACCACCTATAATTTCGATGTCACTCAAAACCAGCAGACCGTCATCGGCCCGACGGGAACGACGACGATACAACTGGACGGCCAGGGCAACATCCTTTATGAGGAGACGCCCGGCGGCACAAAAACGTTTTACACTTACAAAAACAATCTTCCGGCGACGAAAACCGTGAAGACGAAGAACAACAATAACGACATCTCGCTGACGACGAAGTACGAATATGATGGCTCCGGACGTTTGACGAAGGAAACTGATCCGCAAGGGAACGTCACCAAAAATTCGTACAACGAATTCGGGCAACTCACGGCGACGAAGCGAAACGGCATAACGGTTTCTTCCACGCAATACTCACCGGAAACACGGCTGCCGATCACTTCGACCGATGCGAACGGAAACACCACAAATTATCGCTACGACGGAAACAATCTTACGGAAATCAAGTCCGGAAACCAGACTCTTGTGGAAAACAGGTACAATTCCTCTGGGCAGATTGAAATGACCATTGCCAACGGTCGCAAAACATCGTTCCAATATGACGCTGCGGGTAACTGCACTGAAACGTCCTACACGGAGCTGGGAAAGAAAATCAGCGATTCCACCGAATACGACGCCATGAGACGTGTCATCAAGCGGACTCGCAAGGTCAACGACGTGCTGGAATGGCAATCCGACACCGGATATGATTCCGCAGGCCAGGTCACCAGTGAAACCAATCAGTATCAAACGGAGGTCGACAAACTTACGACCCGCTACAGGTACGACAAATGCGGTCGCAAGGTCCAGACAATCACGCAGATGATGGATTCCGCCGGAAACAAAGTCGATTATTTTTCGGAAAACCTCTACGACGCCGCCGGGCGGATCACCCACACCACGGAAAACCATACCCCTGAAAATATGCCGTATTTTGGGACGCGAACCACATACGACGCTGACGGACGTGTGACCAGGACCGAACACTGGAAAGGGATGCGTCTGCCGGTCGGTACCGATGGAAATGTTTGGATATCGTTTCTCAACACCACAGGGACAATGCCTCAGCTTGCCGTCAATTCCACCACGTACAACACCGCCGGTTGGGTTTTGCGAACTGTCGAACAGCCGGGAACGGATGCCGCGTACACGTTGGAAACGCAGTACACTTACGATAATCTCGGCAACGTGACCCAGGTGAAACGCCAGTCCCCTGATGAAACCGGTACGAAAAAATGGCTGATCAGCCAGACGCTCTACGACGACCTCGGACGTGTCCTGATCGCCACCGACACCTTCCTCGAAGGCGCAGCCTTAATCTATGGCACCAAAACCGTTTACGATGAGAAAGGCCGTGTTCTCAAGACCGTCCGGCTCGAAAACGTCAAGCTGGCGATTGATGTGACCAACGGGAAATCGACGCTGACCTCCGAAGGCACCGCCCTTCACACGTCGGAAACCCGTTACGACAGTGCCGGTCGGGTCGCCAAGACGATTTCGCCGGAAGGGATGACCACCAGTTACGAGTACGATTCTCTCGGTCGCCAGACGAAAACGTTGACCAACAGCTTGCAAACCGTGACGGCTTATGATAGCATGGGGCGTGTTGCCGGCGTGACGGTTTCCGATGTGGCGAACCCGACCGACAAGCGGACGACCTCTTACCTTTACGACGCTTACGGGAACATCGTGCAAACGACGAACCCGGACACCAAGACGATCAAGGCGACCTTCAACGCGCAGGGTCAAAAAGTGAGCGAGACGAACCAGCTTAACCAGACGCGAACGTTTGAGTACGACGCCCAGGGCCGGCTCACGAAAGTGATCATGCCTGCCTGTGGCACGGAGACGCTTGCCCAGCGAACCTTCACCTACGCCTACAACGCGAATGGCAACCAAACGTCGATTACCGATCCGCTCAATCACGTCACGAGTTTCACTTACGATCCGCGCGGCAACCAACTCACGCGAACGCTGCCAATGAATCAAGTCGAATCGTGTACTTACGATAATCTTGGCCGCCAAAAGACGTGTACCAGTTTTGAAGGCGTTGTGACCGATTTCGTTTACGACTCGTTTGGTCGCTTGTCGCAAAAACGTTTCTTCCCCACTGCCACCGCCTACAACAATGGCACCGGTACACCCACCGACACCTGGACATACAAATTCGATGTCTTTGGTCGGGAAGTGGAATCATTGGCGGGGGTGATCAAGACGGTGAAAACGTATGATGTACAAGGCCGAAATCTGACCTCGGAGCAGTTCAACGGCGCCACAAGTGTTGGAAAATTGACTTACGAGTACGACAAGTTTGGTCGTCAGAGTTCGGCAATGTCTTCGGCGACAGAGAAGACAACGTACACGTATGACGAGCAGAGTCGCCTCAAGACCGTGACCGACACCCGTTCGAGCAAGACGACGGCGTATGAGTATGACGCCTTCGGCAATCGTTCGAAGCAGACGGTGCCAAGCGGTTTCACGACGACATACACGTATGACAAGATGAACCGTTTGCAAGTGCAGGAGACCAAGACTTCGGCAGGTGCGTTGATTTCGCAGATGACGTATCAATACACGAATCTCGGCCAAAAGTCTTCGGTGACGGAAAAACACGGCACAAACACGATCACAACGACCTGGAAGTATGACGACCGTGGCCGTGCGACGGAAGAAAATCTGGTTCATTACACGTCAACGCTTTCACAGAAGTTGAACTGGGAATATGTGACAGGTTCGGAAAACCGGAGCAAACAAACAGGTGTCAAAGGCGGTGTGACAACAATCACAACGTATGTTTACGATGCCAATGATCGTTTGACCTCGGAAACGACAGGCTCTGTAACAACGACGTACACGTTCACAGGTACACAACTGACCGGCAAAACGGTTTCGGGTGTTACAACGAATTACACCTTCAATTTGCAAGGCCGCATGTCCGGCATGACCGGCCCGGCAACGTTGGCGTTTGAATACGACGCAAACGGCAACCGCGTTTCGCAAAGCGTCAGCGGCACTCGCACCGATTATCTGCTTGATGTTTTGAATCTCACCGGTTACTCGCAAGTCTTCGCCGAAAAACAAGGTGCGACGCTCGTGAATTTCTACGCAATCGGCACGGATATTGTGTCGCAGTACAATCCAACGAACGGCGTTTTGTATTTCCTGAAAGACGGTTTGAACAACACCCGGGCGATGCTGTCGTCAACCGGCACCGTTTCGGAACGTTACGATTACGATGCCTTCGGCAACGCCATCGGCTTCACGCCGTCAGGTTCGACAAAAACGAAGCTGCTTTACTGCAACGAGTCATTCGACGTGAATTCCGGATTCTACTACTTGCGAGCAAGATATTACGATCCAAAGGTCGGAAGATTCAATCGACTTGATCCCTTCTTCGGGAATCTGAATGATCCGCAGAGCTTGCATAAGTACACCTACTGCCATGGTGACCCCGTCAATAACGTCGACCCGAGTGGGATGTTTTTATCTCCTGGATTAACATTGTCAATGTCAATTATGGGGTATTTGCGTGGGTTGTCATCTGGCACTGGTTTATCCGCTTTAACTTTTCTCTCATATAAAATTCTTGGTTATTCCATTGTCAGTATAACAACGTTAGTTGCAGCGACTGAAATCACGCAAGGTGTAAGAGCGGGTTATTATTATTTGACAACAGACAATAGTTCATGGCGTGAAAACCAAAAAGGACTGGCGGGTGAAGATATAATTAATCACCTTCGTACATTGCAAGTAGTATTGAAAGAAAAGTGGGATACTCTTTCTTCCTCTGAAAAACACGATTTAATCAATACATTTACGACTTTATATTCTCCTTCACCAGATCATTCATGGAAGGAAAATGCGTTATTTATGCATGCCTGGGACATCAATGAATTAACACAAGACACAACTATTGGTACAGTAAACCCCGCATTACCTTTTTGCCCTAAAACTGTAACAGTTGCGGGAAAATCGTATGTTGCACCCGAAGTGAATTACTTTTTATGGGGATTGATCAATCGTCTTGCATATGACGATGGGATTAATGTAACTACGACAAGTAGATTCGCTGCGGAAAATTGGGTTAGAATGTATCGTTTTAACTTTTACACAGATCAAGTTGGAACAGGCGGTATCAATGGACGAACTGCTTGGACTGTTTCAGGGTGGAATGCCGGTTCTTCAGGAGATATTTTAGTTCCTTGTGAAACAGCTTTACCAAATGTCACTCCAAATTCAACTTCTTATTCCGGTAGCTTGAAAATTTTTCTCGGTGATGCTCGAAACATCAGAACATCACTTTCATTTAACCTCAACTCCACAGGAAGTGTTCAGTAATGCCAGATAGAAAGAAAAAGAGTAGTGCTTTTTGGTATGTGATTCTAGTTTCGGCTGTTTTAGGGGTACTTCTTGCGTTTATAATTCCAAGTATTGGACAAAAAATTAAAAATGAAGAAAAACTATATTTAAAAACACAGCCAACGGAAAGTTTATCCTCAGAGGGTAAAAAGTATCAAATACCCAACTGAACGAAATTGGCTTTTAATCCATTGACTTGAATCATGGAACCGCACACGTTATTCATGTGCGGTTCTTTGTGATTTCTTGCGAGGTTGCCAAGACGATTTCGCCGGAAGGGATCACCACCAGTTACGAGTACGATTCTCTCGGTCGCCAGACGAAAACGTTGACCAACAGCTTGCAAACCGTGACGGCTTATGATAGCATGGGACGTGTTGCCGGCGTGACGGTTTCCGACGTGGCGAACCCGACCGACAAACGGACGACCTCTTACCTTTACGACGCTTACGGGAACATCGTGCAAACGACGAACCCGGACGGCAGTGTGATCAAGGCGACCTTCAATGCGCAGGGTCAAAAAGTGAGCGAAACAAATCAACTCGACG
>JGI20166J26741_11821140_pt1 | contig 10054 bp, 8 predicted proteins | sample TergutCu122P5_FD_26741 | JGI IMG/M metagenome (IMG submission 26741) | reverse complement strand
CCCCCCCCAGTGGCCTGCAGCCCACGCCGCCTTGCTCCTGACTGCCTGGCAGTGACCACAGCTGAGTTTGACGCCATGCTGCAAGATGGCACAGCACGAAACATCGACAAGGGACCATGGCCATCTGCCCTCCATCTCTTGCCCAAGAAGGGCAACCGTCGACGGCTGTATGGAGACTACCGAGCCCTAAATGCAAGCACTATCCCTGATTGAAACCCCATTAGACATACAAACGAGTGTACCCATCATCTTTCCAGTTGCACCATCTTCTCAAAAATTGACCTGATGAGAGCATATCACCAAATTCCTGTAGACCCTGAAGACATTCAGAAAGCTGTGATTACCACCCCTACTCCTCTTGGCATTTTTCAATTTCCTTTTATGTCCTTTGGCTTGAGGAACGCCACCCAAACCTTTCAATGATTCATGGGCGAGATCCTGAAAGACCTAGACTTCTGTTTCACCTATGAACAACATCCTTGTCTTCAGTCGTTCCCCCAAGAGCACAACCAGCATCTCCATACCCCCTTACCCAACTCAAAACCTACAGCACCCTCCTGAACCCATCCAAGTGTGCTTTCCGTGTCCCTGACATATCCTTCCTGGGACACAAGACCTCATCCTAAGGTCCCAAGCTCTCCCATAACGCATCGCTATACCTGCCAGCACTCCAAGGTTTCTCGCCAGACAGTCATTTCCTTTGGCGACTTCCCCCTTCCAACTGCCTGCTTCCTCCACATTCATATTGACCTTGCTGGTCCTCTATCGTCCTCAGCAGGATTTCAATACTATTTCACAGCAGTGGACTGCTGCAGCCACTGGCCGGAAGCCTTTCCTCTTCCAGACATCACCAAAGATACAGTGTTCCGCGCTCACTCTCTGGTTGGATATCCCACTTTGGTTGATAAAAGACCACCACGACAGACCAAGGACATCAGTTTGAGTCCCAACTCTTCCACTGCCTGGCAAAGCTATGACATCCATCTATGCTCCCACTTCACCAATGGCCAAGTGGAATGCTTACACTGCACACTAAAAGCCGCCATCATGTGCCATGAACCAGCTTCATCCAATCATGGCAGCACGCCATTCATCCCCCGCCACATTCATCCACAAGGAACTCCAAGACTCAAAACATGACCTACTATGGCAGGACACTGTACACCATGCTTTAGACCCATCATGCAGAGGCCCAAATTCACTGCCTGCACTGAAAAAAAACATTCAAGATTATTGGCATGGCAAGCAGATAACCATGTCAGCAGACCGCGTCAAACCTGCATACATTTTGGAAGAGACCCGACACAGCACCACCACCAACACCAGCAATTCACCAGCCCAGCCCCACAGAGCTCCAGTTGCAGACGCCACACCAGCTACTCAGGCTCTGCAGACCACAAGCTCCGGTCACAGTATTCGTTTTCCAGCGTGCTTTAACACCCATGTTCTCTTTTCTGGGGGGAGTGGGAGAGTGATGTGGGAACACTCCACCAACTCAGAATGGCCCTTTCCACGCGACTGTCCAATGAGCGCCGACATGCAGTACACTGTTAGTTGTTCGCCCCACTGCTGTGGCTGGTGCCAGCTAAGGGTGAACCTTCAATCACAGCTCCTGCGCCACCTCCCCAACACATACGAAGAACTTGCATATTGTGACTCAAACAATGTACAAGTGAACATCAAAAATAAATATGGACATAAATGTGTTTGCTGTAGTTATTCGAACAGCAGACCTATCTTGCAGGAACCCACAACTGGAATAATAATCAGAATTTTTAATTTCACTGACTAAAACTTACAAACATGGTCCATCCAATTAATAAATATAAGGATCAGACAAAAGAGTCAAGGAGGTGAACTGAAACTTCATCTACGGAGGAAATGTCATTACAAAATAAATACGAAAAGAAATGGACCCAGGACTCAACTGACACTAGGAAAAACCAAAGATAATTTCAATCATGAAAAAAAGTGGATAATTTCAGCACATCAACACCACTGTGAAACCTGTGACTTCAGACAGCTAATTCCATGTAGTTCGATTCTGCATCAAGAACTGTCAGACAACTATGTAAAAAAATATTCTGCCTCATATGGAGCCCTAAGTTTATAAGAGCCTACCACAGCACCCAATCCTGAGTCAATTTTAGTCCATATTCTCAAACTACATTAACTCAGTTCTCCTAGATCCATTTTAATATCATGATCCAAATTCTGCCTAAGTCTTTCCCCTTTGGCTTTTACAACTAATACCCTCTAAACATCTGCAACAGCGCTCATGCATGCCACATAAGCCACCTATCTCCCTCATTTTATCACCCTAGAAACACTGTATTTACCTGCATATAAAAATCCCTCTTCAATCTTCAATATTTTGGAGAAAACTACATTACATTAGCCAGGTTTATATGTCACTCAGCAATTCTATACTTAATATTCTGGAATTAAATAATCATCACTGTTAAAATATCACAGTATTACTTCACTACAAAGTTACAAACTCACCACTGAGTGAAGCAGTCACAATCAACACTCACCAGTACAAAAGATTTTTCATGATCTTCCTTCCACAAGACATAATCTTTGTACCATTCACACAGTTTGACACACAGCACTTTCTAAAAACCCCTGGTGATGGATTCTGGTGAGATTTCATTCAAAGCAGTCTTAATCCACTGACCAAACAATGCTTCAGATGGTGTTATGTTTCCTGCTTGTGTTAGTGGTAGATCCCAGACAGCAGTCACTCTCCATACTGCCAACAAGTCTGTCTGAGAACTTGTAACTGAGAGGCCATGCCCACTGCTATCTGGACAGATCTGTACATAGATTGTTCACTTTCAATGTTGTGACTCTTGACAGCAATTAACACCATAAGTCCTAGTTTATACATCACCTGTCTTCTGTCCCAGAATTCTCTCAGCCATTCAACCACAAGTTCTGTCATCCACTCTTTCTCATTACATTTAAATGTACTTCCACTCGTATTCTTCTCTTGCAGGAGATGCTTTCTCTTTAGAATAACAAATGGTGTCACTTTCCTCCCATCAGCCAGAATGACAACATTTCCTCCCATCAGCCAGAATGACAACATCAGAGTTATACTCAGTTTCTCATGTCCTCTTTTTCTGGTAAGAATTGCTTTTTATCTTTTCCATCAAAAAACACTTGGGTTTAATCTGTGTTACTCACTCTTCCTGACAGATAATCATGTTTACAATGCAGAATAATTATATGGTGGTGGAAAACATAAAGTTCACTCTAAAACAGGCCAGGAAGGCCCAGAGGGGGAGGTATAGCTCTACTCTTTAATCCCGGTGCTAGATGGAGATGGGTGGTAAACGCCATACCCCAACTGCTTTACCCCCAGTAAAGACCTGGTACTCATTGTATAGGAGACTGCATGGGCCCCAGGGCCAGTCTGGAAGGGTGCTGAAAATCTCGCCTCCATGGGGATTTCATCCCCGGACCGTCCAGCCCATAGCGACTATACCAACTTCGCTATCCCAGAGCACTATATGGTGCCGGTATGCTATTAATTTTTCAAGGTAGTCAGTCAGAAGCTTTGGCAGTTATGTTCTCTAACAAACAGCTAATCTTTTACAGTGCATAAATATTATTGCCCAGTGATTAGAGGCTTTGATATATTGCTACAGAATCTTGGGATGCAGCAATTCCAGTGCCTTCATCTGTATTTTGTCTGGCACTGAACAGTAACTATTTTACATTCATAGCACCAACTTCAGAACTTTTACATCAGTGGCATTGAAGTTCCACTGCTTGGGCCAATGAAATGCTTTTTGGGATGAATAAGATGCCTCTAGTAATGGTTGTTTGTTTTCTGCATCACTGTACTTTCTGTTCCACGAAAAGGAATTTCTATGCTCTGTCATGGTTACTGGTTTCTTCTGCTATTACCAGTTATCTGAGCATCATAACTGCAACACACAGATTTTGGTTAGATGCTACTGTACTATTTCTTTTTACATGATAACCCAGAATACTTCAACTTTTAACAACCTCTCACTTGAACTTGATTCAAAATGAGCCATCAGCATATCAATCATGAAATCACAAGTATAAAACAACATATGTAATTACTGTAGCAGGCATGTAATTTTTCTTTTGGCTACCTACGGCAGGTACAAAAACATCTGCACTATTCACACAATGTTTATAACTTCACAAATGATCATAACACAATGACCAAGTTCTCAGATGATGAATTATAAAAACATTCTGGTGCTATAACTAACCATCTAACTAACTAGATGACTGACTTATTAACTAGGTAGCTAGCTAACTAACTAACTAACTAACTAACTAACTAACTAACTAACTAACTAACTAACTAACTAACTAACTCACTTCATGGTACAGAGTCCTTCTTAAGAAGCTAACAGGTTCTCAGCTAGTCAAGACATTCCCCACATTTTATGGAACCCGAAGGTTCATTACTGTATTCAAAACAGCCCACCACCTGTCCCTGTTCTGAGACAGATCAATCCAGTCCATGCCGCATTATCCCACTTCTTTAAGATCTATTTTAATATTATATTCCCACCTATACCTGGGTCTTCCAAGTGGGCTCTCTCCCTCAGGTTTTCTCACCAAAGCCCTGTAAGTACCTCTCCTCTCCCCCACACATGCTACATGCCCCACCCATTTCACCTTCATGATTTGATCACCCACATAATATTTGGTGAGGAGTACAGATCATTTTCTCCTTGTTACGTAGTCTTCTCTATTCCCTTGTTACATTGTCCCTCTTAGCCCCGAATATCCTCCTCAGGACACTATTATGACCCTCAGACTATATTCCTCCCCCAATGTCAGTGACTAAGCTTCATACCCATACAAAACAACAGGCAAAATTATAGTTCTGTATACCTTAATCTTTATATTTTTGGATAGCATACTGAAAGACAAAAGAATCTGGAATGAATGATAGCAAGCATTCCCCAACTTCAATCTGCTCATAAATTCTTCCTGAATGGAATTTTGATTCATTAGGGTTGTTCCCAAATATATGAACTGTTCCACCCTTTCAAAGGATTTATCATCAATCTTAAAATAAACTGTCATTTTGTCCTGCATTCTGATCTCAAGACATGACCATGCACTTAGTTTTCTCAGCATTTACATCTAGACCAATCTCCTTATTAGTGACTATTAATGCTTCTTACATTTTTCTTTACAGTATGTATGCTTCTGCCTAATACATCATCATCATCAGCAGAAACTAGAAACTGATGTCTATCACTTAATTTCAAGCCCTCCTGGTTTACATAAAACCTTCTAATGGCACATTCTAAAACAAAGTTGAAAAGCAAGGGTGAAAAAGCATCTTCTTCCATCAAACCATTCTTAATAGGAAACACATGAGACAAATGTTAGGCTACCTGGACTCTGCTATAGGTTTCATTTATACACACTTTTATTAGCCTTACTCCTTTCGTGGTGATGCCACACTCCATCCTAACTGAATCACAGGCTTTTGTGAAGTCTATAAATAGCTGTTCTGGTCCTACATTCAGGAAAAAATGGTGGAAGTACAAAACATGGAGGACCACAACCAGCAATTTTATGCAACCTCCTATTAATTCCTCCCTCTTAGATCCAAATATTCAGCTTTTAAAACAAAATCTATTTTGTCATTCAAAAATACAATTTTTCATGGCCAAGGAAAAGAGAAAAATTGCTCTACAAAAATACCTGGTAACAAATATGCATGCATTTAATTACTATGAAACTTAAAATAATCTACACCTACATGGTACAATAGACCTGATTTCTCCTGCTGTCATCCACAATCAGGTTTTCAGTCCTATGAAAAGGAGACAAGACCACAAAATACAAATCAGCTTAACAAAAATATACTAACACAAGGACACTTTTCTAGCACAAAGGTATAGATCAATAAGCAGAACATGAAAGTAACTGCAAAATTTGTTGACCTTCAGTTTATATAAGCAAACTTAAAATTCTCAGGACAAAATTAAGGATGTTCTAAATCATTCTACATGAATATAATAACTTCTGCATATTTTTCATCATCTGTAAATGATTCAACAATGTTACACCAACTACACACATTCCACAGCACAAAATATTATCAGAGAATACTTTAAATCAGTAATGCACTTTTAATATGATACACATCTAAGTAATCCCATCAACTCTACAAAGAGTAAAGAGTTCCTATAATTACAGGAAACCAAGTTTTAACTTTTTCTTTGCCAATTACAATACTACAGGTAGGAAGACTGCTTATGTATTCATTCAATATGCACAACTTAAAATTCTTTCTCTATGTTATTCAGCAATGACGTATGAAACCACCTCAAGTTCTAGATTAATATGTATTTACAGCTGCAGTGAACACAAACACTCACCAATGTAATGTCACTTGCTGGTAATATATCTCAGTTCTTCAGAACACAGAACTTATATAACACCACAATATAATTTTCAATCGCAATATGTAGAGGATTGATCAACAAGTATCTGGAGTGAGTTCATTTCTCTAGTACTTTATGTCATACTGTGACAGGACTTTTCTAAGCATGCCAGGACATGTTCCTAAGTGCCCTCAATCAGAGAGACCTCACATATATCATTCAGACACAAATGCAAGTAAACAGTCGTGTTTGTGGCATGTGTTATACCTGTGAAGTTTGAGAGTACTGATCAGTGCATAGTGAATTTTACACAAAACTTATGAAAATCAGAACTGAATGTAAGGAACAATTAAAACTGTCTTTTGAGAGGAGACCATGAGCCATATGAAAGTTTCTGAGAGGTTCTACCACCTTAAATATGGGCACACATCTGCAGAAAGTGAAGAGTATTCTTTATATCCTCCATGAAGCAGAAATAAAGAAGTGAAAGGAAGATGTGGTGAGAGCAAATTGAAGACTACCCTTAGGGGAAGTAACTGAAAAACTAAGAATTTCTTTTGGCTCATGCCAGGAAATTTTAACTAACAATTTGGAATTGAGACGTGTGTCCCATGGTAGATGACAGCAAAGCAGAAGCAGCACATCCTGTCTGCAGCCTTCTCTTACCTCAAATGTGCAGAGCCAGATGAAAATTTCTTTAAAAACACTGTAACTGGTGATAAAACATGGGTGCACAGTTATGACCCCAAAACTAAACACCTACTGTCAAAATGGAAAACACTTTCATCAACACACACCAAGAAAGCAGGACAAGTTCAATGCAAGACAAAGACGATGATTATCAACTTTTTTATAAAAAAAAGCTATTATGCAACATGACCATACTCCAAATGGCCAGACTGTAAACAAACATTTTTATTTAGAGATACTAAGATACCTAGATGGTGCAGTTTGCCACAAACAACCAAAAAATGGCAGTGTGGTGCATGGATAAAAATATTGTAATGCACTAGTGAACTAGTGCAGCAATTTTTAGCCAAAAGCCACACTCCATAGGTGCGTCAACCTCTGCACTCCCCAGACATGGACCCACATGACTTTTTCTTCTTTTCTCAAATTAAGAACACCTTGAAAGGTAAACAAATTGAGATGCAGGTGTGATCAAACTTCATGTAATGCAGCAAATTTTGAAGATGCACAGAACAGAGTACAATAGATGCTGCCAACAGTGGAAGAGTGTATCACGGTAAAAGGGGCATCTAGAGAAGGGGATTAGTCTGTCATCACACAAAGTTTAGTACTGTTACTTTCACAGCATTAGTCTGGATACTTTTTGATTAAGTATTCCCTAATTTGAAACAAAATTTCACACAAACATGTTGCTCACGAAAATTACCCATTCTTAATCGCCGAAATATTTACCAAGCAAGCATGACATGCATTCACCATAATACACACAGCACAATGACCAAGCAAACTAGAACGCTCCAGTATGTGGCATTCACCTAAGGAAACTCACTGCTACACAGCGCAACCAGTTGGACCTTGCTCCACATTCACGTTGGAGCACTAATTCAAAAGTTTGTGAAACTTTACGGACTGACTTCGTAAAATGTAAAATGTAATAATGTACACCTAAGTAAATAAATCAACCACCCCCCTCTAGCGCTGAGGCTAAAGAAAGAGTATAGCTATACCTCTACTCCTCTTGGCCCTCACAGTCTGTTCTAGGGCAAACTTTACTGTACCTTTACCTAAACTACAATTTTCAATTACTTTGTATAGGAAAATGGTTCTCATTTTATGCAAATTTGATTCACGTGGTCTTTTTCACAAACACATTAACCACACAAATCGAGGACTACCTGAACTTAAAAAATACCTACAGTTCTGTGACATGCCGTAAGTAGATTAACCTCATTTTTCAAACCTGGAATGGTTAGATAGTTGCTGCATTTTCATGGAAGTACTTTATAAAATTCCTTATAATACACAGCTCATTCACTTCCATGGCTTCCTTCATTAACAGACAACATGCACAATGTAGGCTCATGGCTTGTGAAAACAGATATGGCAGGATATCAGTTCTTGGGGCTTCTGTATTCAGTTTAAAGTAAGCATGGCTAATCAAAAGATAACTTTACCTGATGGTGGAGTCACAGTACCAGCTGATGTGGCAGTGCTGGTACTGTTTGGGCTTTCAGATCGCTCTGGAGATTTCCCATTGGATATTAACTGATGCTGCTGCTGCTTCTGGAGCTGCTCTTTCTGTGAACAGATAAATATAAAAATTAAAAATACAAAGACCTTGCTGACCATAGTGAAATCCACACACAGTATTTCAAATAAAACACACACACACTTCCAAGGAAGTGATTCATTTCATTAACGTACTACAAAAATAAAGGGTGGACCATGGAATGTTCAGAATTTGTTTTCCTCACTGTAAAACAATACAGGCGAGGGCATGTCACGCATTACATGTGGAGGAGTATGTAGAGATTAATTAAGCATATACCGCTGGAGTGTTGAGTAGGTGTGTGAGAGTGTAGTAGTAGTAGTAGTTTACTGAAACAAGTTCTGTAATAAAGAGATGATGTCCCTTCCACAGGGAGTAGAGGTGAGAGAAAGTAACATCTTATACGTCAATATGCAAATGGATATGGCAATGGTAAGGGACAGGTTTGGTCTCTGACAGGCTTCCTCCAGTACCAGCCAGGACTGTGAGAACACTGGCTGTCATCAGTGCCATGAAGATAGTCACTATGAAGAGTCTGCAGCTGTCAACGAGGTAAGTGACACAGACAATGCGCACCTCTCAGACTGCATTACTTGAATCTTAAGTCTCATCCATACAAGCTGTCATCTGTGCACAGACTAATGACTATTACACTATTACAACTTGGCAGTAATATTGTGAACTGATTTTGGGACTGTTCTGAGAATTTAGCATCCACATGTCACTACACAGTGGTTGACAGCTGTTTGAATTATTTTTTAGGATTGCTTCATATTTGTTTTGAGGAAATGGTCAGTCATGCAGTACACATGGTGTGTGTGTGTGTCCACCCACCAATCCCCATTTGGGGATATTATTTGTTGCTGCTATGCTGTTATGTGTCATTTGAATAGACAGTATGATATGTATAGTATACAATATTATTAAATACAACAGTAAGTGGTCAACCAGTAACAGTTTGGTATTGTGATTAGTGATGTAATTCTCTGCTAGTGCTAATCTATGTGTATATAGTCCACAGTTTTGTGATTGTGCTCCTACTGCTTACAGCAGAAGGGCAGTTTCATTATTAGCAAAAAATGGAGACACGTATCACTGAACTGCAATGACAATTGCAAAGGCTTAGTCTAGTAGGAGTCAAAGGATCTGTCTTTGGCAATAAATATCCATGAATGTTCCAGAAACCAATGGCGTTCAGTTTACGACTCTCTAGAACAGGTAGGAGAGTATGTACAAATCAGAGGATGGACTGATGCAAACAACATACTGTGATCAGAAATGGGAATCTTAACAGAAAAATTTCAAGTAAGAATATATAACCGTTAGGTTGTGTTGAGAAATGCAAGGGGAGGTAACAAGTAATGGATATCGTCTGACCAACAAAGTGACTTACGATGTGTGGCGGCAGCCAATC
>JGI20166J26741_11820917_pt1 | contig 10058 bp, 4 predicted proteins | sample TergutCu122P5_FD_26741 | JGI IMG/M metagenome (IMG submission 26741) | reverse complement strand
ATATATATATATATATATATATATATATATATATATATATATATATGCAACACTGGGGAACGCAAAATATTCCCATAATTTGAAATTATGTCTAAAATGTTTGAAGTATATAAAATGCTCATTTTCCTGTGCCAGATGACTGCTGTCCGTGCCCTTTCGGCATAGAGTTACACGTTTACTGTTTTGGCAGCTCAAATTCGTGTATGGATTTCGAAATTGTGAGCACCTCTAAGAATGAAAAATATTTTAATGCCAAGTTCCTGTCCTTTAATAATGAATGCTCGCTTCGTCTAATTCTTTCTTTTATCAAACGTCGCGATCGAGCCAGTTGATGTAGCGATAACGTAGACTCGTGTTCGAATTGTGCCAGTTAGCATCTCGGTCGTGTCTGTCACTGACTATCCTGTGTGAGGTTTTCGTGATTTTTTTCAGTCTCTTCATGCAAATGCCTTAATAATGTCGCGATTACATCGTGCCCGTCCTTTCTGATCGCTTACGGTTCATCTTTCATCATTCGTCCTTTCAGTGACTCGCTACTGTCCGATCAATGACAACGCTGAGAAATAAGCCAGTAGAATTGTGTCGGATCTCTGAGGCTCGACACCGCTAACATGAAAGCTCGCTATGAACCCCCGAAGTCACTTCTGTTCGATCCATCGTAATGTTAAGCTTCATTCCCCTGCTCCTTCAGACACATTGTCACTTTCTTGGTGTTTCTTCAGTATTTTGAATGCATTCGTAATGTCTTTTAAATCCGAGGTATGTCTATAGTTGCCAGCCCATCGCAACTTGATGAATTTCTACCTGCTACTAACAGATGATCTATACAGCATTATGCTAACAACAGGCGATCTATATAACACTGTGCTCACACAGGTGATCTGTAAAACTGCTAACAATGGCAGGTTTATCCAACTGATGTCTTTTCTCCTTATGGTAAAGGTAAAGATTACCGTCTAGCAGGTCATGAAGGCCCAGAGGGGGAACGGAGGCACAGCTATACTCTTTCTTTAACCTAGGCACTAGATGGGGTGAGTGGTTAACTCCACGCCCCGACCGCTTTACCCTCAGGAGAGAGACCCGGTACCCATTGTTTAGGAGGCTGGGTGGGCCCCAGGGCCGGTGTGGACAGGTGCGGAAAATCTCGCCTCAACCGGGATCCGATTCCCGGAACGTCCAGTCCCTATCGAGTCGCTATCCTAAACTATTCACCTACCTAATATTTGTGGTTATGCCTTCTTGAATGTGACACCGTGTAGTCCCGCAAAAATTCAGAAACGTTTAGGGGAGCTTGCTGCCTCCAGCTTCAGGAAAGAAAAATATTTTGATATGTACAGACTTAAGACTTAAGAGTCACTTTTAGTGGCGCAATTGGTATGTCGAGCTTCACAAATTGCGAACTTCCAGCTTGTGCGGTATTGATGTCACAGGACAGACGGACGGACGGACGGACGGACAGACAGACAGACACGGTTGCCTTCCAGTGAAACTGAATTGATTCCGGCAGTTCATGGCGACGATAAACAGAATGCTGATCAGAAAGTGATTAGGTGCAGACGTGAAATTTATGTCGTGTCCTTTCTTGAGGCCGTTGATAGTGGTCAAGTGAGATTGGTTTGGTTGACAGAGTTACACTTTATTGTGAAAATCATTCTTAGTGAATTTCCACAGCTCAAATACACACGCGCCCACTATGTAATCCTCCTGTGCTGACTTACGTACAGCCCAGAATTCAACGTTTCGACAGCCTTGTTCTTGAATATGACGTTGCGCTGTGTCCTTGGGGGTGTCGTTGCCGAAGTTTCGAAGGTGTATGCTGCCTCCTTTTTTGAGTGCTTGGGCGTGAAGATTTAAGCACTACACATTTTCGAAACGTCAGGAACTACGTACCTAAGGACACAGCGTCACATTCCAGAAGACGTCGGTCTCTTGCCAATTGTGTCCATCTCACTGCCAATAACAATGTATACCGCCAACTGGCAGCGACGGGACGATACAGAGTTCCAATAAATTTTGGATGTTTATTTGGTTATTTTACGATGCTGCATCAGCTGCTGAGTTACACAGATGGAATAAGATGATTATTTCGAATCAGAAAAAGGCATGGATATGAGAGAAATCGGCAGTTGGCAGTTGTCCGCTGCCAGCACTGTTGTGGTGTTCTGCTGCTAGGTCTGAGGGGAGCCATGGGAAGCGACGCGAAGGAGAACGCTATGGTAACCTGCTTTATCACATTACATATATTTGGGTGTCAAACTAACCCTTTGAAGACTAAGAATCAGAGAGAGAGAGGGGGTGGGGGTGGGGTGGGCAGGGATGTAGTAGGAGGCGCGAAATTTTTACTCCTACGGGAGGATGAAAAGTTTACTACGTGAAGACGAAGATTAATGTGAATTATTTTTTAAATTTCAGTCCGTACCGCGCAGTAAACATTCTGTCTCGGTTATACAAACCAGTCAGTTAATGTTGTATAGGGAAATAATGGCTGTTTGTTCTGAGATCCACACACAACAGATAAATACACTGTGTGGGCAGAACGTGGAATTTCTGAGAGTACATGGTGGTATATATAGTGACCATTGGACTAATAACTGCTGAACTTTAAAGGTTTAAGTTTAAGCCTGTGTTGCTGACCCCCAAGGACCAAGTCGTCACAAACGCTGGTAGTTTTGTGTAGACGGCCGGGATCAGACGCAGTGTTCCACGTGTTCAGGGTGCTTAATCCTGGTTCAGTTTACGTCATTAGCGACAACTGTGGACACCAGCCAAGGTAAGGTCTTACACAACACTTCCCCATACTTGGAAGACGCATCTGTCTGGGACAGACGAAATACGTGGAATGTTGGGCCACGCCGGATACGTGTGAAGGTCACCTAGTGAGTTTTATGGGAAAAAATATGTTGTCGCATTATAGTGACGCAGATGTAGACATTTCGCAGTGAGTAATTAGTGTACTGCCTTGCCATATGGGGTGTTTAGGAGTGTTACTGTGTAAGTGACCTGCTGTAATGAAACTTCAGTGAAGTGCGTCCTTGGAGAATGCAAATCAAAAGAAATGGAAGTAGTCCGCATTTTATAACGTGTACGTGGTGTATACGAATACTGTTAATGTTCGTCCGTCCGTCCGTCCTCCTCCTCCTCCTCCTCTTTTATCTGCTTGTTTCTTGCACAAGTGACGGTACTTTTCCGATCAGTCAGGTATTTCCTGTTGCTGTAGCGTAATGCATCAGCTGTTCGTTTCTTTACTTCTTCGGCCGCAGAGGGTTTTGTTGGGTCCCTAGGTACCCTGGGTTCAGGGCTGAGAGGCGCAACACAGTACGAGTCTCGTTGCACAGTTTTCACCTTAAGACGGAAATAGAACCGTTGTACGAAACGCTGCGATTTTTAACTTCAAAATTAAATTCGGCGCCGCGCCGAACCCGTCCGTCACACATTTCACCACTCACTACTTCACTGTCGCTGCACGTTGCACACTGTCTGTGCAGTTGTCTGCCACACACCAGTTCTACGAGTACTTCTGACTACTGTACAAAGCGTCGTGTTTCGGCTACCTACCGTAGCCGTCATCAGGAAGCTATAATATTATAAAGAGACAAGCAGCGTATCGTGTGTCGATAAGTGGGAAACGTATATACATTAGCTTTTTATAACACGTATTTGATGTATAGTATTGCTAAAATTATTCGGATTAAAATTAAAGTACAGGAGAAGTATTAAAACATGGAACGTTAGAATGCAAAAGGCCCTCTCCACAAAACTGCAGCACCAGATGTCTCCTGTTTTTGATGCAGTGGAGACCCAAGATTTGGCAGGCGATGTCTGCTCCACTGGAGGCACGTAAAACTGGCTTTGTGTAGCGGCTGGAGATAAAACTTGTCCAGTGTCCAGTACAATCATCACACATCATTTATTCTTACTTGATTCATAGGTTATTTAACGATGTCATATCAACATTATGGGCTGTTCAGCGTGGAAATGATACCGAATGATGAACAGAAAGGAAGCCGGAAGGAAACGGCTGTCTATTAACCGTTTAAAGCCGAATGGTAATTATATGTACCACCTGCTGTCACATTAAGAAACTGTACATTTGTACGTACATTATTGTTACAATAAACAGGGTTATTTCCGTACAGCATTAATGGGAATGTATTGTCGTACAGATTGTGTTCTCTGTGCGGTAGGAACTGTATGTATTGTAGAGTTGACGGTGTTGTCCCGGCATTCGCAGTAAGGACCCGTGAAAGCAGCGAGAAGTCACTTGAATTTTCAGAGATTTGCAGCTAGGTACAGTGGCATGTGAATGTGAATGTGAATGTGACACAGCTCCTGCAGCTGAGCGACTGACTTGGTTACACACAAACTGCGGTATCAACGTACGCCAGTTATGAAGTCTGATTAGGTCTGAGTCGTGTTCAGTAGAGTGTTTTATGGCTAGATGCAGAACAGTTAATTAAGTTGGGTTCAGTTTTATTATCAATTTTCCGTACTCTGTGGTGTGTTACGGATTACTGGAAGTTGCTGTCACTGATTCTGTGTTAATAATATTCATAAACCTTAGGAGACTGAAGAGAGATGGAATGTTAAGGGGAGAATGAAGGGGAAAACAAGGAAGAAGTGGGGGGCTATTTTTATTTGGGAAGAGAAGGAACATAAATCTGTTAGAAGGCTCCTAGGTCTTGCCCGCTTGTCCTTCTTATATTACTATTATTAAAATGAAAACGCAGGCTTCAGAATGGTGACAGTAATGGCTTGAAACACGGGCCGCTGCATATTGATTTCTGGTAAATGCTAAAGTTTACAATTTCGAACAGTAATTTGGTTGACTTTAAAACGAGGGTTTTGATTAATAACGTAAATTTAAATTGGCAGGTCTGCATGAGAAACATGCAGTAGGATCTTGGACCTGCGAACATTGTTGGCATGGCGGGAGGACAGGATAACGAGATGGCTGATCGCAGGACGTTTTGGTGCGACAGCGGAAGAAAAAACGTGTAATTTGACGATTGTCATCCCGTTGGGTTTTCGATGTCAACAACTAAGCGTTCGCATTTTCGGTCTAACACAGTTGTGTGGTTATTGTATTGCGGTCCCACCTTCATCAGACAACTGTATGGAACTTCTGAGAATAAAGGCAGCAGCCTACACACACAAAATATACTCGTATTTTGTGAAATTTCACAATTGCAGTGTCATTCCTGCTGATATCTTAGTGGCCACACACTGAGACCTCAAACTGAGCTCGGAGCTCAGGAAGAATCACGAGGAATGTGCAGTCGGGAAGACTGCATCAGACCGCGTCTGACTACCGTCAGGAAAACATTTCAACAGCTTCGAAGGTAAGAAAAACATAAAAATCATCTGAAAGTTTTATCTGCGCGAATAGAACAATTTGACGTTGAACAAAAGACCTCCAGCAACAGGGCGTGCTGCTTGCAGTAGCTCAGCTTTGACCACACAACGTGAGACCCGATAAATATAATATATTGGAAATTTTTATTTCATAAATTTTTGTATGATGTTTTGGTTTTAGTAATAGATGGTTTTACAAAACAAAAGAAATATCCATTAGGATAGTAACTATAATGAACGATTTGTAAATGTGAGATGTCACAAAAGAAGTGTGTATTTTGTGTGCCCTTTTGCCTTTATATTAAACAGTTTTCTACACGTGCCTGATAATGGCCCAAATAGGGACCGCAAACTGCAGCTCAGCCATAATAAATATTCAGTTTTGTTGGACTGAAAATGCGAATGCTTATTTTTGTACGCCTAGTAGTGGCCTTACGTTAGGTGCGATGTCGTTGTGTAGAGACTGGCATTCCTGGAGGTCTCGGGGTTTGAATATTGACCACAGGAGCGGAATGCGTTTTCTTCAGTCTCATCATTAAAGTGTCCGGACTGTCCACAGTTCTTATCACACGGTTTGGTGTTCAAAATCGTCCCCTCTCTTTCGGTGGAAACTAATAACCTATGAATGTCATACAGTGTCGTTAAATGTCTTCATTATATCACCACGCACTTTACGTGCTACATACGAAGACACACGTGTTAGTATCAAAGAGCTTTTAATAAATCTCCAGCTCGTTTCGATCAGTGCAGTTCGTCATGACAGAGACGTTCGCAGATCGACTGGCGCTATTTATATGTAGCGTGTTAGTATATATAATACAGTGTCGTTAAATAAACCAGGGGTGAAAACCAGTCCTGCGAAACCCCGAGCGTGAGCTGGCGTAATACAGACGGTCCAAACCGTGCGGTTGTGCCGCTGACATGTGACACAGGCAAATGAAACGAAACTCGACACGTGTGGCCAATTATCATTGCTTGAGCGTGCTTGGAAAGCTATCGCTTTCGGATCTCAGCCAATGGCAACTGCAGAGTTGTGCACTGAGCTACAGCCGTAAGTATATCGTGTTACCTGGAAACCTGCAGCAAGGTGGTGCGTCGCTAATTGCTTCGTTCCTTCTTCACCTTGGAGACCGGCTGTTTTCAATGAGTGCACTAGTGCGGGGATGTCAGTAAAGTATCGATGTTCTTGATTAGTTGGCATCGATAAAACTCTCACGAACATCGGAATCACGAACATTTGAATCCATTCTCAATGTAAAACTCTTATTAGATTCTTAGCACTTACGAAATACCAGTAATAAGTATAGGAAATAACCTCAAAAACATAAAAACGTGAAAGTTTATGTTAATAATAATAATAATAATAATAATAATACAAAACAGTGTTTGTACACCGGATTAATTGATCACGAAAGCAGTCACCCTCTTCTGTGTGAGAGGTCTTGACTGAGCTGAGAGTGATCTGCGCAGAAGCCGAAAGGTGGGGAAGCCGACTCTCCAGCCACGTGGTCTCATCTGAATTGGTCGGGACTAGTCACGAAAGGTTGAAACATTGATACTGAAGTGAACTTAATGCTAGGCACGCTGTTGTTTGTTAACGATATCAAAGAAGAAGTTAATTGACCGTTTCCACGAGTTTAGGAAAACTTAATATCAAATGACCAGATTGTGTGTTGCGACGCGTGCCGATCGAAAGGACCATTTTCCGGCCGTCTGGCATTAGAGAAGTGTAAACATGTGTGCAAATGTAAAAAGTGTAAAAATATAAACGTAAATGCAAAAATCTAAATTTAAAAAAGTAAATGTAAAAAAAATCCTTTACATTTTGTAACGCTGGATGGCCTGAAAATGACGTTTCGGTAGACACAATCTGACCAGTTTTACATATTAAATGTTAATAAAGTTGTGCAGACGGTCAGTTAAGTACTTCCTTAATTACTGATACTAAACTGGTTGATCATGAAAGGCCGTCGAGGTGCACGAACGCTGTACAGTTGCATTTTATTAGTATTATCAGTACGGCGACTGATAAATGAACTTACAGGTCAACAAAGTCCTGACTCACCTGCCACATTCTTGCAGCATCTTACCCCATGCCCCTTGTAACTGTACTTTCCCTTTCCGCCTTCCATGTAGTTTACTTCATCAAGCTTCTGTGCTCTGTCCTAACTCAGCACAAGCGTGGCACAAATTCTGTCCGCATTTCGAAGTGACAGTTTTACATTGTGGCATTTTAGAACTCTGGTTACACCAACAAATGCACAATTCTACAGTCTGTGTATTTTTTGTATTACTTAGCTCCTACATGTTCCGGCATTGTCGCCACCTTCAGGGAACTCAGTAACAGAAAGAACACAGTTTGTAGCATTGTGCATCTATAGTGTTACTAGAATTTTAATAGGAAGTTACAGGTTTTGTAATATCCTGTTGTACACACTTTTGATCTCACTTGTGTCCAAAATCTTTTTCTGAACATTTTATTTACATGCGTTGTAAAATTTATTGCTATTCTTCTTTCATGAAAAGGTTCAGGTTAGGCTTTGTAGTCTGTACAAACTGTCAATGCTGTTAGGGATATCTGTGTCTGTTGTCTGTACAAACTGTCAATGCTGTCAGGGATATCTCTGCATTGTACTCTTTCCAGTCGTTGGATTTGCATTCTCCGGATAAATCGTTCCATTTATTGTGTCCCCCAGTTCTGTCAGCTGCATTTTGCGGACTTATAATTTGTAATGAACTTGCTTCCTTACTTCTGAGAAGTTCTCATAAATCTTTCTTCTCCCCTCCTCCGGGTTTTCTCTGTCCCACAAGGACAAGATTTTACACGTATTTCTGTGTGGTTATTTCCTTATATGCATTAAAGCTGCTTATTTACATCCGTAACCTTTATTTACTTATAAATTACTGGCAAATTTGCAAATTGTATTTACTGCTTCGATTGTGTGTCGACAAGTACCATTACTATGCCTAATGGTATAGTCTTCTGAGATAAAGACATGATTTGGTAGGCATGTGCAGACGTTTCGAATCAACCTGCTGTCTCCATAGGCAAGTTGGAAATACGCATAACATAGAATCAGCAGGTTTTCCCAAGCTACACGGTGTCATACGCTGAAAGACCGAAATATTCATCCTCTGTGCATTTAGATCCTCAAATCGCACGGCCCACAGTGTGTCACTATTGAACTTTGTAATATAATCGATTGTTCTATCTTTGAAATGGTCTGTCTGAAAGCAGGGTATGATTGAGCGATAAAAGAGCAGAATTGCAGCTAAGTCCAATCATGCCTGTGTTCAGTAGTTGTTAGCTATTTAGCCCTTTAAAAACCACGTGACAGTACTTTTCTCTCCAATGCTTCTGATTTCCGAAACAACTTTGCTTTTTGGAAGGTTCCCAGGCTTCGCCCGTTTGTCCTTCTAGTAAGAGCGTTATGTAGGTGGGGCGTGGTGTAATGATACTGACAGGGGAAGCTACCTTTCCGAGTGCCATTATATCCACCACAAATCTCGCATGTAATTCCGGAATCGAACCCGGGCCTCTGTGGGGAGAGGCCTTTGACTACGCGTCTGAGCCATGGCACGGATTTTGAGAATTAACAATTATCTGAGTTATATGTAAAGTTTCAGCTCGTACCGCGCAGTAAACACAGACCCTCATGGTTATAAACTAAGCAGTTGATGCTGTATCGGTACAATAGCTGTTTTTTTTTCGGAGGAACATGCAGAAGGCGTGATGTATTGTGCGGGGCAAATGTATAAATGCTGAATGTTACATCTAGTGGTTGACTATATTTTGTGTGCACTGGACCATAACGGATAACCTGATCACGAAATATTCTGCAAGAGAGAACTGAAGTTTCATAACCGTTCACAAAAAGCCCCAGTTTGGCCCGCGTCTGAAGGTGCAGTTCTGTTCACGTCTCGACCATTCAGTCACATAATCACCAGATGTTTCAGGTTTCTGAGCTGACAGTACGCGTGCACTTCCCTGTCTGCATGTGTGCTAAGTGCGTGGGAACTGTGCGGAGAATGTAAAGGAATTACGTCAATCGCATTCCTTGGAGATGTAAATATTGGAGGGGATGTAGCTTCAGGTGTGTACGTCATAGCAGAGCTAGCTGCTTCCAATTAGCAAGGTCCACGAACTGGCAAGTAAGTTTCCCAAAACGGTTTAGATTTCTTGCTTGATAAGAATACCGTCGTGGCCCATTTAAATTGACTCTTCGAGAGTTCAACTGACGAGGCTCAACCATACCACGAAGTACGTGTGGATGTTACTCTGATGCGACCCATACGGACCTGTGGGTCAGAAACGGAGACAGTGACAACGGTAAAAACGGACGTGCTCAAAATATTTGAAAGGAGATGCACGGAAAATACGTGGACCCGTAAAAGAAGGAGAACACGAGAATAAAAACGAAGAGATAAGGGACGTATTGCGAGGGGAAGATATTGCGAGATTTATAATATTCCTCCGACTAAGATGAAGTGCCTGTGTTCAAAGAACGCAAAACCAAAGAATGCCAAAAGAAATTTCAGCAGCTATAATGGAAGGAAGAAGGCAAAGAGGAAGATCACGTAAAGATGGAGGGACAAAATTGAAGAGAATAAAAATGTATAAGGGGAATAAATACAGACAGGCCGTGGTCAGACACCGTCTGGAATGGAGGGAGGTTTTATTGGAAGGCAAGGTCCACAACAGACTG
>JGI20166J26741_11820251_pt1 | contig 10061 bp, 5 predicted proteins | sample TergutCu122P5_FD_26741 | JGI IMG/M metagenome (IMG submission 26741) | reverse complement strand
ATATATATATATATATATATATATATATATATATATATATATATATCATTCTTCCTTTTATGCAATGATGATTTTGCAATTCGTCTGTTCAAAATGCTGCTGCATGTCACACAGTCATGTTGCGGATATGAAAATTTAACTATCAAGTTTTCTAGTATCAAATGTGTACTAAATATTGAAACATCCAGATCAACCGAAGTATAATCTTTGATCAGAATTAAAAATATTATTATAAATTTTCCATTTATATTATAAGTTTGTAACCGACCAATAAATTCACATCCATAAAATATGTATTATCATACATTACAATTCACCAAGATGTTCCGGTCGCTTCTGCAACCATCATCAAGGTATCATACAAGAATACCAACCATAATATATTTTAAATGCGCGGATATTGAATGTTTTAAAACGGTGTTTTTTTTCACTAAAAGTTCCACACTGCAGAAATGTTACAGCTGGAACTGACAAACGGTCCTTTTGTAATTCAAGAGACAATTTGGCAGTAATACCACCATGTTGCTCTTTTCACAGAATGTCCTCCTATTGATAAACTTTACAAACCAAAAATTTTGAGTCACATTTGCCCTCAACATGTATGCTGTGAAGTGACAGACAGCTGGCTGCAACAATCAGCATTACTAAACAGGCACAAAATACCGTAGGGAGCAGTATAGACTGCAATACTAAACAGACTGCAGGGAATTTTAAATTGCTTCATATTGACAGGCTGTTTTCGTTAATCACTGCCACCTGGCACACATATCAGTAACTATACGATTCACTTGCCGCATGGCAACAGAATAACTGCGAAATTTTAATACTCAGACATTTGCACAAACCCTACACCTACAGGGCACTGCATGGTAATAAATTTTCGAAGGCGAAGTTTCGAAATAACAGAATTCGAAATTTCCTTTCCAGATCTCCCGTTTCTGTACTCGAATATACATTTCAGGCAAATGGAATATGCATTAAATTTATCATTTAAATTGAACTATGTGAAATGAGAACAAGGCTGTGTGTTTTTTCAAGATACTCTTTTTTGTTGCTTCTTTAGTGCTTGGTAGCAAAAATTATCTTCTTTTCATCTCTTTCATAGTACTAACAATAGCAAGCCCATTAAAATGAGGCACACCCGACCTATTCCTTTGTTCAAATGTAACCCATCATTCCATAGGAAACAAACACCGTGATCGAACTTTAACTTATGTCCCATTTTCAATACGCAACACAGCATGACACACAACACTCTTCCGAAAGTGCTTCAAAAATTTGCGGCTCCTATTCACATTATATGATAAGTTATGACTGCCAGTTGCGGTCACAGAGTGAGTTAAATTTGTAACAGAGATAAAGACAGTGCGTAGTACAATAAAATGTGTTTTGTGGAATGCATTTCTAGTTAACTGAATGAAGTGACTAATTTAAACTCCTGTAACTTCCTGCAATAACCCATATATTGTTCAAAGGTCATTAATTATTTCTGAATATTCAAAACACCCTCATTTGAAGGCAAGTCAGAACATAAAACTAAGAACTAGAATTGACCTACTTATGATGTTATGACTTAAGATGGATATGTTGTGCTGTCAGTTGGAAATGCTCAACCTTTTACATGTGAACCACACATTTTTATGGTGTTGAAATGACACACAATGATTGAAACTTTCCCAGCAGCAGACGTAGCCAAATACTGTTGAATATTTAATGTTCTTCTTTTCTCACTTGAGGTGTTATAGATTGTTTTGGTTCAATGTAGCTTTCCTGTATATATGCCCTATCAGTTCACATACACAATACATTTTCACTGTCACTAGGATTACTTGCGGAACTACATTTGAGGTCAGTTCTTCAAATTTGGATGACTTTTTATTTCTCAATATGCGTATAGTGCATATAAATATAAAACAACACAATAAAATTTAGAAATCCCAAGTCAAAATAACTGAGTAAAATACCGTATGTTTAAATAGTGTTAGAAAAGTTCAAACTTCGAAATGAACCGAAACGTAGCTTAAAATTTCAGATTGAACCCCCCTTCCGCTACAGCGACAGTGTACAACCCATCATCTTAGGGGATTTTGAAATCTCCCCTGGTACCAACGTTTTTGTCACTGGATGGGGATCTACTTGGGTAAGTCAATATATTAAATACTCTGTAGAACAGCAACTTCGATTCTATCAGAACTTCAGCAAATGGACCATCACATATCATGAACATTCCACTACTTAAAATGGCACACTTGTAACCAAATTAGGGACAAAGAATCCGAAAAATCTTATGGAGGTGCTGAATTGTTAAATCGATGTAGACAGTAACTTTCTGCACTGAAATACCTGTGTATGCATCTTCCATATCAGTACATGTGAAGTGTCACCCAGGTGCATTGGCTGCTTTACACGTAACGGAACTGTTCCACACACTCACAGTATAGAGGAAGCATTCCTCAGCTGAGGTCTAAAACAAAGTTACTCTAAAATATATTTTTCACTATGTGGTCTATAAAACTACAACAATTGTCTCTTGTTTTGCAGTCGGGAGGACCCATCAACTCCGATCTAAATGAAGCGATCGTACAAATCACAGACGCCAGAACATGTAATGCTTCCCACCATTGGACCATCACCGATAGAATGGTTTGCACTGCAACTTGTTGTGGAGGCATTGGCCCATGCGATGTAAGAGGTTCATAATACTAATAAATTTATGTGTGAAATTTTCATATTTCATTCTAACAAAAAAGTATTATTTTAACGATCCCTGTAAAAGTTGATCAACAATATTTTACAGCAGCAATTCAATACTATCAACTACTTCGACAGTTTGTAAGAACCAAACGACTCTATATTTCAAGCGTTTGTTAGCAACATGTTAGCAATATTATCAGCGTGTGTGGTTCATCTCTGTGGTCTTTCATATATATAATTTTATGTTTCCTTGTTGTTGTTGATGTTGTTGTTGCATTTTTATAAGTTTAACGTTTACTTTCAAACACAACAATTTGGAAAATAAGTGTTCTTAGAATGTTTTAAACCAGTTCATTTTCAAGTATTTCTGAACACTTCATCCATAATATCCCAAAGTGAACCTGTACCAACAATAATTTAAAAATTAAGGAAATTCCGAAAGAACATAACACATCGAAATATCCGCTTCCCTATCGTCTCAATTAACACGTGATTATGTCCAAATAGATAACTGTCAGAAATTTTGGATTCGGACTGAATGCACAAAACTCTTTGTCGTTTTTGTCTGTAGTTTAGCGTACTGAACGTAATGCATGACATTAATAATATTCTCCACTCCTTAATAGACAACGTTCGACTCGGTATGTGAAGATCGGCCACTGTTCCTTCATTCTCAGCTCATATTTCACATTACGTCTGTACCTTTAAAGATACATTCAGATAATAATTTTCAATTTCTGCCTCGGATAAGCACTAAAAACAACAACAAATTAAATAAAATTACGAAGCTCTTATTAAAATTGTCCCTTATTCTTGTTCCCTTTTAGCGGAAATCAAAATATTCTGACTGATTTTAACAAAAATCTCAATATGTAATTTTATCAGTTCGGTTTTGAGGTTGCAGCAGTGTTCTGAGAGGACAGACGCAACACAAACATGGCTACTACTCGCATTTCGCATATGCTGCGAGAACTCATCTATAAATAGCTTAAGGCCTGTAACAAACAATTCCTTTGATTAGAAATTTAAACGTTACAAATTCCTTTAACAATGAAGCATTTTACGCTATTTAAAAAATCTATTTAACAAAATGCAGTCAAACACGAGTAATTTGGTGTTTCAAGTTGATTAAAATTTATTTAATGACTTTTAATTGGATATATGTTAAGAGCACGTTATTACTGTGACAGATAACACCAAATGTTAACAGCTACAAATATATAATTTAGTGTATGTCTGATGTTTGTTTAAGAAGGCAGCTACTTTGCTTTGATCCTGACGGGCTTCTGACGTGAAAAATGGATCAAATTTCTATGTACGTCTTGTTTGTTCTTCTTTTGTAGCGTGATCGTGGCGGTCCATTATTTACACCTTATTGCCCTCCTACACTTGTTGGTATTGTGTCCAGGGATCGGCATTGCGGAGATCGTTCTTACCCAGCTGTTTACACCAAAGTTTCTGCCGTGCGCGTCTGGATAGAACACTTATGTAGTGTCCACATAATACCAAATGGAATAATTAAAGCTGATGCAATGCCTTGAGTTGGAATTTTGTGCCTTTTAGTCTGTACTTGCTGAAGGAAAATAAAAGCAATTCACACGCACAAAGCTGTCACATTTTTTAACCTATGACTATTTGACCCTGCTGACTTACAGTCTGCATGTTATGGTGTCAATCTGTACGGTGTGCACAACATAACAGTTATAAACTGTAAACTAAATAACCAGTTCTTAACTGTACACGGTCAGTGATAACACAGAAGAACACAGTTCTCATTTATTTCGCAGCGGAAATCTGAAATCACTCAGTTCTTCCGTTATTTGGTAGTAACATTTGAGTAAAGCGGAGAAAATTTAATTGTTAGGTCCTTTGATGCCAATAACTGACAGAGGCAATGGCGGTCAGCAGTTTTGTTTTTCCTGCACATGTAATAGTGTTGTGTCTTAAAGCCCTCAGAAAAAAGACATAAGACAGACAAGTTTATACCCATACCTCGATTTTGCTGGTTTCGTTCCCCCCCCCCCTTGCATTTATACAAATTCGCCTGGTCGCCCCAACCGAAAATACATTATTTTGACCCTACAATGGATAGAGGCATCAAAGTTGTTCAACTCAAATAATTCTCCGCGGCATTCCGCAAGGTTTCAAAGAAATAAAGGAACCGAAGCCGCTCCAAACACAAGTTTCCTGCAAGAATTAACAAAAACATGAAAAGATGCTAAATCACTTTTGGGGGGCGGCGGTCAGATATTGGCGAAATGTTTAGTAACAGAACTTGGATTTTATCGTCTACACGTACTCTAATACAGTCCACTCACAAGTATGATGGAATTCTGCGCTGTCTCTCAGGGTTCAGATGGTCGTCCGTGATGTTGACCAAACGATTTAATCTGAGTAGGGGTGTACCTCTACTTCCCCTCTGTGCCAGCATGCATATTACGATTAGGCTAATATTCATACATGCAAATACGAGGAGGTGCTGATAAGTCCTTAGCCCAATCTTGTTCCCGATGTAGTAGGACGGAATCGAGAGCGTCGTTGGAAAGAGGGGCCTGTTCATGTGATGAATTGCAACTTTTTCTTGTTACAGAGTCTAGAAGGAAGCATGTCAGGCGACGTGCGCGATTTCAACAACATCGAGACGCGAGCTCACATGAAGATTTTTTTCCCTGCAAGGCAAGGCCCATAAGAAAATTCACGCTATTATTGTCAGAAACATGAAGGGAAACTGCACCATCGTATGCCACAGTCAAAAACTGGGTGGCCCAACTAAACTGTTTCACCTGTGTTGCGCCTCGTCCTGGACGATCCAAAATAGTCACCACCCCGGAGATTATTGATCAAATTCAGGAGCTAATCTTGGAAGACCGCCGGATTTCGGCTAAATCAATAGCTGAGATACTGGGAATCTTACGTGAGCTGGTTGGGTCAATCATTAATGAAGGTTTGGACATGCGGAAGCTCTCCGCTAAGTGGGTCCAGACATGCCTGAACACGGATTAAAAACGTCAACGCAGCCAGTCGTATGAGCAAATTTGTAATTTTTTCGGCGCGATCCAAATGATTTTCTGTCGGGCGCGATTGGTGACCATGGACGAAACCTGGTTATATGACTATGAACCGGAGACAAAGCAACAATCAATGGAGTGGAGGCATAGCGACTCATCCTGCTCCAAAGTAATTCCGAGTGCAAAATTCTGCTGGAAAATTTCTCGCCTCTATTTTTTGGGATCAAGACGGCATCATTGCATTGCATTGCATTGATTATCTTCCAAAGGCCAAGCTATCAAAGCGGAGTATTAGTCATCTCTGCTGGTGCACCTGAAGGACATTTTGGAGGAAAACGCAGCGGAAAGTTCACAAAGTTGATCTGTGTTCTTGCACTACAATACCCAAGCTCGCCGGGCTCTTGCAACCCAGAATAAACTGGCCTACCTGGAATTCCAATGTCGTAATCACCCACCCTATTCTCCGGATCTAGTCCCTTCGGACTACCACTTGTTCCCTGGACTGAAAAAACAATTGAACGGTAGCCATTTTTTGTCCGACGCGGAGGTCATTGCAGCCGCAGAGACCTGATCAGACGGACAACGTTCTGAAATTTCTTTGAGTGGCTTACAAAAGTTTGAGCATCGGTGTAAGAAATTTATTGAGCTTCGTGGTGAGTACGTTGAATAAATCCCGAGTGTGGTCGCTGTAGCTTGTTTTCTTCTTGGTTTGACTAAGGACTTATCAGGACCCTCTTCGAATAATATTTAAACTTTACATGACACATACATTTTGGTGTTGCACTCAATTGCGTGGAGTGTTGTCAGTCACAAATAGTTTAATATTTTGCGAATTTTAGAGTGAGTTTTATGTGACTAATAAATACTGTAGTGTAGTGCCCAAAGAGGGGGAATATGTAGCCCTAAACGGGCGCCTACAATGTTAATCCTGCCGTTTCTGTCCTGTTGCGTTGGAAATGGTAGGATGGTAGCCGTGAGCGGTTCGGGGGGTCTTGCTAAAATGATTTACCGAGGAATTCAGGTTCTTTAGAGTGCAGGCACAGTGGAGACTCTCTTACGACTATGCTTATTACGAGTATAACAAACAGTTCACAACCTACAGTATGATTAGTATCACAAATATGTTAGCTCAGGCCCTTGCTTCAAGGCTCACTGCTTTGCCTCCCAAAATATCCAGTGTAATATGGTAATCTTTGGAGAATACTTAGTTACCAAAATGACTCGTTATACCAAATTCATTTTGGATCACACGGAGCGCTTACCTTCCAACAGCAAGAGGTATGCAAACATTCCAGCTTATGCGAAGCTCCAAATAGGTGACACCGCAACGTCGGCTTAACTGTTCATAGGACTATTGATCCGATGTAAAAGGAAGCGAGTCTCTCCGAGATCTGACTTATCCTGACTTGATATTCTGGACATTATATAGGGGATGCGTGTCAGTGTTACATGTTATGTTTGCTGAATATGTACAAATCTTTACCTTGACATGACAGTTTACCTACATCACAGTGTGGGGAGACTAATAGAATTAGCAGGGGCTACGTGCCTATTCACGCGTTCTCTTAGTGTTGGTAAACGCTTATATCCTTGGGGCAGGTTGCATTTTCTCGCGGTGTAGTAACTATTTTAGAAGAGCTGAACAAATCACTGCTTCACCGCGAAATAAGGCAAGCGTCACCGTATGGAATTGACTAATTTTTGCTAGTAAATTTTCAAAATATGACGACCATTACAGTAGTATTTGTGGTGTGACAGAAATTTTGAATCGTATTTCTGCATATCATCGAGCGTCATTAGGCGTTGAGAATGCAGAAGGACCAAAGGATACAGTAGAATTAATTGTAGAACGGAGTAGGTAGCAAAAATCAACCTGGTAGACTTTATGTATAATGGGAAAATAACTCTAATAGTAACCCTTCCCTCTTACTCCTTCACGTTGTGAACTGTAGCTATCTTTTCGCGTTGTAATCTGTATCTCAGACACAAATTCTTCAAATAAATATCCTTCCAAAAATATTTATGAATTGTCAAAATGCAAACATGCATATTGCATGGGTCTCTGATGATAATGTTGAAACCGTTACGAGCTGAAGTCTTGCACTACCAGACACTACTCTCATACATATTTTCTCTATTATACTCGTATGATCTCTTAGGTATAGCTCAAACGAGGAGCTCCGGAAGAAATTTATGGACTTATTACAGTATATTTTTGAATTAATGACTCTGTGGTAAGTATGTTCTTGTCACGACGACAAGGCACGTCATTCCGTTGAGGATGGAGAAAAGGTCTGCAGACATGCATAGTAGTTGCGAATATATTAAATAAACAGTCCGGACAGAAGTAAAATATTGGTCTTCCAGCATTGTGTTTGGACGATATGCTAACAAATTCTCAACTCAAAAACTTACAATGTCACCACATACTTCAGAGGGTTTGGTCCGGGATATTCTGAATACAGTAAAGAACCTTCCGGTTCAAAAATTTCGGTGGAATTCCTCGAACACTTTATTGATTTTTAGCTTTTTAAGCTACGTTGAAGACAAAAAGTTTCACATCCAAGAGACATTTCTTCCGGCAAGCTCCATCTTCCTCCATAAATATTCCCCATAATAATTGAATAGTCATTAAATAAACTTCTTCTACCAATGCAGTGATAAACACACAATATGTACAGCTTATCGGGTATCCAGTAAAATCAAGATATAAAAAATTAATGTAAATTGTTTCTTTTATTTAATTTAAAATTTTAACATCCCGTTGGATTCAGCTAGTATTTATGAAATGACACTGGACACAGCTGAGCGTTTATGTATTTCATTAGTGCAACCTGTTTCGACTTAATGTTAAGACAACATCAGTCAATACAATCTGTATAATGTATGAAAGTATTTAAACAATACTGCTTACGTAGATATGAATGTGGAAGAGATGGTGACGTGTTTTCTGAAATTCCCTCGAAAATTATTCATTAAAATAGCACACTTGGAAATAAGAAATGTTATCCAGATTTTTTTTATTAACTCGTTGCTATGGCCGAAAACAAGCCGCACTGATTTCCGCTACTTTGTGTCGTATTGTAGATAACTCACAGTGAGTACATGGACCATAACCAGCTGCTTTGCATCTGAAGAAGAAGTGTTTAAATTCGTGCTCAGATATTTGTTAACAATTGCTTCATAATCAGAAAAAATTCTCGGTTATACCTGAAATGCTGAACATAAATTCCCGCAATGTTGCCACAAGGGAACACAGACTGTCTTAGTGGCTTTTCTCTGTTGAAATGGGGGGATATTTTGGGTGAAATCTGTGAGATTTCAGGTCGTCCCTCTAAACGTGTTACTGTGAAGCTGGGGACATTATACACCAGGCCGTTTTTTCCTCAGGCCCATACGCTAAAACCTGGTTTACTACCGGCAGCTTTCGGAAAGCCAGACAATGTAGCAACCAGAACTGGCTGATTTAAGCTGAGAGTGCGCCAGTGCAGCAATTGTTGGCATTTAAAATCATATCTGTGGCCCTTCACCATCATTAACAGTCTGATTTGTCCCTTGTGAGTTTGCACTGTTTCGGTGAAAGAAATTACGGTACTTACCGCCGTGTACATGATATCCTTTCCTACAAGCGATACCAAAACAACAGTCACAGCGGTTCTTCCTGCAGAGCAGAAACTCTGGTCACCTTGTATCAGCTGTGAATGGGAATACTGTGACGTGACGAAGGAGCAAAAATAAAAAGGGAGTGTATATATCCGCGTGGAGTGAGTTTTTACTAGATAAGTAGAACACAGTAATATATATTGTTAACAGTACACGGAGTGTGTGTGTGTGTGTGTGTGCGTGTGAAACTTATTTGTTAGTAAGTATAAATTATGATTAAATTATAATACCAGAAATATATACACATCCACGTTTAGAAACACATTGCTTATGTATGAACTGTTATTGTCCATTTTTTAACCCAAGTCAGTTTTAGCTCTCACAATTTGTGCACTCGCACAAGATTCTTCTCAAATGGCTAACAAGTGCATGAAGCTCAGTATCCATGTCAGAACACTAATGTGCGGAATTATACACAAAATATTATAAGGACTTCCAACAGCACATTTAGCCAAACGTAACTTCATGAATAACGCCCTGTTTTAATGTCTTTAGGTTTCATTGTCACAAAATATTGTATTCCTTAGTTCAGCAAATACTGACACAAACGTACTTAGTTCCTAAGTACAACATACCTGCAAGTGCGCATAAAATCATACACGTACACTCTCAGAAGGAACAATATCTAAAATGTTATGCAGATTTAGAAAGATTATCTTCTGCCAACTAATTTTAAAGACGAGATTAAAATCTTTC
>JGI20166J26741_11820140_pt1 | contig 10061 bp, 16 predicted proteins | sample TergutCu122P5_FD_26741 | JGI IMG/M metagenome (IMG submission 26741) | reverse complement strand
GCCTCCAGTAATTTGTAACCCCATCCCAACATATACATTATAAGAAAGGTGATCCCATGAGCTGGGCAGAAACCATTACCATCAATTCCAACCCCGCCGTCCCCCTGAACACCCTAATTGGCCAGCAAACGGCGGCCATCAACAGCCAGATCACGGCCCAGGGCGGCGTGAGCGGCAACAGCAACTGGCAGCTTGTAACAGCCGCCGGCGCGTGGACAGCGCCAAAAACCGCCCTGTACGACATAACCTGCGTTGGCGCGGGCGGCTCCGGCGGCGCGGGCATGAGCGCCACCGGCGGCGGCGGGGGCGGTGGCGGAAACGTCGCCTCCGCGTTCGCCGCCCTCACCGCCGGCCAAACCGTCCCCATCACCCTGGGCGTCGGCGCGTCCACATCATTCGGCACATACGCGACCGCCGCCGCGGGCGCGAACGGCGGCAACTCGGCCACGCAGTCCGGCGGCGCGGGCGGCGCGGGCTCCTCCGGGGGCGGCGGCGGCTGCGGCAACGGCGCGGGCGGCGGCTACGGCGGCTCCGGCGTCGCGGGCGCAGCCGGCAGCGCGGGCGGCACCGGCTCCGCCGAAACAACCGGCGGCGGGGGCGGCGGCACCGGCGGCCCCTCCACATCCATAAACGGCGGCCCCGGCGGCGGCTACGCCTGCGGCACGCTAATCGGCCGCGGCGGCAACGGCGGCTCCACCGCGTCCGGCGGCGCTGGCGGCACCGGCGGCTCATGCCCCATCTTCCCGTTCTTCGGCGGCTTTGGCGGCTCCGGCAGCACAAGCGTTTCCGCAAACGGCCTGCCCGGCTCATACGGCGCCGGCGGGGGCGGCGGCTGGGGCTCCGGCGGCGCGGGCGGTTCCGGCGGCGCGGGGTTCGTTCTAATAAAGTGGGGTGTATAAAAATGTCAAAATACTATTGCAGGATCGGCACCGACGACCTGATCGAGGAAATCATCCCCCGGACGCAGCCCGAAGGCGCGCTCTTCGCGGGCATGGACATAACGGAACTGTACTCGCCGGATTTCATATCCGCCCTCACGCCCACCGACGCGGACGTGAACCTCGGGCAAACGCTAACCAGAGGTTAGTAACTTACGCCGCGTTAACACTAATAAAAAACAAGTTATTTGTATAGCGGCGTAAGTTACCGTCGCGCTGCTAAGCGCGGCGCGCGGGCGCAGCCCGCGTAAGGGACGCGGGATTCATTCCCGCGTCCCGTTGGGGTGTGGGGCGAAGCCCCACTTTAAAAAATAAGAAGGGAGTCATCGTTTATGCAGCTGCAAAACCGCGTTAAATCATGGCTGATGTGGGCCGGCATCGTCGCCACCGTCATCATGGGCTATGTCGACCTGCACGGCACCAGCGTCGTCGGCGGCAACACCGAGCTCGACACCGCGCTCATCTGGGTCTGCGGCCTAATCGCCATCATCGCCCAGATAAATAACCCCCGCGACCCTAAACACTTTTAGATAACCGTACACTCATTTTACCAAGGAGAAAACCTATGACAAACAACCCCCCGATGCCCTGCCGGGACATCAACGAACTGCTGCCGGTCGCGCGGCGCGGCGCGGCGGAATTCCTCCGCCGCTGCGCGGCCCGCGGCCTCGCTCCCAAAATCACCGAAACCTACCGCACCGCGGCCTACCAGAACCAGCTCTACGCGCAGGGCCGCACCGCCCCCGGCAGCATAGTCACCAACGCGCGCGGCGGCCAATCCATCCACGAATACCGCCTCGCGTTCGACATCTGCCAAAACGTCGCCGGCAAAGCCTACGACGAAAGCAAGTCCTTCACCCTCGACGGCAAACCTGCGGACTTTTTCCAGGCCTGCGGCCGCGTCTGGCAGGAAATGGGCGGCGAATGGGGCGGCGCGTGGCCCTCCTTCCCCGACAAACCCCACCTGCAATACTGCGCCGGCTTCACCGACGCCCAAATCCGCGCCGGCGCCAAAATCCCCGCCGACGCCAAAATGCCGTGGGAAACAGCCCCCGAACCGCTGACCGCAATGAACACAATGCAGCTCTCCATCAACAACCAGCCGCCCGTCGCCATCCCGTCGGTCATGCTGGGCGGCTCAAACTACCCCAACCTGCGCCTGCTGCTGGACGCCCTCAACAACGGCCTCGGCCTCTCCGTCACCCTCAGCTACGACGCCGCGAAGAGGCTGGTCGAGTTAAGCTCAAAAACCAGCTCAAAAACCGCAGCGAAATAGAAAATTTATACTTGCAAACCGCGAATAATCGTAGTATAATAAGGATACAAATAAAGAATAGAGAGTGCGCTAACACCCTCTATTCTCTGCACAGTCCGCTCTAAAGGCGGCTCGGCTTGCAGTGAAAATTATTGATTTAGACCGCTTACCTTCGCATATATGTTGGGCGGTCTATTTCTTTTTTGAGAAATTGTCTGTCATGACTATTATCAACTTGATCAGACTAATGACAAACGTCATCGCCGTGAAGACAAGTATAAAAGCCTCGAACATAGACACAGCTATCCCTCCTCTCCCGAGGAAGTCAAGCCGGAGCCACCCTTATGCAACTGCACACAAACATTATATCACAAATTGAGCCGGAAGCAATAGCGCCAATAAAATTTTCAATAAATTTCGCTTGCAATTTCGCTTGCAAACCGCGAATAATTGATTCATAACCCTATTGTTTCGGACGCACGGTCAGAGAACAACACAAAAGTATCCGCCGTTATTATACAGCCACTCCCGCAAGAGCTTGTCCGGGAGCGGTTTTTGTTTTGCGCGAAACAGAAATCGGATAAACATGTGCCTTAATAGGAATCATTTTACCCATTGAACTATTCGCAGAATTATTGTATAATAATGATAGAATTATTACATGGAGGGCTGCCCTATGATTATAAAATCGTCGACAACGCTGCGCAACAACTATGGAACGATCTCGTCGCTTGCGCACGAGGTGGAGGAACCCATTTATATTACCAAAAACGGCGAGGGCGACATCGTCGTGATGAGCGTTGAGGCGTTTGAACGGCGGGAACAATTGCTGGCGCTTAAGACGAAGCTCGCGCTGGCGGAACAGTCCAGGCTGAGCGGCGAACCGTCTGTTTCCTTGCAGGAAGCGCGGGAACGGCTGGAGGCAAAATATCGTGGCAGCTTATAAGGTCGAATTGCTAGCCCAGGCGTGGCTGGAGCTCGACGCCATCGCCGATTATCATTTGTTGGCTGTCGGGCCGGATTCGGCGCGGAAAATTACCACGCGGATTCTTAGAGACCTTGAGCGGCTGGAAACATTCCCGCTGTCCTGCCCGCTTGTTCCTTACAGGGAACTGGCCGAGCAGGGTTACCGGATGCTTGTCAGCAGGAAATATGTATGCATATACAGATTGATCGGTAATCTTGTTTATATCTGCCACATCGCCGCTTCCGCCGCAAATTATCCGTCGCTATTCAAATAGAGAACAACACAAAAGTATCCGCCGCATCATACAGCCACTCCCGAAGAGCTTGTCCGGAGGTGGTTTTTGTTTTGCGCGAAACAGAAATCGGATAAACCTGAACCTTTCCGCCGCGCTTTCATATCCTATATCAGGCAATTTATAAATAAACAGTATCAGCCAAGAAATCCAAAAGCCCGGGTGAAGAAATTGCGAACGGGAAACAATGCAAACCAAGACGCCGCGGACGTCTGCGCGCTGCCGCCGCCGGCCGCCGCGAAACTCCGCAAGCGCTTCCCCCGGAAGAACCCGCCGCTGCTCCGGTACCTGGGCCCCGCGTTCGTCATCAGCGTAGCGTATATAGACCCCGGGAATTTCGCGGCCAATATCAGCGGCGGCTCGCGCTATAACTATGATTTGATCTGGGTCATACTCTGGAGCAATATTATCGCGATATTCCTGCAAACTATGTCCGCGAAGCTGGGCATAGCCACGGGCAAAAACCTGCCGGAGCTGTGCGCCGGCGTTTTCAGCAGGCGCGCCAACTGGGCGTTTTGGGTGCTGGCGGAGGTCGGCGCTATGGCGACGGATCTGGCGGAGTTTCTGGGCGGCGCGCTGGGGCTTAACCTGCTGTTCGGCCTGCCGATGTGGGCGGCCTGCCTGGCCGCGGGCGTTCTTACGCTGGGCATATGCCATATGGAAAAGTACGGGCAGCGGCTCGTCGAGGCCGTCATCGCGTCGCTGGTGGCCGTCATTTCCTGCGCCTATCTGATAGAGGTCTTTCTGGCCAAGCCGGATTGGGGGCAGGTGGCGTACCACACCGTCGTGCCGGCCCTGCCGGATTCCGGCGCGGTGACGCTCGCCGCCGGGATGCTCGGCGCGACCGTTATGCCGCATGTGATCTACCTGCATTCGCAGCTGGTCAAATGCCGCGCGGGGGATGGGGGCCGCGACGACAAGCGCCGCCGCCTGCGCATGGAAAAGGCCGATATCGCGCTGGCGATGAACATCGCGTTCCTTGTAAACGCCGCCATGCTGTTCGTCTCGGCGGCGGTCTTTTACAGCCGCGGCGTGGCGGTCGACACGATGGAGCAGGCGCGGCGCTCGCTGGAGCCCATCCTCGGCCCGCTGTCCAGCGGCGCGTTCGGCGTGGCCCTGCTGGCCTCGGGGCTGTCCTCGTCCGCCGTGGGGACGATGGCCGGCCAGACCATCATGCGCGGCTTCGTGGGCCTCAGCGTCCCCGTCCAGGCGCGCCGCGTCATCACCATGCTGCCGGCCCTGCTGATCATCCTCTCCGGCGTCAACCCGATGAACGCGCTGGTGCTGAGCCAGGTCGCGCTTAGCTTCATCCTGCCGGCGCCCATCATCCAGATGCTGATCATCGCCGGCCGCCGCGACATCATGGGCGATTTCGCCAACACCCGGGCCGTGCGCCGCGCCGGCGCGATAATAGCCGCGGCGATAGTCGCGCTGAATGTTTTGCTGGTTGTGAATCAGATTTGGAAATAACGTCCCGGCATACAAATACAGCGGGACGGCTCCCGGCGTAAACGCGTAGACCGTCCCAAATGCCTTATCACCAAGGGCAGCCGTGAGCGATTACAGGCGCCTTGAGTATGAAACACAGAGAAATAACTATAATAATGAGAAGTGAAATATTGACAACCAAGATCAATTTATTAAATTTGCCAATCCTATCTTTCTTATCATCGCTATCCTTAAAAATGATGCTTGCGATGAATGAAAAGAAAAAGTATAGCAAATCAAACAAGAGGAGCAGCGCAATCGATAATATAAATACTGTCAGCGAGGGTTTTTCTTTGAAACTGAAGGCCGTAGTTACTAAAGAATTCAAAAGCCCTGTCGATAAAAGGACGGCAAATATGGCGGCGGAAAAAACTGAAATAAGAGTAAATAAACTTAATAAAACATCTTTTTCGTATGTAGAGAGTTGCTTTTTTAACCCATCATCTCCATTGATGTCCTCATCAAGCTTATTAATCGCTCTCTTAGTTTTTTTAGTTTGTTCCTTTAACTCTTCATATTCTTGATTAAGGCACTTATTAAGACTTATTATTCCTTCCCTTGCAACTTCTTGTTTAAGCACGTTTTCAACAGACGTAAGATTTTCATAAAATTTGGTTATTCGGCGTATTTGCTGATATTGTTCATCGCTTACGTCGACGCCCTGCTCGCTCTCGTCATAATAGTATTTGACAAGCGATGTGACGGCTGGCCCCACAGTTTTAATCATATCGCTCGGATCTTTAACGGGCTCAGTATAGTAATATTTATGTAAATATATATAAACCGACAATTGATGATCGGAAAAATACTTTTCTAATACCTCGCGAACTTTTTGAGTGGCTCCAGGCATGGGTTCCTGATATTCATCTTTGACTAGTTCATCAATAATATGCTCAACAAAGTAGTTATATCTAGCATCGTCATATTTTTTTAGTTTAACTTTGTCATCTTCAAATTTGGCATCTTCTATTACCGGAGCGCCTTCATCATCTGCAAACATTTTTCCATTATCCTCCATATAGATAAGGCATAACAATAAGCGCTGTTTTTCAAGCGCTTAAGCTACAAGGCGCTTCAAGACGACCAGGATTCTTTGAGTAAAAATCCTTGATCAATCTAAAACTTATGACATCTCCATTCTTGGTACTCTTCCACGGCTCATCTTTATGGGACATAAGGGATAATTCGCTGCCAGAGCAGTTCAGGAATGTTTTATATACCTTATCAATACGTGCGGCGTCTTCGTCCGAAATACAATCAGGAACCCCGGCATAGCAATCATGTGGGATCACATCGTTTCCTAAAATACGATAAATGCTTCCAACGATTGGAACAATAGGGCCAAGATCCTCATGTACAATTCTTTCCATAAAACATGGCCAGCCCTTTTCCGCAGCAAAAGTGGCTTGGATGTAATAAAGAAGCTTTTGTAATTTATAATTGTCCAACCGTGGATCAGGTATTTCCTCCGTCTTTTCTATACAGTAGGCCGCTACGTCAAGCGCACTGTAGATCGTTTTGCTTTGCTCTGTATTACCTGTCTTGGAACCATTCTTTGAATTCTTAAATATACCCATCCCGCGCACCTTTCTAATAATATCTATTATATGCGAGTCTTATTTATTATGCACACAAAAAAACTCGATACACATCCAAAATTATTTTAACACTTAAACACGTAATTGTCAAGTGGGTTTTTGAGGAATAAAAAAACCTTTCATACCGGAAGCGTGCGCAACCAATACGAAAGGGAAGCTAATAATCTTAAATCTATATTAAATGCAGAGCATTAAACAGACAGATTACGCGCGAACAACATTTGCGGCCTGCGGGCCTTTTGCGCCCTGAACCACGTCAAACTCAACCTCTTGGCCTTCCTCAAGCGTCTTGAAGCCTTCGGAAACGATTGCGGAAAAATGAACGAACACATCGCCTTCGCCCTGAACCGAGATGAAGCCGAAGCCCTTTTCCGCGTTGAACCATTTTACTGTACCCTTTTTCATTGCTAAAATCCTCCTACAAAATTAACTTCTTGTGTATAAAATATCACAATGGGTATGCTAACACAATTTTCGAACCGTGTCAATAGATTTTTTACAATATTAATAGAATTTTTACAAAAAATTTTAAAAATGACCGCTATTCGAGTTCCCGGCAGGCAGATGGGCATGAAAAACCGCCGAGAGGCGGTTAGTTGATGGTATTATTATTCCAATCAAGTCATTCAACCCGTAGCGATCTGGCGCTCAACCGGCGCGTTCTCATTCAAAATTACCCGCCGCACATAAGGGCAAACGCGCAAGGGGTTACTGTCATTGTCAGCGCCGATCAAAACATCGCATTTATCTTCTTTCCGATTGTAACATATTTTGCCGGTTTGTTCCCTGCTCTCATATCCATATGAGTAGACAACGCCGTCGGTATCGTCCAACTGCTTTTTAATAAACCACCACATGCGTTCAGCCTCCTATTTAATTTTATTCGCGTACACTGCCTATACGTCATATCCCGCCCGACAAGCCCGCCGTGTTACTTGAACTCTATCCCCAGCAAGCTCTCCCGCATGGCCCGGATCACGCGCTTTTCTATGCGCGAAATCTGCACCTGGGACACGCCCAGCTCCAGCGCGGCCTGCGCCTGCGTCTTGTCCTGGAAATAGCGCATGATGATGACCTGGCGTTCCTTGGGGGAGAGGCGGCCTATTATCTGGCGCAGGGCGATGATGTCCACGATATCGCCGGTGTCGTCCTCCTTCTGGTCCAGTTTGTCGATAAGGTAGATATCGCCGTTTTCGCCCTCGTGTATGGTCGAATACAGGGATTCGACGGACAAATCGGCCTCCTGCGCCAGCACCAGCTCGTCCACGCCCACCTCCAGCGAGAGCGCGAGCTCGGAAAGCGTGGGCTGGCGGCCGCTCTTTTTGGACAGCGTGTCCTGCATGTAGCGCGCCCTGGCGGCCAGCTCCTTTAAGGGGCGCGAGACCTTGATCATGCCGTCGTCGCGCATGAAGCGCTTTATTTCGCCCATGATCATGGGTATGGCGTATGTGGAAAATTTTACATTGTAGCTCATGTCAAATTTGTCGATGCACTTCAAAAGGCCGATTGAACCGACCTGGAACAGATCCTCCGGGTCGTAGCCGCGGTTGGTGAAGCGCCGCACGACGCTCCAAACCAGGCCGACGTTCTCCCGCACTATCTGCTCCCGGGCCCCGGCGTCGCCTTCGCGCACCCGTTTTATCAGGGAATAGGTATCCCGCACGGGCTTATCATTTTTGTCGTCCATAGGATTAAGAATCCTTTTTCAGCCTTTTGCGCATCACGACGCGCGTGCCCGCGCCCTTTTCGGAGTAGACCTCCAGCGCGTCCATGAATGTCTCCATGATGGTGAAGCCCATGCCGGAGCGGTCCAGCTCTGGCCGGGACGTAAACAGCGGCTCGCGCGCCCGCGCTATGTCCTCTATGCCGCTGCCCTCGTCGCGTATCTCCACGGTGAACAGCCTGTCCTCCAGCGCGAGATCTATGTAGACCTTGCCGTTCGGGTGGCCGTAGCCGTGGATTATGGCGTTGGTCACGGCCTCCGAGACGGCCGTCTTTATATCCGCAAGCTCCGAAACGGTTGGGTCGAGCGGCGCGGCGAAGGCCGCGGCGGCCAGCCGGGCGAACGCCTCGTTCTGCGAGCGGCTCTCCATAATTATTGAAACCCTGTTATCCATGCCGGCCTCCTCCTAATTTCCGCCCGCCAGCGCTTCGTCCAGCGTCGGGTAATGCCTGATTATTTTTTGAAGCCCAGATATTTCTATCAGCCGCAGCACGCCCGGCGAGGCCCCGGCCAGCCGCACGCCGCCGCCGAAGGCGGAGGCCAGCTTGTAGCGCCCGATGATCATGCCGATGCCGGAACTATCCATAAACGTCAGGCGGCTCATGTCAAATATCACGTTTTTGGCGCTGAGGCTGCTGATCTGCGCGTCTATGGCGTCCTTGGCGGCCGCCGCCGAATGATGGTCCAGCTCGCCCCCCAGCCGGACGATCAGATTCCTGTCAACCTTTTCAAAATCCATATCCATAAGATGTCACCGCTCTTTCTCTGGCCTCTCGCTTCCGGCCTCTCGCTTCTAGAATATCCAAAATGCAAAAAAAATGCAAGCTATTTCTCAGTATTTCCCGAAATAACTGCATTTTTATCGCCCGACAAAATTCTACAAAATATTGTGTTTCGTTAATCTGGCGCGCGATTAGGAGCTGTCAATAAATAACTTGGACAGATAGCGAAGGATTTTTGCCGTCTGTCAAGGAAGCGGAGACCGCCGCGCAGCAGCGCTGCGCAAGGTTTTCGCTGACGCTGACAGGCGGCGAAAAGACAAGCTAGATGTCCATGTTATTTGCAGACAGTTCCTAAGCTTTGCCGTGCCCGCTCTTGGCCGCGCCCTGAAGCTCCGGCGCGGGCGGCGCGTCGTTTTTCTGAATGCGCTCCTTCCTATTGCTCTCCGTCGAATACGGTTCCGCCGGGTTGGGGCGCTTCATGCCTTTTTTTGCCATGCGCGCCCCCTACTTTTCGTTGCTGTCCACCCAGTCCTTGGCCTCTTTCACATTGCGCTCCGACGGGATGGACGCCTTGGAGCGCCTGTATTTCCTGTCCTGTTCGCTAATCGCCAGCGTTTCAAAAACGGGCGAGACGTCCTCTTTGTTTTTATTCATTCCTGCCTCCGGTAATATTTTGAGATTACGGCTTTATTATCGGCCAATCCTCTGATTTTATACATATTGTCATGGCTTTTTCCAGCCTCTAGCTGCGCCTCTGGATGGCGCTGGCAAATTTATGGCAAATTTATTTTAATAAAATGATTGATTTTTCCGCCAAATAGGATATAATAAAGGTGAGGGCACTGACTGATATGCCCCCACCAATATACGCACGGCCGCATTCAAGGCGGTCAGGCCGCTAAGTTACTAATAAAGAATAACCGCTACCCTTGGCGTTGGATGGGCGGTTATTTCTTTTTCGAAACATATGTCAAGATAGCTAATGCGAATCTCATTTTCACACATTTCATTGTTCGGTCGAAACGCGCAAAAGCTTTATCGCTTTTGCGCCTCCCTCCAATGAAATGGTTCAAATTGA
>JGI20166J26741_11820029_pt1 | contig 10062 bp, 13 predicted proteins | sample TergutCu122P5_FD_26741 | JGI IMG/M metagenome (IMG submission 26741) | reverse complement strand
CACCTCTATAATGAGCTAAGGAAAGATTCCACCAAATTTTTTGAGTACTGCAGAATGTCGCCTTCAACATTTGACTATATAGTGCAGGCTATACGACAGCACATTTCACACATCTCAACAAATTTTCAGACAACAATATCCGTGGAAGAAAGACTGTTTGTGACACTGCGGTAAGTCCAAAATGCTACACATTAAAAACACTTTATTCAGTTCCGTGATGGAGCCAGTTTGGTTCACTTGAAGACCGCTACATTCATTGTGACTCAGATACATTGGTAGATAAAGTAATACATGTGGCAAGATTAATGCAAATATATTATCACGATTACATGATTTACTGTATCTGTAATACGAATTCATGAAAACCTAATACCTGTGGTCCATACAGTTGCAAACTCGTAAAAACAGTTGCAGTCATCATTACACTGTGTGCATATCTGTACATAAATTTGTGTATAAACTAAATACAAATGCTATGTAACAGTACTTACTGCTGATATTCAGTGTCTGTGAAAGGTTCTTCCATTCCTTGTCAACAAAGTCCCTGTTGTGGTAATTTTTTATTCTATGATCCCACAGTACCGGACTCTTAAAAACCTCGGAAATTAGAACCTCGGCCATCGTGCAATAGCTACTGCTTATCGCCTCTTTGCCCTCGCCAGTTCACTGATCGTAAAATGCTCGACCACCATTAGCCAAGTGTCGGTTGTCGCATTCTTTTTTTCCCCGATGATCTCAGCATGACTACTTATCGGTGCCCCCACCCAACCACAAGAGCGACCAGGAAGCAGCGGACACAAAGGCTTGGTCGCAACTACCAGCCAGAGCGTCCGTTTTGCACTCTCGATTGTTACTCGCTTAAAAGCAGGACAGCCCCATTTACATACATGTGTTTGTCCGCTCAAGCGACGCTGGTCGTTGGCACACAGGACGTAGCCTAATTATTACGAGGGGGTGATGATAAGTCCTTAGCCCGACATATTTCCCGATTTCGTTGGACGGAATCGATAGTGTCGTTGCAAAGAGTGATCTGTTCACGTGACGATTTGCTAGTCTTTTCTTGTTACAGAGGCTAAAAGGTAGCATGTCAGGCGACGCGCGCGGTTTCAACAACATCGAGACGCGAGCTGTCATCAAGATTTTTTTTCCTGCAAGGCAAGGCCCCGGCGGAAATTCACGCAATTCTGACAGAAACATTAGGGGAACAGGCACCATCGCATGCCAACGTCAAAAAGTGGGTGGCCAAGTTTAAACATAGTGATTTTTCCACCTGCGTTGCGCCTCGTCCTGGACGACCCAAAACAGTGACCACCCCACAGATTATTGATCAAATTCACGAGATAATCTTGGAAGACCTTCGGATTTCGGCTAAATCAATAGTTGAGCAACTGGACATCTCACGTGAGCGGGTTGGGTTCATCATTCATGAAGATTTGGACATGCGGAAGCCCTCCGCGAAGTGGGTCCCGAAATTCCTGAACGCGGATCAAAAACGTCAACGGTGCCAGTCGTCTGAGCAATATTTGGAATTTATTCGGCGCGATTCAAATGATTTACTGTCGCGACTGGTGACCATGGACGAAACCTGGTTATGTATCACTATGACTCGGAGACAAAGAAACAATCAGTGGAGTGACGGTATAGTGTCTCATTCCGCCCCCAAAAATTCCGAATGCAAAAACTCGCTGGAAAATTTCTCGCCTCGATTTTTTGGGATCAAGACAGTATCCATTCATTATCTTCGAAAGGGCCAAACTATTAACGCGGAGTATTACTCATCTCTGCTGGTGCAATTGAAGTACATTTTGAAGGGAAAAAGACGCGGAAATTTCACCAAAGGAGTCTTTACTTACACGACAATGCCCCGGCTCACCGTACGCTTACAACCCAGAAGAAAGTGGCTTACCTGGGCTTCCAGTGTCTTGGTCTCCCACCCAATTCTCCGGATCTGGCCCCGTAGGACTACCGCCTGTTCCGTGGACTGAAAAAAATGGAAGTTCGCCATTTTTCTTCCGACGCGGAGGTCATTGCTGTCGCGGAGACCTGGCTGGACGGACAATATTCTGATTTTTTTTGAGTGGCTTGCAAAAGTTAGAACAACGGGCTAAGAAGTGTATTGAACTACGTGGGGAGTATGCTGAATAAATCCCGAGTTTGATTGTAGTAGACTGTTTCCTTCCTGGTCGGGCTAAGGACTTATCAGCACCCACTCGTATATCTCGCTCCCTGTGCTATAAGAGCTTTCCCCTGTCTCGTGTCCACTGCAAAGTTCCAAAAGCATTTTGACGAACACCAGATCTGTTACATAGTGGCTGGTGAATGAAACACTATAACTTACAAATCTAACTACATGGAGCAGAGTCCTTCTTGAGAAGCTAACCGATTCTCGGCTAATCAAGAAATTCTCCGCATTTTATGGAAACTGAAGGTTCATTACCGCATTCGCAACAGCCCGCCACCTGCCCCTATTATGAGCCAGATTAATCCAGTCCATTCCTCAATCCGATTTCTCGAAGATCCATTTTAATATTATCCTTCCATCTGCTCGAAATTTCCAATTGGCCTCTTTCCCTGAAGTTTTCTCATCAAAATGTTTTATGCACCTCGCCTCTCCCCCGTACGTTCTACATGCCTCGCCATCTCATTCTTCTCGATTTAATCACCCGTACAACATTGGGTGAGGAGTACAAATCATTAAACTTTTCTTTATGTAGTCTTCTCCACTCCCCTGATACATCGTCTCTCTTAGACCCAAATATCCTCCACAGCACCCTATTCTCAAAACGTATCTGACATTTAGGATCTATGATTCACAGCGCCACAAACGGTTTAAGAGATGTCCGGTTTCTCGTCATAAATTCACTGAAGTTTACCAACATTTGGTATAGCGAGGTTTTTTAGAACACGGGACAGATTAACTCAATAGCCGCCCATAACACAAATTATGAGCTAAGAAAAATCACATTTATTTAATTTCCCTTTATTTGTTGCAAGAGGATAAAATCTGCTAAAAAAATAAATTATTTTGCATAAAAAATATTTGCTTTCTTGCGCATTGAATTCAGAAAAATTCCGACTTGGGTAAAATTCGACTGGCCGCAATTTCCGCGGAACGCAACTATTGCGTAAGTCGGGAAGCGGCTGTACAAGGCGAAAACACTGGGTTGTAGGCATATAATTGTCGTTGCCTCCATAGTTTGAGCATCTGTGACATAGAGGATTACAATTGTCATTGTTACAAGCAAGTATCATCAGGGAAGGGAAAATGGTAATAACAAAGTCCCTACGGAGTCAGAAGATACGAGGAGGTGATGATAAGTCCTTAGTCCAGCCAGAAAAGAAACAAGCTACCGCGACCAAACTCGGGATTTATAAAACATACTCCCCACGAAGTTCAATATATACTACTTGTGGTGGGTGCCACAGGCTAGCCCACCCACTTAGCCAGGATAGTGCATCACCCACACACGGCGATCGTATAAACATTAAGACGGAGTAGCGGGTGCAGTGGCAACCGAAAAGCAGGTCAGAGTGAGCGCGTGAAGCAAGTTGAGTGCGTGCAGGAAGCGAACGGGAATGAAGTATGTACGCGGGACAGTAGTGCTACGCGTCGTAATAGTGCGTGTATAGTGTGTATTGTATATCATGTGAAAGAACATTCGTACCTACAAAACCACATTGGTGACCCTGACGTGATTACGTCATGCAACAAGATACTGACCCATCGGCACTGCCGGAGCAACAGCCCGACTCGACTCGTTCTATCAACCGCGTCGGTATTCGCGTTCTGCCTTTCTGGCACGAAAAGCCTGCCGTGTTGTTTGCGCAGCTGGAAGGGCAGTTTGCATTGTCAAACATCACGCTGGACCCGACGAAATTTTACTACGTTATCTCACAACTGGATAAAAAGTATGCGGCGGAGGTGGAGGGTGTCATAACCAACCCACCGCCCACAAGCTGCTACGATCGAATAAAAGCTGAACTGCTACAACGTCTGTCACTCTCCGAGGAGTAACGCGTCCGCCAGCTTCTGAAGCATGAGGAGATGGGCGACCGGCGGCCGACTCAGTTCCTCCGCCACCTCCGGACTCTCGCCGGCCCGTCAGTGCCATCCGACGTTCTCCGCACCATTTGAACGAATCCCCTGCCGCCAAATATTCAGGCCATCATCGCCACACAAGCGCAGGTTGCCTTAGATGATGTGGCCCAGCTGGCGGACAAGATAGCGGAGGTCACGACCCTCCCTCTAAAGACCGTGTAGCTACATCGAATGCTGACATCCATACTTTAACCGCCCGTATTGACGAGCTGGCTAGGCAAGTAGCCGCACTTACCGCAAGCCCCTTTCGTCCGCGTTCGCCTTCACAGACACGACGGCACGTAAGACGACCGTCACGTTCTGCGGCACGGTCGCCGGCCCCTGACATCTGCTCTACCACCGCCGTTTTAAAGAGCGCGTAAACAGATGCACCGCGCCCTGTCTGTGGCAGCAGGGAATCGTGGAATGCAGTCTCTAGTGGCGGCGAGCAACTGCAACAACGCAGCCAGCCGCCTCTAGGTGATGGATCGGCTCACAAAGATGAACTTGTTTGTTTATACCGGCTCCAATCTCTGCGTCTAAGCCCGTTCCCGCCTTCAAGAACGCCGAACACAGACCAGCTATGAGCTATTCGCAGATAACGGCACAAATGTCCACACGTATGGCTGCATAACACTGCCTTTGGATTTGGACCTACGACGGGAGTTTTCATGGCGTTTTATCGTCGCGGACGTAACGGGACCAATCATCTGCTCGGACTTCCCTCATTTTAAGACTTACTTGTCGATATAAGACACCGACGCCTAATCGACAATGTCACTGTCAGTGGTACCCCGGTGACGACGTAAGGCGGCCACACTAAAGTCTTCGCCAGCAGCTCCCGCGATTACGCCATGCTTTTGGACTTTCCGGAAATAATCTGTCCCGAGGGCGTTCCCCGGAAACCACGGCATTCTACGGGCCACCATATTAGCACCTCGCCTGGACCACCTGTCACTTCGCGCCCACAGCGGCTAGCACAGGATCACCTCCGCATCGCGAAATCTGAGTTCGGGGAGATGCTCCGAAACGGCACCTCTCGGCGTTCCGATAGCCCCTGGGCTTCGCCTCTCCACCTCGTCCCCAAGAAATAAGATGGCTGGAGACCCTGTGGCGTCTATCGTGCTTTAAACGCTCGGACCATTCCAGACCAATATCCCGTTCGGCATATTGGCGACTTTGCACGACAGCCTGCTGTCGGAAATTATTCTGTACAATCGACCTGGTGAAAAAATACCACCAGATTCCAGTTAAACCGGACGCCATCATCAATACCTTCGGACTCTTCGAGATCCCGTGTATGTCCTTCTTGCTCCGAAACGCCGCGCAAACATTTCAGCGGTTCATCGATGAGGTTCTCAGAGACCTTGATTTCTGTTACGCATATATAGACGACGTGTTGGTTGCCTCTACCTCGGAGGAGGAGCACGAGCATCACCTGCGTACATTGTTTCAGCGCTTCAGCGGGTATGATGTCTTGCTTAACCCAGCCAATTTTTTTTGGGGGGGGGGGTTCGGCGGAAATGACTTTACTCGGCTACGCAGTTTCAACTGAAGGTACTCGGCACCTGAAAGAGAACGTCGCGGCGATAAACCGTTTCCAACAGCCTGTCTTGGTCAAGGATTCAGAAGTTTCCTTGGCATGCTTAATTTGTACCGGCGGTTCATACCACAAGCCGCCAGCATACAAGCGCCACTTCACGCTGCGTTAGCTGGTTCCAAGGTCAAAGAATCACAATCGGTAGACTGGACACCCACCATGGACTGCAAGGCTAGCCTTTCCCGTGCCACAATTCTGGCCCACCCGGATCCATCTGCTCCGTTGGATTTTTTTACAGACGCTTCTGATACTGCTATTGGTGCCGGCTTGTAGCAGCGTGTCTGCGTCGCTTGGTAACCCATGGCTTTCTACTCCCATAAGCTCAGCCCTGCTCAACAAAAGTACAGACCGTACGACCGCGAGTTTTTGGCAGTGTATGAGACCATCAAGTACGTTCGACATATGGTCGAAGGCCGTCACTTTGGCATCTTTACAGATCACAGGCCTCTCAAATATGCTTTCTAGCAACGCAGAGGTAAATTCTCACCAAGAAAATTCCTTCACCTGGAGTTTATTGGACAATTCTCTACTGACTTCAGACATGTATCTGGGCAAGACAATGTTGTAGCTGATGCCTTGTCGAGAGTGAACTCCATCATGACACCTCTTGATTACCATGTTCTTGCGAGTTCCCAGAATCAGGATGCGGAGCTGCAAGACATCCTGACAAATGGTTCAGTGCTTCGGTAAGAAAGGGTACATATTCCCGTGACGGACGTTAACTTTTACTGTGACACATCCACCACAAAACCTCGACCATTCATAACCACACCTTTCAGAGCCAGGTATTGACACCCTACACGGCCTGTCACCCCGGTGCCAACGCCACCGTCAAGTTGGTGTCCCAGCGGTTTGTGTGGCCGGCAGTTGAGAAAGACTGCCGCGCATGGACACGCGTGTACCCCCTGCCAACGATCCAAGTTAACGTGGAACATGAAGGCCCCTCTAGGGAATTTCAAATTCCCGTCGGCACGTTTCTTTCATGTGCATATTGAACTGGTCAGGCCGCTGCCTGTCTCTTCGGGCTTACGGTACTGCCTCACTGCCATTGACTGATACACCCGTTGGCCTGAGGCAGTCCCTCTATCTGACATCACCGCCGAAGCAGTCGGTAAAGCATTCGTCTTCACCTGGTTCGCTCGTTTCGGCTGTCCCCAACAAATCATTACCGACCAGGGCAGTCAGTTCGAGGCCCGCCTTTTCAAGACTCTGGCTGCCATCACCGGATTCTCTCTAACCCGGACTACTGTATGACTCCCGCTTCCAATGGCATTATCAAGAGGCTACACCGTCAGGCGAAGGCCGCAGTCATGTGCCATGCCGATGAACATTGGGCCGAAGCTTTACCGTTGGTCCTGTTGACGAATCGCAGGGCGTGGAAGGAGGATTTGCAAGCTACTTCAGACGAACTATAGTATGGTTCTCCCCTGCGGTTATCGGGGAATTCTTCGCCCCTTCCACCGCCGATTGCAATGATGTCACTGAATTCACGTCACGGCTGAGGGTCCACATTGGAAAGCTTCGTCCCATACCAGCATCCAGGCATGCAGCAACCTATCACGTTCATCTTCAAGGACCTGGCCACAGCCTCGCATATATTTCTACGGCATGGTGCCTCCCGGGGAGCCTTCCAAGCCCCATATTTCGGCCCTTACCGGGTCTTACCCAGGGGTGATAAGACCAATACCATTGACCTTCAGGATTCTGCGAATACAGTCTCCACTGACCGTCTGAAGCCGGCGTATGTCTTCCATGTTCACACCGAATCCGCTTCCCCGCCGGGCGTTCCTTCCAGTTTCAAGACACGCCCCGGGCGGCAGGCACGTTTTCCGGATTACCTGGGGGTGCAGCGTTCTCAGCAGGGAGGTGATGTGTTGGGTGCCACAGGCTAGCCCACCCACTTAGCCAGGATATTGCATCACTCAACACTGCGGTCGTATAAACATTAAGACGGAGTTGCGGGGGCAGTGGCAACTGAAAAGTAGGTCAGAGTGTGTCAATGTTTGAAGCGAGCTGAGTGCGTGCAGTAGGCGACCGGGAGACGGTATATGTACGTGGGACAGTAGTGCTACGCGTCGTGATTTTGTGTGTATCGTGTGTATTATATATAGTGTGATAGAACGTTCATACCTATACAACCACACACACGTCAGCCCCTTGCTCTAACTTTTGCAAGCCACTCAAAAAAATTCAGAATTTTGTCCGTTCAGCCAGGTCTCCGCGACAGCAATGACCTCCGGGTCGGACGAAAAGTGGCGAACTTCAATTGCTTTTTCAGTCCTAAGAACAGGTGGTAGTCCGACGGGCCCAGATCCAGAAAATAGGGTGAGTAATCAAGACACTGGAAACCTAGTTAAGCCAGTTTCTTCTGGGATATAAGTGACCGGTGAGCCGGGGCATTGTCGTGTAAGAAAAGAAAATTTGGTGAATTTATCGCTGCGGTTTTCCTTCAAAAGTCAATCAATTTTACCAGCAGAGATGAGTTATACTCCGCGTTGATAGTTTGGCCCTTTCGAAGATAATCAATGAGGAGGATGCTATTTTGATCTCAACAAATAGAGGCGAGAACTTTTCCAGCGAATTTTTGTACTTGGAATGTTTTGATTTCGGGCGGGGGAGCCCCTATGCTGCCATTGCATTGATTGTTTCTTTGTCTCCGGTTCATAGTGATATAACCAGGTTTCGTCCATGGTCACCAATCGCGACAGTAAATTATTTGAATCGCGCCGAATAAATTCCAAATGTTGCTCAGACGACTGGCACCGTTGACGTTTTTGATCGGCGTACAGGCATTCGGGACCCACTTCGCGGAGGGCTTCCGCATGCCCAAATCTTCATGAATGATGAACCCAACCCGCTCACGTGAGATGCCCAGTTGCTCAGCTATTGATTTAGCCGAAATCCGGATGTCTTCCAAGATTATCTCGTAAATTTGATCAATAATCTGTGGGGTGGTCACTGTTTTGGGTCGTCCAGGACAAGGTGCAACGCAGGTGGAAAAATCACTATGTTTAAACTTGGCCACCCAGTTTTTGACGTTGGCATGCGATGGTGCCTGTTACCCTAATGTTTCTGTAAGAATTGCCTGAATTTCCGCCGGGGCCTTGCCTTACTGGAAAAAGAATTGATGACAGCTCGTGTCTCGATGTTGTTGAAATCCCGCGTCTCCTGACATACTACCTTTCAGCTTCTGTAACAAGAAAAGGCTTGCAATTCGGCACGTGAACAGACCCATCTTTCCAACGACACTATCGATTCCGTCCAACGACATCGGGAAGTATGTCGGGCTAAGGACTTAACAGCACCCCCTCGAATATGGCGGCCTTCGCCCGGATTTCCTCGGTTCCCTGTATTTCTTCATCACCAGGTTCCGGGAACTGTAAAATTTACTGAAATATCCCTTAAAGTTATATTTCTATTCAGAATTATAAGTTAAAACACAGATATGACCACAGTGTTCAATGAGGCGTGTTGCTTGCTAGAAAGGAGTAAAATAAAACGAACAAGCCTTACATAGATTCCAAGCAACGAGCGATAAAACAATAGGTGGTCTATCAATTCAGTTCGCGAACTCATGGCGGTAAAAGTGCTACATACCTCACTGCTGAATACCACCGTGGTCGCCTTCAAAGTACTCCCCTTGGGAAGCTATGCACTAATGCCAGCACCTAGTCCATCCTTCAAAACAAATTTGGTACTGGTTTTGTGGAATGACTTTCAGAGCTGCCGTTGTATTACTTCTGATATCGTCAATGACATCAAAATGCTTTCCTTTCAATATTTCCTTTATCTTCGGGAAAAAAATCACTGGGGGCTAGATCAGGTGAATAGGCAGGGTGTTCCTACATAGTTATTTTTTTTTTTGGTAGCTAAAACCTCCTTCACAGACAGTGCCGTGTAAGCAGGTGCATTTTCGTGATGCAAGATCCATGAGTTGTTGGCAAAAGTTTTCGGGTGTTTTCCGTCTAACTTTTTCACGCAGCCTTTCCAGTACTTCCAAATAGTAAACTTGGTTGACTGTTTGTCCAGTTGGTACAAATTCATAATAAATAATCCCTCTAATATAAAAAAAACCAGCAACATTTTTTGACACTTGATTTGGACTGACGGAACATTTTTGGTCTTGAAGAAATGGCAGTCTTCCATTTTGCACTTTGTCGCTTCGTTTCAGGTTCGTATTGGTAGACCCATTTTTCACCAATTGTGATGACAAGGCCCAAAATGTCATCTTACCTCTCCAAAAGGTCTTGGCAAATTGTGGCTCTTCTTTGCTTTTGTTCTACTGTGAGCTCCTTTGGGACCATTTTTGCACACATCTTCCTCATGTCAAGATCTTCAGTTAAGATTTTCCTAACTGTTTCTCTGTCGATGTTCACTTGCTCTG